>ENA-ORML01001909-ORML01001909.1-human-gut-metagenome-genome-assembly--contig:-NODE-1909-length-15719-cov-3.486147_pt1 | contig 15719 bp, 13 predicted proteins | sample MGYA00242103_ERZ508995 | MGnify/ENA primary metagenome ERZ508995 (study PRJEB26280, sample SAMEA2338702) | human gut metagenome | biome: human gut; feature: human-associated habitat; material: faeces...
ATATCTAATAATTTAAATATTGCCATGAAAATATTAACAAGTATAACAATTATTTTCTCAGTTCCAACTATGGTAGCGTCTTTTCTTGGCATGAATGTTCATCTTGGGATTATTTCTGATTTAAAATACGGCTTTTTAATTATAATTGGTTTTTGTATTATTGTTTCAATTATAATTGCACTTATATTTAAAAAGAAAAAATTATTATAAGACTTATGGTCTTTTTTTATTGCAAATAAAAATATATTTGAATAATTTATTAATAGAAGGTGTTAAAATGATTAAACTAATTAAAGAACAAATTAAACTTATAAAAGAAAAAGATCCTGCGGTTAATAGTATTTTTGAAGCATTATTATATCCTAGTTTAAAAGTACAAATTTATTACAAAATATCTCATTATTTATATTTAAAAAAACATTATTTTTTAGCAAGATTAATATCAGAAAAAGCAAAAAGAAAAACAGGTATTGAAATTCATCCAGGTGCTAAAATAGGCAAAAGGTTATTTATTGATCATGGTTTTGGTGTTGTTATAGGAGAAACTGCAATTATTGGTGATAATGTAACAATTTATCATGGTGTTACTTTAGGAAGAAAAAGGTAAAAGACATCCAACTATAGAAAATAATGTAATGATAGGAGCATCTGCTAAAGTACTCGGGAATATTGTTATTGGTGAAAATTCCAAAATAGGTGCAGGAGCAATAGTTTTAAATGACATACCAAAGAATGTAACTGCGGTAGGTGTTCCAGCAAAAATTGTTAAAACGAATGATATTTCTTTTGATAAAGAAAGAATAAACGAAATAATAAAACTACACATTGTGTTTCCCCTTCTAGTCTTTAAGTATAAGACTAAAGAAGTATAACAATGTATAATAAAAATAGAGAGGATGTGACAAATATGAAAGAAACTGAAAAGAGAAAGGAAACTTCTAATAAACCTGATGATAGTAAAAAGAAAAAGCAGAAATGGTTCATTATTATCATCTGTCTTGTGTTGATTGCAGGGGTAGCCGAATTCGGCTACCTGTCATCCCAGTCAAAGAAAAAAGAAGAAGCTCAAAAGACTGCATTTGACAATGTTGCTGTTGAAGTGAAGGATGACTATGCAGAAACAATTCCTTTGACAAGTGAAGAAAAGATTTTGAAGACAAAGGACTTGGTTGAAATATTGAAAGACGGAAAAGCCGACAAAAACACTAAGATTACAAAAGTAAGCAAGGATACAATTGATACTTCAAAAGAAGGCGGCTACATAATTTCCTACACAATCGAAACAATTGACTCACTTGGAAATAAAGCAACTAAAGATTATAAAAAGACTTTCACTGTTACAAATACGGATGAAGTTGCTCCAGTAATCAAACTGAATAAAGATACTGTAGAAATCACTGAAGGTGATGCTTATGATCCGAGTGGAAATATCAAGTCTGTTAAAGATGACTTTGACGGTAATATTACAAAAGCAGATAAGAAACCAGATGAAGCTGGAACAGCATATTATCTGATTGATTCTTCAAAGTTAGATACTTCAAAAGCTGGAGAATATAAAGTAAAAGTGACTGCTGCTGATAAAGCTGGTAATGAAGCAACAAAGGAATTTACAGTTAAAGTTAAAGCAAAGAAAGAAGACAAGTCTTCTTCAAGTGGTTCTACTAATAGTAATTCTGAATCTGGTAAAAACAATTCAACATCAGGCAGTAAGAACAATAAAGGCAGTTCTTCAAAGAATAATGGAACATCTAATTCCAATAAAGGAAACACATCTTCTGGTAATAATAATTCTGGAACGTCTGGCTCATCTTCAAATAATAAGCCACAGCAGAATTGCAGTCAGGTAAAAACTAAGGATGCTTGGGATGAACAAGTTTTGGTATCTGCTGCATGGGATGAAACTGTTGTTGATCAGCCAGCTTGGGATGAAACAGTTCGTGTTGGCGAAGTTGTTGTTTGTCGCTGCGGTCAAAGATTCAACTCATATAATGAGTGGCAAAACCATATGGATTCAGAACCAGATTTAGATTCGCATGGTGGTTATCATATTGATGGTGTTTATAATACTGTTCATCATGACGCAACATATAAAACAATTCATCACGATGCAGTATATAACACAGTACATCATGATGCCGAATATACAACTGTATGTAAATAAATTTGACAATCAGAATGATGCTGCAGATCACTGACAGAGAGACGGAAGATATCCGAATTACTTTCAATCAGGTGGTAAAAGATCTTAAATTAGGTCAGAAAAGATAGTTCATCTCTGTTTACAGAAAGGAAATATTATGAGTTGTGAATGTATCAGTAACAATGTGTCAGTTTTTGTTGCAATTGTGACTTTAGTTGCAACTGTAATAATTGGTGGGATGCAAATAAAACAAAATTGCAAAATGGATGAACTGAACCAAAAGATTGACGAACGAGATGAACGAAGACACAATAATATGATTTACGCTGAAGCTACGAAATTCATTCTTAAATATAGTTCACCAGAACATAATGAAGAAATCTATCTTCTGCCCTTATGTGCTATAGCTTATAAATATAATCCCATGTATCCGTATTGGAGAGAGATGTACCGTGAATTTTGTTCATTAACTGAAGAAGTGCAGAATTGTATTTTGGAGCGACAGAAAATAGATATAAAGTCTTCTAAATATGGTAATTTTTATGCTGATATGTTAGATGCATTAAAGTCTGATATTGAGAAAAACTATCCAAATGACCGTGATTTATATTATGAGAATGGAAAATATTTTGAGAGAGCGTTGTTGTTTCATGGCAATAAAGAAATGATAAACATAAAATGTAAAGCAGATAAGTATTATACTAACTCGTTGAATATGACGCCAAATCATTTGGATAAAAATACTATGGATTATGAAGATCATATAACAAATTTGTTGGCATCCGAGAAAAATGATAAACCAATAGAACGACTTATGAATGAGGAAACAAGTATCGGTGTCCCTGTTAATGATGATGAAATTTTAATTTCATATTTGTCATGTACCATAGCGAAATATGCATCGTGTTATTCTAATTCATGTGGTGGTTGTAAATACGAGCATATAGGGTGTACTGATGGTTTTCAGGGTACAAAATATATGGAAGATTTATTTTTAGATGCATTGCTAAATATTTATGTGTGTCAGTAAAGATGGCTAACATAGTCTATTTAGTGACAGTGCTGCTAAAAGAGTGAGACTGCAATTCTTGCTCTTTTTATATATTGAATTAATGTTAATAATTGATTATACTTTAAATGTCAAGGAGAAGAGTGACAAATTAGGATGAAGATTGCAGCTTTATCCTTTTTTAGTGTTGTTAAAAGGTAGCCGAATTCGGCTACCTGTAAATCATGCAAAATAAAAGAGAAATTAGATAAAACCAATTCCTCCAAGCATGTGTCTGCAAACACACCCCAATTGCTATTTTCTTATGTGAATAACATGTGAATGAAAAATTTATAAACTGCTATATTTGATGTAAAATATCAAGGAAAGTAGAGGTAGTGCAAATGAAATTTGATATTGGATATTTCTAATATAACACTTATTGAAAACTTGAAAGGGGGTAATTTAAAAAATATGAATAAGGTTTTCAAAAAAATCAGAGCAGTATTTTTAGCAGTATTTGTTGCTTTGAGTACTGTACTAACAACTCCATTTGCTGGTTCAATTGTGACTAGCGTCAATGCGGAAAGTTCTTCAATCGGATCAGCAGTATTTGATGTTATTCGAGAAACTACTGGTACGGATTTATCTGATCCAGCAACGTGGAGTAACTGGTCAAAAGTCAGTGGGTCTCCATCTTATGGAATGGGTATTGGTAACAATGTAAATCATGTAGTAAGTGATCCATATGCTGGTGAATCAATGGACTGCGTTCGTATGTCTATGTTCATTACTGGTCATGCAATCCAAAAAGCAGGCGGAAATCCAAATGATTATTTTTCCACTGTTGGATATGGCTTTAATGGATATGGAAAGTTTGAAGAATCTACAAATGTTAATGAAGCATCAACAGGAGATATTCTTGCTTATGGTACAGCACATTTAGCTGTTGCCTTAGGATGGAAAGATGGAGAATTATGGACTATTGACGGTTCATCTGGCTATGGTGGCTGGGTAATCCATAAATACAGAGGTTATGCTTCAAGCGGTGGTGCTTCAGCAAATTTTTCTAAACTGTATAAAGTGCCACCAATGAACAAGAAAATTGATGTCAGTGTAAAGAAGAATTCTTCACTGCCTGACTGTACAAATGGCAACTCACTTTATGGTTTGAGTGCAACATTTGGTGTCTATACATCAGCTGATGGAAATGAAGCAACTAGAATTGCTACAATTCAGACAGATGCAAATGGTAATGGTTCTGCAACAGGAATCAGTGTAAGCCCTAGTGTAAATACTGTTTATGTAAAGGAACTTACAGCTCCAGCAAACTATAGATTGAGTGATACAAGTATTCATGGTGTTGATGTATCAAGTGGTAATGGCAGTACAACATTTACAGATGAGCCACTTAATGACCCTGCTGTAATTGAATTATCTAAAGTTGATAGTGAAGGAAAAGAAAATGCTGCTTCTCTTGAAGGGGCAGAATTTACAATCAATTACTATGATACTTTAGGCAGTATTGATGGCAGAAATGCTTATAGAACTTGGGTAATTAAGACTATTTACAATGAAGTACGACAGCAATATATTGCTCAACTAGATGATGCCCATTTAGTAAGTGGAACATTGTTTAAAACTCCATATGGAAGCACATATATTCCATTAGGAACAATCACGATTCAAGAAACAAAAGCACCTAATAACTACACAACTGATGGTGGTTACTTAAAGGCAAATGGTGAACAATTCTCTGCAAATGACAAGATGACATTCCAGATTGTTAATGAGAACTCTATGGCTGTTATTCATGCTGGTAATGTATTCACAAAGAAAGAAGATGCAATTCGTGGCGGATACAGACTTGAAAAGCAGGACTGGTCAACAGGTGCAACTGCTGAAGGTGATGCAAGCCTTGCTGGTGCAGAATTCGACCTTTACTATTTAGGCGATGGTACTGATTCTAATGTTTCTATTAAGTTAGACAAAGATGGGGATGGATTAGGTGAAGGTACAGAATATCTTCCAAGTGATACAACTCCAATCGAACATATTACAGTAGGCGAAGATGGTACTTATACATCATCAGCTACTTATCTAGGTTATGGCAAATATAAGGTTGTGGAAACTAAGTCTCCAGAAGGCTACTTGCTTACTTCTTATGATGCTGCATTAATTTCAAAGGAATTCTTCGTTTCTGATGATACTGCAACAGTAGAAGTACCTGTTGCTAACTATCCTTTCCTTGGATCTTTCAAGATTCAGAAGAATGACAATGAATTGAAGGAAGCATATGCACAGGGCGATTCCAACTTACAGACAACATTTGAAATCATAAATGCTTCTGCTCATCCAGTAACAGTATTGAACCATACGTATGCAGTAGGTGAAGCAATCGACATTGAAGGTAATGGCAATACAACATTTACAACAGATGAAAATGGATTCTATCAGTCTGCTGAAAAGATTCTTCCTTATGGTACTTATACAATAAATGAAATTAATCCACCACTTGGTCATAACAGTGATGGTACAACTTCTTATACATTCTCCATTAGAAATCATGGTGAATATGTAGATGCTACATATAAGATTTTCAATGATGTTGTAAGAGGTGGCTTCAAGATTCAGAAGAATGACATTGATTATGATACAAGAAGTCAAGGTGATACAAACTTACAGGCAACATTTGAAATCATCAACAAGTCTAATGCAGATGTATTAGTAGACGTAAATGGTGATGGTGTTCTTGATAAGGACTCTGAAAGATTTGCTCCAAATGCAAAGATTACAGACTTCACAACAGATGAGAATGGTTACTATGAAACAGCTAGTGACTTCTTACCTTATGGCACATATCAGATCAATGAAACTGTTCCACCAGTAGGCTATACTCAGGATGGTACAATTACTAAGACATTTGAAGTTAGAAATGAAGATGAAATTTCTGACTTGACTTATGAAATTTTCAACAGAGTTGATTATGGTAAATTCTCTATTCATAAGGTAGGTGCAGCTTCTTCTTCTGATTGGGCTGATCCAGAAAAGGATGTTGAATTTGTAGCAGTTCTATCATCTAAGATTGGTGAAGGAAAGCCATACGCAACATTTGAAGATGCTTACAATGCTATTGCAGCAGCAGGCAAGACTGGTGATATTAAGGATGCAGATGGAAACATTATTCTTACAGTTCATGAATATGCAGTTGTAAAGACTGATGATGCAGGGAATGCCACATCTAATGATCTTGCTTATGGTACTTATACAATCAAGCAGACAAGCCATGTAGAAGATACTGTTGATGTTACTTCTGAAGCTACATTTGTAGTTAAAGAAGATGGTCAGGCTACTGTTGCTTATACAGCTACTAACTCTCCAATGAAGTACAGAATTCACATTGTGAAGAAGGATGCTGATACAGGTAAGACTGTTTCTCTGAATTCTGCTGAATTCAAGATTTTCCAGCTTACTGACCGTAAGGGAAATAAGGTAAATCAGTATGTTAAGCAGAAGGTTGGTTTATTCACTTATGACACTTTCAAGACAAATAGTGACAATACAGGTCTTGGAGCTGTAAATACATTCACTGGTACATATACTGATTCCAATGATGATAAAGGTTCCATTACAACACCGTTAGAACTTGAATCTGGCACATATCGTCTCGAAGAAGTTAAGACGCCAGAAGGATACTTATTACTTGATGAACCAGTAGAATTTACTGTTAAGGAATCTACAATCACAACAAGAGATGATGACGGTGATGCTATTATCGTTGTTGAAGCAGTAGACAATAAGCCACATGGTACTCTTGAAATCAATAAGCAGCTTGAAGACTATGATTATGACCAGTCTTTATTAAGAGATGGATTTGATTACTCTACAATCAAGTTTGAATTGAGAGCTGCTGAAGATATTATTGATCCTGCTGATGGTTCTACATTGACTGCTAAGGGAGACATTGCTAAGAATGTTTATGGTACTGAAGTAGGCAGCATTGCTTTGAATGCTGATGGCACAGCTTCTGTAACTGATCTTCCAATGGGTAAATACACATTGAAAGAAACAGCAGTTCCAGCAGGGGTAGTTCTTGATTCAACAGAACGTGAAGTAGAATTCAAACAGGAAGACACTGACGCACAGCATAAGACATATAAAGTCGTATTTGCTGATGATGCAGAGATAACTGACTGGAAAGATAAGTCTAAGGTTCAGACAGCTAATGATGCTATCGTAAATAAAGTTACTAAGGTTGAAATTTCCAAGAAGACAGTAACAGGAGATGATGAGCTTGAAGGAGCTACATTAACTGTGAAAGATTCTAACGGAGATGTAGTTCTTGATAAAGATGGTAATGAATTGACTTGGGTATCTGGAGATCATCCACATAAGATTGAAGGATTGCATATCAACGAAGCCTATACTTTGGAAGAAACTGTTGCAGCAGACGGATATGTAAAGGCTACAAGTATTGAATTTAAAGTTAATGAAGATGGCTCTGTAACTCCTGTAACAATGATTGACAAGATGGTAACTGTATCTAAAGTTGATATGGGTGGTAAAGAAGTCAAAGGTGCTGAAATGAGTGTTACTGACACAGATGGTAATGTCATTGACAGCTGGACTTCTGATGGTACTGAACACAAGGTGAATGGACTTGAAGAAGGCAAGAAGTACATCTTAAATGAAAATACAGCTCCTGCTGGATATGTAAAAGCTACAAGCATTCCATTTGAAGTAAGTGGTGCTGATAAGAATGGTGTCAAAGTTGATCAGGCAATTGATATGACTGATAAGAAGGTCACACTCAATAAGACTGACGGAAACGGCAATGAAGTATCAGGGGCAAAGATTACTATTACAGATGAAGATGGAAACACTGTAGAATCTTGGACTTCTGGAGATAAGCCACATGATATTTCTGGACTTGAAGAAGGTAAGAGTTACACATGGCATGAAGACTATTCTGAAGACATCTTTGGATATTATTACGCTGAAGATTACACATTTGAGGTAACAGCTGATGGAATTGACCAGAATCTTGAAATGGTTGATGCTCCAATCAAGTATCAGATTGCGAAGGTTGACGATAATGGTAATTATGTCAAGGGAGTAACACTCAAGCTGACAGATATTACTGATGCTGAAAATCCTACAGAAGTTGAACTTCCTAATGGCGGTGTAACAACTGGTGAACCATTTGAATTGGATAAAGTTCTTGGTGCTGAACATACATACGAACTTGTTGAATCTGAATACGTTGCAGGTGTTTACAAGGCAACTAAGATGCAGTTCACAGTTCCAAAGTATGGTACAAACGAAGTTACTAAGGTAACAATGGAAGACATTACAACAAATATTGCAGTATCTAAAGTAGATAACCATGGTGACAGAGTTAAGGGTGCTAAGATGAGTGTCCTTGAAGCAGTCAAGAATGATGATGGTACAATTACTCCAGCAGTAGATGAAAACGGTAATGAAAAAGCTCCTGTTTATACATTTACCACAGAAGACAAGGCTACAGATATTTCTGGCTACGTAAAGGGTTCTAACGAAGAATCTGGTGATGTTTGGTACATTCTACGTGAAGATGAAACACCATTTGGATTTGAAAAGATGGTAGATCAGCCATTCAAGGTAACAGGTACAAACGAAGAACATCAGGTAATTGTTGGTGTAGATACTCGTAAGCAGTATTATGTTTCAGCTATCAAAGTTGATAAGCAGAATGAAAAGAAACTTCTTAAGGGTGCAGAACTCACACTTTATACAAAGGATGGCAAGGTAGCCAAGGAAGTATCTGGAAAAGAAGCTAAAGGTTTGACAGATGGCAAGGGTAACATCACATGGTGTGTTGAATACAATGGAGATGGTACTAAGGACACATTATCTGGTTACTATGTTCGTGAAACGGCAGCACCAAAGGGTTACAGACTTAACAAGGATAACCATGATGTTGTTCTCTCCGAAGATTACAACTTTGCAAATGACAATGCGGTTAAGATTGTTGTAAGAGACACATTGCTTCCAGCAATCAGAACAATGGATTCTGATGGATTCTTACTTGCAGGTGCAGTATTTGCAGGATGTCTTGCTGGTATTGCATTATACTTCTATAAGAAGAGAAAGCACGCAAATAGCTAATCTTGCATAAAGAGAAAGGAAGATGCATAATCTTCCTTTTTTCATGTTCAGGCAAGTCTATTTAAGTGGTAAATAAAGGGTAGCCGAAATCGGCTGCCTTTAAAAAATAGTGTATAATGATTACCGAGTTACCAAATAACGGTAGGCGGTCTGCTCCAATCTTATTTGCTTTATAGAAAGGAAACAAGAGAAGGAGTTCTTATCGTCCTTCTCTTGAAGGACAGCTTATGAATATTACTGACTTTATCAGTGTTGTATCTTTAATCTTCACTGTAATTGGTGTTTGCTTAAGTTTCGATTCTTATATGGAATCGAAAAAGAAAAATGACCGCTAAGCTTTGCAGAGCAACGGTCATACGTTGAATTACGGAGCAAACCGCTTATCGGTAGCTCTTTCACGTTATTATAATATCATAGATGCATTTAAAGTGTATAATTTATATTATAAAAGGGGATATTAAAATATTATGTCATTTCTTATTGCTGTTTATGTTAATGAGGGCATTGTTCTTGCAAGTGATCGAAGAACTACATATGCAAATACTGAAATAAATGGGGAAAATATTATTCAGCGTATCGGAGTTCATTTGACTAATTCTACAGATAAAACATTTGTGTGTCCAAATGGAGCAGGTATATCCACTTGTGGAGAAGCATCTTTATTAGGAAAACCAATTACAGGATATATTCAAGATATGATACGGACAAAAATATGTGAAGATACTAGCGTAGAAAACATCCCTCAAATAATACTAGATTATTTTAGTAAGTTTCAAGAAATTCCAGATACCGATTTTATGGTGGCTGGATATGACAGTTTAAAGAATGGAGAAAAGTATCAAGTAATATTCAAATTAAATATTAAAAATAACCAAATCGAACGCATAGATACAACAAGTCAGGGTGCAAGTTGGGATGGTGAAACACTTACTTTAACAAGATTGATACAAAATGTTGCTGTGAAACATACAGATGGTACATATGCTGAATTGCCATACGAGAATATATTATGGGAATATTTTACATTACAGGATGCTGTTGATTTTGCACGATATGCCGTTGAAACGACAATTAAAACTATGCACTTTAAGAATGTTATAGAAACAGTAGGCGGTTCTGTAGATATTCTAGTGATAACTCCAGATAAAACAACGTGGTTGCAAAAAGAAACTTTAAAATGATTTATGAAATTATCAACAATGCTGCCAATCTTCTGTATAACTATCTGTCGATACTATTTCAAGTCTTGGAAAATCCATCAAAAATCAAGTAGAACAATATCATAATATCCGTTTTATAAGAAAAGTTCATGTCATACTTTTAGATAATCCTGATTTATCAGATGCAACTAAACTACACCACATGAATTAGAATAACACGATGCATATTTCGCTATGGTACAATTACTCCAGCAGTAGATGAAAACGGTAATGAAAAAGCTCCTGTTTATACATTTACCACAGAAGACAAGGCTACAGATATTTCTGGCTACGTAAAGGGTTCTAACGAAGAATCTGGTGATGTTTGGTACATTCTACGTGAAGATGAAACACCATTTGGATTTGAAAAGATGGTAGATCAGCCATTCAAGGTAACAGGTACAAACGAAGAACATCAGGTAATTGTTGGTGTAGATACATCTTCGGCAGTAAGTTTTACATCTGATCCATTTGATATTTCTTCATCTTTTTCGTTAGTAATTCCATCCCCATTATAGTCTTTAGGAGATTTTATACGATCTTCAATGGCTTCTTGAATAATCATATTCTTCCATTCAGTTCTTGATTTATTACATCCAAATTGAAAAGTAGGAGCATTATAGAAATGCTATAGAAACATTACATTTTCTCAATGAAGAAAAAATATTTAATTATGATGATCTGATTGCCAGAGGAAGAGAAAATGAGAATGAAATTAAATCATTGGAAGAACAGTATGCAAAATTAAAATCACAGTTAAATACTTTGAATGTACCTGCAACTTTGGCAAATACTTATATTGAACATTACAATGAGTATCAGAACTATCTTGAAATTAAAAAGTCTATGCCAGAAGCACAAAAAGACGAAAATATTGAATTATTTGAAGATGTAAAAAATCAACTTGGTAACGCTTCTATCACAGATGTAAGAGAGCTACTGTCAGAATCAGCAAAGTTAAAACGTGATGCAAATCAGCAACTAGCAAAACTATCTTATTTAAAAAGAAAACAAACAATATTTGAAATGTTGCGTACTAAATCATTAGAAAAAGATTACGTTAAACATATGTCTTTCTCTAAAAAAATGATTGATGAATCGAGAAGCAATGAAAATGAATATTGCGTTAAGCTGCCATATACAAAACAATATGTTTATTTGTCAAAAGAATGTGTGGCTTGGACTAATTATGATGTTCGTGCTGTCATGTATCTAAGAGATGATGATGACTACTATTTGTATGATGAAGAAAATCAAATTATTGGAATTGCCAAAGGAGAGGAGTTGGATGACATATCACAAGAAGAAAGAGAAAGAATCAGAGCGATAAAAGAAGATCGTTCAAAATAATTGATAAAATTGTGCTGCTAATACTTGCAGGATGTCTAGTTGGATCAGGCAGTTATATTATTAATTATTTACTTAACCTAAAGGCTGAAAAAAAATCACTAGATGCTGTTCAAGAAAAAGTAACTGTTCCAGAAGGAAATGTATCGGAAGAAAAAGATGAATCTGACCTTGATATTGATTGGGAAGGTCTTAAAAAAATTAATGCTGATATTGTTGGATGGATTTATATTCCAGACACTAGTATTAATTATCCTGTTTGCAGAACTACTAATAATGAATACTATCTAAATCATTCGTATGACAAAACACCTATTCATTATGGTGCTATTTATATGGATACCAATACTAACTTTGATGCAGGAGCTTTAAATACATTTATTTACGGTCATAACGTGTGGCATGGAACTATGTTTCGAGAATTAGAAAACTATTCTTCAAAAGATTTCTATGAATCTCATCCAGTATTTTATTACTACACACCAGAGCATAAATATAAATGTTCAATCATGAGTTTTTATATGGATACATTCGATGCCGATACATATCGCTATGATTATGTTGATCATGAGCATTTTGAAGAATATTTAAAAGAGATTAAGCAAAAATCTAAATATGAGACGCAGCAAGGTATTGATGGTGTTGAACGAATAATCAGTCTTTATACCTGTTCTTATGAAAATGAGAATCCACTTACAACAGATGTAATTACAGATCGTTATTATGTTCATGCAGCAGTAATTGAGGTGAAATAGATATGAATGGATATATAAGCAACGCTATAGCTGAAGATGAAGACAATTATGATGAAACTGTTTATGCAGCTATAAATAAAGTTAAGTTTGAGATGACTTATAGGAATTTAATCAGTCAATTATTTCCGGAAATGATTGATTTTGAAATCGAATTGTATTCTAAAGCATACATGTATGACTATAATGCATTAAATTACGGTACATACTTTGAAAACAAAGAACATTTTTCATTCTTTTTTTCAAAGATATATAATTATCTAAAGAAGAATGGATATAAAGAATTGCCTTTAAAAAATAAATGCCTATTGGCTATGGCTTGGAATCCATTAAAATTTCGTGCAAATGAATATAGTGATGGAATTAAAGATTATGATCTGAATTTTATAGATAGATGTAAAGATTATGATTACATATTATTAAAAAATATGAACATTATATATGCAAGTGCTGGTGGCAATCACAGACTATTACTTCAATCACTTCAAAATAATGATATTAAAGCAAAAGTAACAGAATATGATGACACTGAACTATTAAAAAAGTTTAAGACTGATGGCGGTTATTTAATCAATATAACTGCTCCAGCAGAAAAGATACCTGTGCCAGATTATAGGTTTGCCGTTATTTTTAAATTAACTCAGTTAAAGCTACAGGTCAATTCAGCAAATAACTGTCAAAATATCGCCCGATAAAATGACAACATTATCTAGAATGTCAATGCAATAAATGATATATTTATTTTGACAATAATGTCAGTGATAAATATATAACAGGTTTAATTGACAATATCATGGAAAATTCTAATAATATATTTGCATACATGCGAATAAGTACGCAGGAAGAACGCAAAAAGCAAAAATACACTCGTCAAGAGTGGGCTTTGGAAAAATATGCTAAAGAACATAACATTGAATATCTTTTGACTTTCAAAGAGGATGTTTCTGGCAAAAATTTTATTGATCGTAAGCAGTGGAACAGTCTTGAAAGATTGCTTCGTTCTGGGGATACGATTGTTTTTAAAGATATTAGTCGTTTTACAAGAGAAGCTGAAAATGGATATTTAAAGTATATGGAATTAATGAAAAATGGCATTAATCTGGTATTCATTGACAATGCAACTATTTGTACTGATTATATTCGTGAGATGCTGCATGTTGCTGAGGAACAAGACTTAGTAGCCAGAATATCATTGGAAAATACAGTTAAATTATTACTGATTGTTGAATTAGATCGTGTTGAAAAAGAACGACTCACATTGATAAAAAGAACTCGTGACGGTATTGCTGCTTCAAATAAGGTATCAGGGCGGACTAAAGGTCATCTTGATAAAATGACAGAAGATCTAAAAGAGGACATTTTAAAGTATCTTTCTGATAGGACAATAACTCAGAAGTCAATCATGAATAAGCATGGAATAAGCAGAAATACTTTAAAAAAATATGCAAAAATTATTGAAGAAAGCAAAATTATTTAATATTGAACATACAGTTCAAAAGGAGAAAAGAAATGTTTATTGAAGCTAGTGATAAAACCATGCGTGGGGAATATACAAATGTTAATTTAGATTATGTCAAAAGTTATAATATTGAAAATGGTCACAAGTTTGAAAACAAGATAAATTATATTGTTTTTAAAGTTGAAGGCGAAGAATGTCCTGTAAGATTTTCCTTTGATAATTATGATGATGCTTTACTAGCTATTGATGCAATCAGATTTTTGCAAAAAGGAATTACTTATGATGTAAAAGGAAAAGAGAAGAAAATAAATCAAGAATGTAATTTATATAATTTAGACGAAATTGTTTTTGGCTTAAAAAACAGAAAAGAAACAGAACAGCTCATGAATAAAATTTTTAATACGTGAAGATCTTTAATTTTTAAGGGAGAGGACCAAATGATGGTTCTCTCCCTATTTTTTCATTTGTTTAATTGAAAAAATGTAATCTTTCTATTGAAAATGCACCGATTCGGTGTATAATGTAAGTACAAAGTAAGTAGAGGTAATTAAAAGGAGACAAAATATGATAGAATATGGCTATGCTACAACCTTCACAATTTATTTTGAAGACGGAAGTACTGATAAAGTTTATGCAAGCGATGAAGAAGAAATCAAAGAATCAATCGAATCATGGGAGCAGTCATTGTATTATGGTGATTGCGTGAAGTTTAAAGTTGAGTATGAAAAACACGTAGATGGCAAATTGATCAGACATACAGAAGTATTTACAGAATATGGTGAAGATCCACAGATTACTGAAGAAGAAGTAAATGAATTTGTTGAACTAAGAGAGTCAATCGGCAAAAATCAGAAAGAATTTGCAAGATTCACAGGCATTCCATTCAGAACTATTCAGAATTGGGAGAATGGTGTAAATACTTGTCCTGGATATGTACTGGCAATGTTAAAGACTTGTGTCACTCATAAAGAAACTTGGCATTCAGAGTTTTTCATGAATGATTATGCAAGAAAAATGAGGCGTTAAAACGCTTCATTTTTTGTCTTTTTTAACGCTCTTTTTAAAGAGTAAATTAAAAAATGAACTTTGATACTTTAGAGAATATAAATTGAGAGAGTAAGATATAAAAAGTCTTATTAAAAAGCTATAGAAATATAGGGGGTAGCCGAATTCGGCTGCCTTTTAAAATTAAAAAATGAAAGAATTTACATTTAAATTGTATATACTTAAAAATTGATTGAAATAAGCACCATTTTATATTGACGCATTTAAAGACGTCATATAAAATATATGTACATTAAGAAAGTAAGAGGTAGTGCAAAACAACTTATGAGAAAAACAGCAATATGGAATCTTAAAGGCGGAGTAGGAAAAACCACAACGGTAATGCAATTAGCATTATCATTATCAGGCAGAGGAAAAGATGTACTTCTGATTGATATGGATCCGCAAGGAAACTGTACCAGTGGGCTTGGTGTGGACAAGTCATCCTTGCAACGTACAAGCTATCATGTAATTACGCAGGAATATCCGATTCAGCAGGTAATCCGGCATACGCTGATTGAACACCTGGACCTGATTCCAGCTAATATTCAATTGGCCGGAGCAGAAATTGGGATGGTAACAGAACAGCATCGGGAATACCGGCTGAAGGAAGCTTTGAAAGAAGTGTCCGGGCAATATGACG
>ENA-ORML01001911-ORML01001911.1-human-gut-metagenome-genome-assembly--contig:-NODE-1911-length-15698-cov-30.264272_pt1 | contig 15698 bp, 22 predicted proteins | sample MGYA00242103_ERZ508995 | MGnify/ENA primary metagenome ERZ508995 (study PRJEB26280, sample SAMEA2338702) | human gut metagenome | biome: human gut; feature: human-associated habitat; material: faeces...
GAACATTTTTGTCAGAATAGATCCCTCGGTTTTCCTTTGCGGATAGCCGTTTTCTGCTCGATCCGAAGCCCTTCCATGAGCCAGCGGAAGCTCTGGGGATCCAGTAACCGCAGTTCTGCTTCTGTCCTGGGCCATTGAAATCTCCCGTTGGATAACCGTTTGTACAGAAGGATATATCCGTCGCCGCACCAGTACAGAGCCTTGATTCGATCCGTTCGTCTGCCGCAGAACAGGAACAGACTTTCTTCGTCAAAATGACTGCCATACTGCTGCTTCACTACTGCGGCAAGGCCGTCGATCCCAAGACGGAGATCTGTATAGCCGCAGGCAATATAGAAATTCCGGACTTTTCCCTGGTACATTATTTTTGATGAATTTGAGAGGTATACCATGATGAAGACTGTGAATCACATTCGACTGACTCCGGATGATATGGAGGAGGTCATTCCCATTCCGCACCTGAATTTGCGCGGCATAATTGAAGATGCCTGCTATCGACCCAAGGCAGGGCATCCTTACTTACTGTTCTCCTGCCATGTGGAGGACTACCGAAACCGAAAATGCCGTTTCTGCGGCAGTACCGCCGTTCACGCACACGGCTAAACAGGAGCTCCGCACCGCATTCACGATGTCAACAGCGGACGCACGAAGGTCGATATAGACCTGACGGTGCAGCGGTACATCTGTAGCGAATGCGGAAGGTCCTTTTCCCCGCCATCGCCGGACATTATGGAGAGCCGGCATTTGACAAGGCGGCTTTATGACGAAATCAGACATGAGGCGTTTACCAAGCCGCTGAGTACAGTCGCCCTGAAATACGGCTAGTATAGTGAAAGAGAAGCAGAAATGAAACGCTCAAATAGACATCGTTTAGTAAAAACGGTCAAACCAATAGGATTTAATGGGCAGATTTTATTCGCTGTCGGTTGATAATTTTGTCGGACAACTGTATAATAAAACAGGAAATAGTTGGGAATACCATGAAACCCGAGTTTACTACCTTAAAAGTATAAAACGGACACTCGCTGCAGAGTGTCCTGAAGGACTCCACCCCCACTAAATATCCGTTGATTCGCACGATACCAAAGCTTCCTCCGTTACTCACGGAACTTTATGACTTTTGAGAATGTCCGTTCGGAGTTTGGCAACCGTGGAGTTGGTGAGGCGCGAAAGCTGATCCGCGAAACGCTGGAACAGTATCGTCCTCCGCAGATACCTCTTACGGATTTGGAAGGAGTGCTTCTCGCCATGCAGCAAGCCTTCCTGATAGCAAAACGGGAAGCGCGGGAGAAGTTCGCGCCGAAGAAGGATAAGACGCAGAGCGAACCATTTGAATAAAGGGTGTTTCTGAGGCTTTCAGCACATTCCCGTCTGTTAAGTAGATTATATGGGAACCGCCATGTCGTAACCTACACAATTCTGCAAAGGCGTCGGACGAACAGGCATGAATGCAGATTGAAGCCTCGAAAGGACAATATCAGAATGAACAACAACGACTATACAGTCGGTTATGAAGCCATAGCCGGTAAAGGCAGGATGCTTTCCAAACGGCTGAAAGAGGCTCTGAACTACCGCAAGGGCGGCAACACCGGTTTTGAGACGTGCATCACGCGGCTGCAAATGCAGAGCTATATCTGCATCGCGGATTTCGTCTATATGCAGGACGGATACGGAAGACCCTATGGCTGGGGTGTCGCGGAGTATGCGACGCCGGAAGAGCTTTTCGGGTACGACTTTATCACATCCGCCTATCAGCGAGACCCGCAGGAATCCAAAGAGCGCATGACGCAGCATCTTGCCTCCATCCTGCCGGGTGCGTCCGCACAGCAGCTTACGAGGATATTGAAAGGATAAAACACCATGAGCAAGAAACTTGTAGCATATTTTTCTGCGTCCGGCGTGACCGCAAAGGTAGCCGAGACGCTGGCAGAGGCAGTCGGCGCGGACATCTTTGAGATTGAGCCGAAGGTGCCTTACACGGAAGCCGATCTGAACTGGATGGACAAGAACGCCCATAGCACGATTGAGATGAGCGATCCTGCCTCCCGTCCTGAGATTGCCGCGAAGCGGGATAATATGAAGGATTACGACACAATCTTTGTCGGCTTCCCGATCTGGTGGTATGTCGCGCCGACGATTATCAATACGTTTCTTGAGAGCTATGACCTGACCGGCAAGACGATCATCCCGTTTGCAACCTCCGGAGGAAGCGAAATTGGCAAGACGAACGAACGTCTTGCGCCGAGCTGCAAAGGAGCAAAACTGATGAACGGCAAGGTCTTCAAGAGCAATGTCGGGCATCAGGAGCTTGCGGCGTGGGTTGAAGGACTTGGACTTTAAGAAGCGTATAAATTGGTAGGTGCGGAGGTATGATATGCCGGAAACACAAGAAAAACTTGAATTATTAAGAAGGATTGCTCACCGCTTCAATGAAGCACAGATCGAATGGGCTTTAGGTGCATCTTTGATGCTGTTTCTTAAAGGGATCGTTTCTGAATTTCATGACATTGATTTGATGGTCTCCGTTCAAGATGCCGAACGAGCCAAGGCGATCCTATCGGAAATGGGAGAGTTATGTCCACCCAATCCCAAACCGAATCCTATGTACCAGACAAAGACCTTTTTGGAGTTCCGCATAGACTCCATCGAGGTTGATGTGATGGCTGGCTTTGCAGTCGTGAATGAAGGAAGGGTCTTTGATTGCTCTCTGCGTGAAAACCAAATCACTGAGCAGGTGTTGCTCGGGACAGAGGTTATTCCTTTGCAGTCTCCGCTGTTATGGTGTAAATACTATCGCCTTATGGGAAGGGCAGAAAAAGCCGATATGATTGAGAAGGCATTGGCAAAATAGTGCTTTCACTTTAACGAACAGGAGATGATGATCGCATGAAAATCCTATATGAACTGTCCTGGCTATGGGAAACGCTGGGCATTGCACTTGTGGCTGCGGCTGTCTGCATGGCTTGTGCAGCGCTGATCTGCAAGGCAGCGAAAAAGAAACTCGGCAAAAAGGTGTTGGCGGTCATAGGGGCTGCGGCATTTGTGGGTGTGATTCTGGCGGTCATTCTGATCGCCCGGACACCGATGCCGCTTTGATAGGACGGAGGATTGCATAATACCGCTTCAAATCGTCAGAAATGACATCACAAAAATGAAGGTGGACGCCATCGTCAACGCTGCCAACGAGTCGCTGCTGGGTGGCGGCGGTGTGGCTGGAACGTATTTGCGAAGTCCGTTGTTACTTTTCGTCATTGTCTTTTGATCCTCTGCTTTCTTATTCTTCCTCAGCACAGCGATTGCCGGATCGGCGCAAAGCTCCTCGGAAACGCCCATCATCAATTTCCTCCTGAATAACGGCTCCCAACTGAACAACATTCGGAACATGAAATAGCAAAATCGCCTTGTCAGAATTTGTGACAGAGAACGTTATCAGCTCCCATCCCTCCTGTGCGCGTTCATTGGCTGTTCTTTCAATAGCTGCTGCCCTTTCTTTTGCCTTGGGCGCATAGCCGATCACGATTGTTTTGTAGGTCATGTTTGGTACCTCATTTCACAGTATTTCATTTCAAATACGCAGAAGCGTATTTTGCTTTTCCATATATTCAAAACTAAGTATATCAGAAGAATGAAATAATTGTAACCGGCTTCTCATAAAATGTCAGCAAAATACATAAAAAGCATCTGCCGATGCCCGTTTTTGGTATCGGCAGATGCTCTTTTTTATTTTTTGCCAGTCAACCTTTTTGAGTTCCTCATGTACAGTACAAGCGCCAGCAGCAGAGACAGCACATCCGCCACAGGCTGCGCCCAGATCAGCCCTGTTTCGTGGAAGATCGCACCGAGAATGAACATAGACGGAATGTAGATAAGCCCCTGACGGGAGATATTGACGATCAAGGATTCCGTCGCCGCGCCGCGGGCTTGCAGTGCGTTGGTCAGCACATAGAATACGCCAAACAGGAAGTTGGTGCAAAGGAGAATGTGAGCAAAGGAAACGCCGTAGTCATACGCCGCCGCATCCGTGAGAAATACGCTGACGATCTGCCCGGTAAAGAGGTAGCAGATCAGCGTCAGCACGGTGCTGAGGGAAAGGGCAAATATCAGCGAGAATTTGAGTGCGCTTCTGTAACGCTCCCAGTTTTTCGCACCGACACAGTAGCCCAGCAGCGGCTGAACGCCCTGCCCAAGTCCGATACAGACCATGCCGGTCATCATTGTGACCTTCATGGCAACGCCCACACCGGCTACCGCCATATCACCGTACTTTGCCATCTGACTGTTCATGATGATGCTGGAAAGGCTCATCAGAAGATTCCCCAAGGCAGCGGGAACACCGATTGCCAGAACGAGAAATCCTTGAGGCTGATGCTGAGGGAGGACGAGCCTTTCAGGAAGTAGACAATGTAATAGCCCGCGCCCACCACATTTCCGATGACGGTGGCAATGGCTGCACCGGCAATGTTCCAGCCGAACACAAGGATCATAATGGGGGCAAGAATGACATTCAGGAGATTTCCCAAAAGCTGACCCATCATCGCCTTGCCGGACTGCCCCTCGGCGCGGATGACATTGGAGTAGCAGTTGGCAATCAACACAAACGGACCGGAGCAGCTTACAATCGTCAGATAGGTTTTTGCATAGTCCCAGGTTTCCGCGCTTGCGCCGATCATGGCGAGAATCTGATCCATGAAAATCAGGAACAGTGCAGACATCAGCACCCCGATGGCAACACAGCACCACATACAGAACGAACAGACCTTTTTTGCGTAGTCTCTCCATCCCTCGTCCAAGGCGCGGGAGATCACCGAGGTGCCGCCGATGCCGAAGACTGTTCCCACGGACATGAACAACAGGAAAACCGGCGTGGCAAGGGAGACTGCCGCCACTTGCAGATCGTCATGGGTCTGCCCGATGAAAAAGGTGTCCGCCAGATTGTAGATCAGTACCATGAGCATCGCCGCCATTGCGGGCAGTGCGTTTTGTAAAACCGCTTTGCGAATCGGTCCTTTGCAAAGACTTCCATTGACTTATTATCTTCCATAACATCCTCCGAAATACAATAGTACGCTATCGTCTTATCTTGAGAGATACCCGCCAAGCGCGGCGGGTATTCACTTCATATTTTCTGCGGCTCTTGCTAAAAGCTGATTGAATAGGACTTTCTCATCCTCGGAAAATCCATGCAGCAGCATTTGCTCCGCTTCTGCCATGTATCCGGCTGCCTCCCGGCAGCAGACTTCTCCGTCGTGCGTGATATGAACCAATTTGATTCGCTTATCGGAAGCATCTCCGAACGCCTCCACGAAACCCTTTTGCTCCAAGCGGGAGATGATCCCTGCAACCGTAGATTGCGCGACGCAGAATTTCCGTTCCAGCTCCTTCATGGAGCGCTGTTTCTGTTCGGCTTCTTGCAGTTCCATCAGAACTGCAACCTGCATCATTGTCAGGTCTTTTCCTCGCAAGGTGTTATTCGCTTGCCTTTCCAGACGGTCGTGCAGCAATTTAATAAGCTGCCCGCTGGGAATCGTATTCGGCATAAAACCGCCTCCTTCCAAATCCACAATAATGATAGCACGCTTTCGTTCTAGAGCCAATAGCAGACTATCGATTTTATGCGTGATCGTGGCTGTTTTTTAAAAGCCGGGAGCGACCTGAAAGTCGCTCCCGGTGCACAGTTTATTTATTTGTAACGAGATACAGATTCTGCATTCCGCAAACTGCTCACCGGAGATTTTGAGTGCAATATCACTGTGCCGGCAGCTCCACCGCGATGGTCGTGCCCTTGTCCGAACTTTCCTCCACCCAAACGGAGCCGCCGTGGAGATCGGCGATCTCCCACACCAGAGAAAGCCCCAGCCCCGCACCGCCGTACTCGCGGCTGCGGGACTTGTCCACCCGGAAGAAGGGCTGGAAAATACTGCGCTGATACTCCTCCGGGATGCCGCAGCCGGTGTCGGAGACGCGGAGCAAGAGCTTTTCCGGCTCCTGTGTGACAGAAACCCGCACCGAGCCGCCCTGCCGGTTGTACTTGACGGCGTTCTCCGTCAGGTTGAAGATCAAGCGGTAGATCAGCGCGTCGCTGCCGGTCATAATGCCGTCGCCCTCCGCCGTCAGTGTGACGCCGCGCTTATCTGAGAGCGGCGCGAGATCTGTGAAGATCTCCTCGATCATGGGGGCAAGCTGGATGCGCTCGTTCCGCGCCACCTGCTGCAAATTGCTCATCTCCAGCAGCGTCCTGGTCATCTGCGTCAGCCTCTCCGTCTGCTCCCGCAGAAGGGTGAGAAACTCCGCTGTCTCCGGCAGCACGGCGGGATGCTCTGCGGAAAACAGCTCCAGCTGCGCCTGCATCAGCGCCAGAGGCGTGCGCAGCTCGTGGGCAGCGTTGCCGGTGAACTGCCGCTGGGCGGCAAAGGCGGTATTCAGCCGCTCCAGCATCTGGTTGAAGGAGCGGCTGAGCTGCTTAAACTCCGGAAGCACATCTTCATCGATCTTCATATCCGCCAAATTGGTCATCTGCACCATTTCCACCTGAGAAGCAAAACTGCGCAGGGGCTTGAGGGCACGTCCGCTGACGAAGTAGGCAAGAATGCCGCTGAGCAGCGTTACCGCAGCCGTGATGTACCAGTTGGTGGTGCGGAAGCGCCCCTGCGCCCCATCGACGACGATGGTCAACTCTCCGTTGGGCACTATCAGCTGCGGGTCGAAGCTTGCCGTGCCTTCCTCATTCAGGATCACCGTGCCGCCGCCCTGTAAGCTGTCCACAATGGTGTCCATATAGTACACACCGGAGGAGCAGAGCAGCAGATTCATGGCCACGCAGGTGGCGCCGATGAGCAGAACGGTCATCAGAGTGATGCGCCATTGTAAAGAGATCCGCTTCATTCTTCAGTGCCTCCCATCAGATAGCCTTCGCCGATGCGGTTGCGGATGGGGTCATAGCCCAGCGCGGCGCGGAGCTTTTTGCGCAGGGCGGAAATATGCACCCGGATGGAGTTGCTGAAATTATCCACGCTGTTGTCCCAGACATGATCCATCAGCTCCTCCTGGCTCACCGGCCGGCCCTGATGCACCATCAAATATTCCAGAATGCCCGTCTCCTTGCGGGTGAGCGTCAGCGTCTGCCCATTGACGGCGGCGGTGCGAGAGCGGGTATCAAAGGTCAAGTCTCCACAGGTCAGCAGCACGTCCTGCTGGGTAAATTGCCGCAGGGTCAGACTGCGGATGCGGGCCTCCAGCTCCGCCAGATGAAAGGGCTTTGCCAGATAGTCGTTGGCCCCGGCGTCCAGCCCATTCACCTTGTCCTCCACCTCACTGCGGGCGGAGAGGATCAGCACCCTTGTCTCACGGTCGGTCTGCCGCAGGGTGCGCAGCACCGTCATGCCGTCCTTGCCCGGCAGGTTCAGGTCGAGAAGTACCAGATCGTAGCGCTCCACACCCAGCAGCTCAAGAGCCTTATCCCCGTCGTAGCAATAGTCTACGCTGTATGCCAGCCGCCGCAGGCTGCGGACGATGGTCTCGCATAGGGCGCGTTCGTCCTCTACAATCAAAAGATGCATAAACGCCCTCCTTTTCGTTTCTTCGCCCTTATTATAGCAGAAACAGATAAGATTTGTGTTAAATTTTTGTTCTTAACAGGGATTTTAACTGCGGCGTGTTATGATACTGGCAGAAAACAGAAAGGGTGATGAAAATTGAGCCATGGAAAAAAGGCGGCGCAGGTCACGCTGCTGCTGGCGGGAGCCGCCATGCTGTGCTTCGGCGTCTGGCGGGGCGAGGCGGCAACGGTGCTGAGCAAGGCCATCAAACTATGTCTGGAGTGTGTGGGCATTGGATAGGAAGTTTTCAAGCGTGTCACAGGCGCTGTCCCGCTTTCGGGGCTGGATACAGGCGGGGGCGACCTTATTGACCAACCTGCACCTGCCGAATTTTCTCAAGGGCGGACTGTATCAGGGGGCGGGGAAGACCGTCTGCGTGCCGGGACTGAACTGCTATTCCTGCCCGGCGGCCTCCGGCGCCTGTCCCATCGGGGCGTTTCAGGCTGTGGTGGGGTCTTCCAAGTTCAGCTTCTCCTATTATATCACAGGCTTCCTCATTCTGCTGGGCGTGCTGCTGGGGCGCTTTATTTGCGGCTTCCTGTGTCCCTTCGGCTGGTTTCAGGAGCTGCTGCATAAAATTCCCACAAAGAAGCTCTCCACAAAGAAGCTGAAGCCGCTGCGATACCTCAAATACGCTGTTCTGCTGGTGATGGTCTTCCTGCTGCCGGCGTTCCTTGTGAACGATGTGGGCATGGGCGACCCCTTCTTCTGCAAGTACCTCTGCCCCCAGGGCGTGCTGGAGGGAGCCATTCCGCTGTCCCTCACCAATTCCGGTATCCGGGCGGCCCTGGGCAGCCTGTTTACATGGAAATTCAGCCTCCTGCTGGCGGTGATCGTGCTGAGTATCGTATTCTATCGGCCCTTCTGCAAGTGGCTGTGCCCGCTGGGCGCGTTCTACGCGCTGTTCAACCGGGTGTCTCTGTTCCAGATGAAGGTGGATAAAAACAAGTGCGTCTCCTGCGGAAAATGCGCCAGAGCCTGCAAGATGGACGTGGACGTGACGAAAACGCCCAACCACACCGAGTGCATCCGCTGCGGGATGTGCATCCGCGCTTGCCCCACCAACGCCGTCAGCTTCCGCTACGGCTTTGGAGACGGTAAAAAAGAACCTGTAAATGAAATAAAAACGGAGGAAACAAAATGAACGTAATGAACGTAAAGAAAATCATCACACTGCTGCTGGCGCTGGTGCTGGCCGCCGGTATGATCGCCTGCGGCACAAAGGGCAGCGGTACAACGGACGGGATGAGCAATGAGCCGAAGAATGCCGAGGAAGCAGCTGCCATGCACAAGGAGCTGATGGCCCAGGAAAATGCCATCCTCTCGGAGAATACCGCACTTTGGGAAAAGGTTTTCATGGCGGCCGACAAGGGCATGACCATGCAGGAGGACGGCAAAAACTACGGCGAATTTCTGCTGGACATCATCGAATCCGCCAAGGATCAGTTTACGGCGGATGAGCTGAAGCTGCTTCAGGGAGAAGCGGAGAAGATCCGCGACATCGAAGACAAGCTGACCATGCTGGAGGAAAAATACCCCAATATCGCACAGGAATCCATAGACGGTGACATGAGTGTGCCTGCGGGCAGCGATATGACCACGCCGCCCGACGATGGCAGTATGCAGAAGTTTCCCGCCTTTGAGGGCAAGGATCTGGATGGCAACACGGTGAAGAGCAGTGAGCTGTTCTCTAAAAATGCCGTCACCGTAGTGAATTTCTGGTTCACCACTTGCAATCCATGCGTAGGAGAGCTTGCCGAGCTGGACGCGCTGAACAAGGAGCTTGCGGAGAAGGGCGGCGCCCTCATCGGCGTCAACACCTTCACGCTGGACGGCAACGAGACGGCCATTTCCGAGGCCAAGGATGTGCTTGCCAAGAAGGGCGCGACCTATCAGAACGTGTATTTTGCTTCCGATGGAGAGGCCGGCAAGTTCACCACCAATATCTTTGCCTATCCCACCACCTATGTGGTTGACAGGAACGGCAACATCGTGGGCGACCCCATCGTGGGCGCTATTACGGAACAGAAGCAGGCGGAGGCACTGCAAGCCCAAATCGACAAGGCGCTCTCCGCCGATATGGGCTGACAAACGGAGGTTTCCCCGCAAGGAGGGATACGCGCCATAAGGCGGCGGACAGGTGATGTCCGCCGCCTTATGGCTATTTTAGATGAGGTGTTTGCAGCTTGATCTCAAAGGAAATGCGTATCGGTCAATCAGCCGTTCTTGCGCTTGATGACCAGCGCGGCTCCGGTCAGCGACAGCAGGGCGCTTACGCCGTACAGCGCCACACCGGCGTCAAAGGTCTTGGGAGAGGAAATCGGCTTCTCCGGTGTATTCGGCTTCTCCCGCCGGATCGGGGTGGTGCTATATGTGTAGATGTTCTCGAAGGTCATCTTGTCTACCGGATCGCCCTGAACATCATCGTACGGATGAATCTCAAAAGGCAGCGGCGTTCCGTTCTGATCCTCTCTGGGGTCAAAGTTAACATACCACTTGGCAGTGGAGTACGTCCAGCCGCTATCGCCGCCGTCCACCTCACGGACAGAAAGACCCTCACTGATATATTTCTGAACCTGGTATTCCGGGCCGCCGGCAGGCATAGGCTATGGCGATTGCCGTACATACGAAGACCATCGGCAGCAGATGCTTGGTGGTTGCTTTCAAGAGACAAGGCCCTCGCTTTCTTCAGGCTGTGTCCGCAGACATGCCTTAATATATAGCATAAAACGCCGCCCACCGCAACTCTTTCCTGCCAGACGGGAAAGAAAGAGGGAGGACGCTCCTGAGAGCGCTCTCCCGCAGCAGGCCCGTCAATATGCTCTTTATGGCGGCAGGAGGCTCGCTCCTCAGGCGAGAGGCGGGGCATCATGGCGCAGAGGTGAACTCATAGTTCACCTCTGCGCCATAAGCCAGACTGCCATATCCCACAAAGTCTCCTCCATTGGGCGCGGCTGATATGCAAAACATTTCGATGCTGCGGCATGACTGAATTGCCCGTTTGAGGCAAGAACGGCAACGGAATAGGGAGTGAAAAACAGTGGCTTTCGATCCTTCAGACTCCGGCGTTCGTAGTATGGGGCTGCCAACTTTGCAAGACTCAATGGCAGACAGATGGGGTGATACTTCAGCTTTGCGGCCTTTCCGACAAGCTGAAGCATCTTGCGAATCGTAATATAGTGGCCGGACAGAATGTATCCCTTGCCGGGCTCTCCGCTTTCGGAGCAGGCCAGAATACCTTTTGCAACATCCCGTACATCCACAAAGTCATACCCGCCGCGAACGGCTAAAGGCAGCTTCCCAGCAAGAAAGGATTTTGCCATTGAGGTGAAGCTCCCTCCCTGTATGTCGCCTGGCCCGATGATGCCGGAGGGAAAGACAATGCTGGCATTCAGCCCACGCTCTGCCGCGTCGAAGACCAGTTCAGTTGCGGCCGCCTTGCTCTTTGCGTAATCGCCGTCTACAAGACCCGGGGAGAAGTCACAGCTTTCCGTGATAACGCAGCCCTCTGGTCTTTCCGGTATGGCATGGACGGAGCTGACATGGATTAGCCTTCCCACTTCGTGCGCTAAGCATTGCCGGAGGATTCTCCATGTTCCGCCCACATTGACCTGATAGAGTTTCGGGCTGGGTCTGGACGCGACAGAGACGATACCCGCGCAGTGAATCACACAGGTACGGCTATCGGCATCCGCAAAGAAGTCTGCAAGTGAGTTTTTATCACACACATCGCCGACGATGATATGGACTTCCTTCGGGAGCAGGTTGATATAGGGGTCGTTATGCAGCACAAGTGTACGCACCTGAGCGTCGTGGTCCACCAGCTCCTCCACAACAGTTCTGCCGAGAAAGCCGGTGGCACCTGTAATGAGATATTTATCGTACATCTAAAAAGTCTCCTCTCAAAATAGGCATACAGGTGTTGATTATCTTTCACGAGTATAGTATACTTAAAGTGAAAAGTAGAAACAATCAGCACTTGCCGTACAACTGAAATAAAATCAACACAGCATACCAAAGTGTTGATGAACGTTATAATCTTTAATTGAGGGTGATTTCTGGATGGAGAAACTGGATGCAAGGAAACGCTATACACAAATGATACTCAAGCAGTCTTTTTTGAAGCTGCTGAAGGAGAAACCGGTCAATAAAATCACAGTAAAGGAGCTCTGCGAACTATCCCAGATCAACCGGGCTACTTTCTATACCCATTACAGCGACTGCTTTGCACTGCTGGAGAGCATCGAGAATGAGCTCATTGATGAGTTTGAGAAATCCCTTCGCTATGTCAATTCCTTTGATGTGACGGCTCTAATTGAAGCCCTCTATGACATGGTCGATCAAAATCAGGAAGCCTGCCGGACACTCGTTCTGGGGAATACCAGTTCGACTGTCATTGCGAAAATGATCGCTTTGGCGAAAACCGACAGCCTTGCTTATTGGCACAGGGAATTGCCAAAGGCCAGTGAAACCGAGTTGGAGATGATGTATACGCATCTTTCCAACGGCTTGATGCATGTTATTGTAGAGGGTTATGACAAGTACAGCAAGGAGGAAATGATCCGCTTCGTCAGTCAGGTAGTGAAGGTTAGCCTTTTGCTGTTCCGATAAAAGAATGCTCGCAAGAAAGAAAGCCTCAAGACTGCTACACCGTGGATGCTGAAAAAAGACGCAGTATCAACTCCGCCGCCATCTGCTCGCTATGGAGGGCCTTTGTCTGGTGCCTCGGAGGGTGGAAATTAAAAAGGGAGGGTAACACGCAATGTTAAGAACAGAATTTCGAGCAGCCCTTTGTAACGATCCGTATGAGATACGGCTAATGCGAAACCTCTATGATTCAGCTGTAAAGCAGTTGTCACTGAAATTTGAAATACTGAACAATGAGTTCAAAGTGCTCTACGCGAGAAACCCGATCCATCATATTGAAGGGCGCGTAAAATCTGTGGAAAGCCTTGCAACCAAGCTACTGAATAAAGGGTTGCCACTGACCATCGAGACGGCGCGGGAGAGCATCAATGATATTGCCGGTGTCAGGGTAGTGTGCAGTTATATCGACGATGTGTACCGGGTGGCGGAGATGCTGGAGCTGCAAAAGGATGTCAAGATTATCAAAAGGCAAGACTATATCCGCACACCAAACTATAACGGATACCGCTCATTACATCTGGATATCAGGGTGCCGGTGTATCTGTCAGATAGGACGGAGCAGGTAACTGCGGAAATTCAGATCCGCACGATTGCTATGGACTTTTGGGCCAGTCTAGAGCACGATATTCGGTATAAGGTAGATAAGACAAAGTTGCCGGAGGGCATCAACGAGGAAATGCTTGAATGCGCGGGCAAGATCGCCGAAATTGACCGACAGATGCAGGAGATGTATCGGAGGATCAAATCCGCTCAAGGAAATATGGATTGTTAGGGGATATCAAATCTTTAATAAGCGACATACGTAAAAAGGCACTGTACCTTTTCAGTGATGCTTGTACAGTGCCTTGGTTACTTATAGAATTCTATCATGGTTCTCTACTGGGGTGGCTTGAGTGTCACGGCGCAGAGCCGCCTCGCGCAAAATGATCTCTCGCTCGGAAAACGGAATCTTCTCGCCGTTGATTAGCTGATAGGTTTCGTGACCCTTTCCGGCGCAGAGAATGATGTCACCCGTCTCTGCCATGTGTACTGCTGCACGAACGGCGTCTTTTCTATCCTCAAAAAGCAGATAGGGCTTCGTTTGATCGTAGTAGGACAGAATCTCCCAGTTGATCTCATTGGGATCTTCAGTGTCCGGATTGTCTGCCGTAATGATTGCGAAATCGGCGTATTTTCCAGCCGCCTCACCCAGCTCTTTGCGGCGCTTTTTTGTCCGGCATCCGACAGAGCCGAGCAGACATATCAGCCGATGGGGATGGTATGTCCGAAGAGCCTGAAGCGCATTTTCAAGGCTGAACCCATTGTGCGCATAGTCAAGGACAAAGGTCACTCCCGGCAGTGCGTCCACCACCTCAAAGCGTCCGGGGACGGAAAGCGTCTGCAGAATCTGGGCGGCGTCTGCCGCTGACACACCGTAAATTGAGGCCGCTGCAATGGCGCCCAGCCCATTATACACGGAAAGCTCTCCGGGAGCGCAAAGCCTGACGGCGGTATTCCCACCCTGTGAAACACAGGTAAAGTCGATGCCCAGCGCTGCTTTTCCGCGAAAGGGATGGGTTTCCGCGGCAGTAAACCGGCAACGGTCGGACAGGGGCTGGTGCAGAGAAAAACCAATGAAATCCGTGTTCTCGCCCGGATTCCCAACGACAGCCCTCCAATGGGAATCGTCGAGATTACAGACAATGTGTTCCGGCGCAAAATCGCGGAACAGTCGTGCCTTCGCCGCTCGATAGGCGGCAAACGAGGGATGCTCCACCTCTCCTATATGGTCATCTGCCAGATTCGTAAACAAGCAGGTATCGAAGCGGACGCCCTCCACTCTGTGTGTGGCCAGCGCTTGCGAGGAAACCTCCATTACCACATGTGTGATGCCACGATCCACCATCATGCGAAAATAGCGGTGAAGCTCACTGCTTTCCGGTGTCGTGTTGACGGTATCAAACCAATCCTTTTCCATCAGCACGCCATTGGAGCCGACATACGCACACGGAAAGCCGCAGCCAGAGAGAATCTCCCGCAGGAAAAATGCCGTTGTTGTTTTGCCCTTGGTTCCGGTAATGCCGATAACGGTCAGCTTCTCCGCCGGGCGGCCATAGAATGACGCCGACAGACAGGCTAGCGCGTGGCGCGGATTCTCCACAAGTATCTGCACCGCGTCTTCCGGGAGCGAGACAAGCCTACGGCTGCATACAAAAGCACGGCAGCCGGCGGCATAGGCAAGCGGCGCGAAGCGGTGTCCGTCCGCATGAGCGCCGGGCAGGCAGAAGAACAGAGAACCGGCAGAGACGCGGCGGGAATCGTAGTCGATGGAATGAATCTGCTGCTCCATTTGGCCAGACAGAAACGCCTCGGCAATAGGGCGGTCAGAGACAGAAAGAACAGGGTAGTCCTTGAGTATGGAGGAAAGCTTCATGGTTTCAAATCCTTTTGTGTGGCAGGGTTGGCTTACGAACAGACAAGCCTTAGAGCTACGGCTTGGTACGAAGCAGATATATACGCCCAAGGAAATCAGGCGCCCTCTGTAATATCGGTGAAATATTGCCTTTTCCGGCATATCAAAGATGGTGACTTGATGTGTCTTGCTAAGTATTCTAAGTCTATCAGCTTTTTCTTATCCCGTCAATCGCTTTTAAAAGCAGCCATCCTTGGCAAAGCTCAACAATCACGGAACTTCTCATGTAGGTTTTGTGAAGATGCAGTCCACTGAAAAAACGTGGGAACATGGAGACACAAGTATCCGTCCAAAAAAGTAAAAGAATCTCAAGCATAAAAAGAAGGTGTAAGAAAATGAACTATGGATAGTTTTATAAAGACACCGATAAAGGCCAATCAGGACCAACTGATAATGGGCCATCTTCTGGAGCCGATTGCCGCCTATTGGTATCAGCAGAAAACCGGCAATACGGTCTATAACGATACCAATTTGTATCAGCACGCAGATCATCCATGGGCGCTTGTGGATTTTGACCTCCGCTTCGTGCGAAAGGAGGATTTGCTTTCTGCGTTCAGCAAGGACATCCGTCCGTTGATGCTGAACTGTCCGCCGTGCCATATCCAGCAGCTCCCCAATCTCTCGGTCGCTCATGTCCATGAAGTAAGACAGCAGGATCACGTCGTGCTTCTCCCGCAGGAGCTTGGCCAGCGCCGCCGCAAGGCGGTCATCGTTGACAGGGATGTGGTATCCACACACTCCAAATTCAACGGAGTGAACGTCCTAGCAGCAAAGCTTCGCAAGAAGCTCTGAAGGCAGCTCCGAGAAACTGCACTCCCGCACCCTATGACGCACCTCTGACCGCTGCATATCCACGTTTTCCTGACGCAGTATTTTCTTACAATAGCTGTCGAATATGTGCAGAACGCGCTCTTTCTGGTTCCAGGGAAGCTTCAAAGCGTCATCCTCTTTTGCTGCCGGGAAAGGGTTCTCTCTTTCCCTCTTACTAAATACTCCGTTTGAAG
>ENA-ORML01001915-ORML01001915.1-human-gut-metagenome-genome-assembly--contig:-NODE-1915-length-15666-cov-9.215809_pt1 | contig 15666 bp, 11 predicted proteins | sample MGYA00242103_ERZ508995 | MGnify/ENA primary metagenome ERZ508995 (study PRJEB26280, sample SAMEA2338702) | human gut metagenome | biome: human gut; feature: human-associated habitat; material: faeces...
CTACAATTCTTGAAGCCAACTTTTAGTCGACCCTATCTAATTGCGGATTACCTTTTTTAGCCTGTTCTACAATTTCATTGATTCTTTCTAAGACAGGTTCAAAACCTGTTTTTTCTGTACTACTGATACCGAAAATATTCTTCATTGGCAAATGTAGCTGTTGAGAAATATCTTTCAACGCACGAACACGTTTTGTCTTAGGAATCTTGTCAACTTTTGTAGCTACAATAACGATTTGAATTCCAAGACTTTGAATCATTTCGATCATATCTAAATCATCATGCGTGGCGCCATGTCTTGCATCGACAAGTTGTACAACGCAACAAATCTGCTCTCTTTGGTTAAAGTATGTATCCATCATTTTACCCATCTTGATCAGCATTTGTTTAGACATTTTCGCATAACCATATCCAGGAACATCCACTAACATCCAAGTATCATCAATCTTAAAGAAATTGATCAAACGTGTTTTACCTGGTGTATTTCCAACATAGGCAAGTTTTTTCTTATTAGTCAATGCATTAATAAAGCTTGATTTTCCAACATTACTACGTCCAACGACTACAACTTCTGGTAAATCTGATTCTGGCCATTGTTCTTTTTCAACAGCACTTATCACAAATTCACTGATCATACTATTTTACCAATGCGTTATGTAACACTTGAGATACATTTGAACAAGGAATAAAAGTAACTGCATCTTTTACTTCTTGAGGAACATCATCTAAGTCTTTTACATTTTCTTTTGGAATCAAGATCGTATCAATTCCAGAACGATGTGCTGCCAATGATTTCTCTTTCAATCCACCAATAGGAAGAACATTTCCTCTAAGTGTAACTTCACCAGTCATAGCTAAATTCGCCTTAACTGGAATATTAGAGAAACAAGATACCAATGCCGTTGTCATTGTAACACCAGCACTTGGTCCATCTTTAGGAACCGCACCTTCTGGTACGTGAATATGTACATCATTTTCTTCAAACAATTTAGGATCAATTTTGAATTCATTTGCATGCGTACGAACATAGTCTAGCGCAATACTAGCACTTTCCTTCATGACATCACCTAATTGTCCAGTAAGAACAAGTCTTCCTTTACCTGTAAAGCGTGTTGCCTCAATTTGAAGGATATCCCCACCAAAACTTGTATAGGCAAGTCCTGTTACAGTTCCAACTTGATCTTTCTTTTCTTTTTTACCATAATCAACTTTTTCATTACCCAACCACTCATGAACTAATTTTTTAGTCAATTTAATGCTACGTTTGTTGTTTTTTAAGATAGCCAATACTGTTTTACGGCAAATTGTCGCAATTGTACGCTCTAAAGAACGAACTCCCGCTTCACGAGTATAGTAACGAATTAAATATAGTAACATATCATCATCAATTTTTAACTGAGACGCTTTTAAACCATTTAATCCTAATTGTTTAGGAACTAAGTGATCCTTGGCAATATGAACCTTTTCTGCATCTGTATAGCTTGATAATTCGATAATTTCCAAACGATCTCTTAATGCAGGTGGAATATTCTCTAAATAGTTTGCGGTTGCGATGAATAATACTTTTGATAAATCATAAGGCTCTTCAATATAGTGATCTGAGAATACTGAATTTTGTTCAGGATCCAACACTTCAAGCATTGCACTTGATGGATCTCCCTTATAATCACTTGCCATTTTATCAATTTCATCAATCAAGAACACTGGATTCGTTACGCCTGCCTTTTTCATACCTTGAATGATACGACCAGGTAAAGCTCCTAAATATGTTCTTCTGTGACCACGAATCTCTGCTTCATCGCGAACACCACCAAGTGACATTTTCACAAATTTACGATCTAAAGCTCTCGCAACACTTTTTGCCAAAGACGTTTTACCAACTCCTGGAGGACCTACCAAACAAATAATTGGTGCATTCAATGAATTTGTCATTTGTTTAACAGCCAAATACTCTAGAATACGTTCTTTTACTTTTTCTAGACCATAGTGATCTGCGTTTAAAATAGCTTCAGCTTCATTTAAATCTTCATTGTCCTTCGTTTCTTGCCACCAAGGAAGATCCATTAACCAATCAATATAAGATTTAATAACACCTGTTTCTCCACTTGCCATAGGTAGCATTTCATAACGACTCACTTCATCCGATACCTTTTTCTTAATGTAGTCTGGGTATGGATTTTCAGCTAAACGCTTACGAATCTTAGCCGCATCTTCATCTTGGGCAACTGTATCCCCTAATTCTTCACGAATGACATTCATCTTTTCACGAAGATAGTAATCTTTTTGTCCTTGATCAATTCTTTCTTTGACAGTTTCGTTGATTTGTTGTTCAACTTCACTCATCTTTTTCTCTTTAGCCATATCTTGAAGCAACATCATTAGACGATCATTTACCCCTAATGTTTCAAGATACTGTTGTTTTCTTTCGATATCTAAAGGCAATCCTTGAACAGCTTTATCACTTAAGAATTCACCGCCCATACCCTTTGAAATTTCCATAACAATTTCTTTAGTCACAAAACGATCTTGACCTTGCATACGATCAAGCTCATCTGCGATTATACGAATCAAAGCTTCTTCTTCAACAGCATCCTGTTTTTCACTTTCAAGAATTTCAACTTCGGCTAAATCACTTAGGCTTCCATTGATCCAATTATTTAGCTTAACACGCTTAATTCCACGAAACTTTACACGTAAAAAGTTATCAAAACGACGAATATGACGAACTTCACATAAAGTTCCTACAGAATATATATCTTCTTTTCCAGGATTTTCTTGTTCAAGTTCTTTTTGAGAAAATAAACAAATCTTTTTATCATAATTATCCTGTGCATTTTCAACAGCATGTACAGAAGTATCCCTTCCTACATCAATCACAATTTCTTGATTTGGATATAGGACAACCCCTCTGGTACAAACTAAAGGATAGGTATTTAATTCCATACGAAAACCTCCTTATATTAAATATGGAAAAAGACGCTAAGCGTCTTTTTTCTTTTACATTATACTACTTTACAGAAGTTTTAATGAAGTCTAATGCTTTTTGATTTGCTAAATCTGCTTTAATACTTTCTGGAGAAATCAATGATTTGATTTTTTCTACTTCCATGTTATACATTTCAGACATTGTAGTAAATTCTTTTTCTACATCTTCATCACTAGCTTCAATGCTTTCAGCTTTAACGATAGCTTCTAATACTAACTGAGTTTTAACACGAGCAGCAGCTTCTGGACTCATTTGAGCACGGATTGCTTCTTCAGTTTGGTGAGTTGCTTCTAAGAACTGTTTAGCAGTGAATCCAGATTGTTGCATACGACCTTCGAATTCTTTGTACATACGATCAACTTCAGCATCGATCATTACTGCAGGGATTTCAACATTAGCGTTGTCACAAACTTTTCCTAACAATTCATTTGTGAAGTTTTCTTCAGCTTCTCTTTCTTTTTGAGCAGTTAAATCAGTTTTTACTTTTTCTTTGTAAGCATCTACTGTTGCAACATTTTCAATTTTTAATTTTTTGATTAATTCATCATTTAATTCAGGAAGATCTTTATATTTTACTTCGTGAACTGTGCAGTGGAAAGTTGCAGGTTGACCAGCAAGTTCAGCTGCTTGGTAGTTTTCAGGGAAAGTAACTTCTACGTCTTTTTCTTCACCTTTCTTAACTCCAACTAATTGTTCTTCGAAACCTGGAATGAATGATCCTGAACCAAGTTCTAATGGATAGTTTTCTCCAGATCCACCTTCAAATGCTACACCATCTTTTGTTCCAACAAAATCGATAACTACTTGATCACCTAATTGAGCAGCATCGTCATCTTCACGAACAACCCAGTCAGCATAACGATCTTGAACACGTTTAACTTCGTTTTCAACATCTTCTTCTGTAACTTCTACATCCGCTTTTTTGATATCTAATCCTTTGTATTCACCTAAAGTTACTTCAGGAAGTACTGTACATGTAAATACTAATACGGCTTTTTCATCATCAGCTTCTTTAACATCTAAAGTAGGACGAGCTACTAAATCGATGTTGTGTTCTTTGATTCCTTCTGATAATGCTTCATTAGCTACTTCTTCACTAGCCATATCATATAATGCTTTTGAAGAAAGTTGTTTTTTAACTAAAGCATCAGGAATTTGTCCTTGACGGAATCCTTTCAAATTCATGTGAGATTTAGCATAGTTTAATGCTTTTTTCTGTGCTTTTTTCCAAGCTTCACCTTCTACTGTTACTTCTAATTCACCAGTAGAATTTTCTTTCAAAGTCCAAGTACTAGTCATTGTTTTCTCCTCGCTTTTCAATGGATAACTCAATATCCTCAATTCTTTCAAGACCTTGTTTTTTGACAAAACCAGGCCATTCATCGGATTTCTGCATTGCATCATACACAAGTCTACAAATACCTTTCGCAAGCTGGTAAGGATCTTTGTCTTCTTGATCGAATGGTCTTTCATATAAAACTAACTGCATCAAAAGTGACATACAAAATTGAATCATAGTAGGATCCTCATTTGTAAACCAACTTTCGAATAATGAGCTAGCCTCATTGATTGACTGATCTTGCTCCATAGGTAAAATAGCACTTGGTATAAACGTAATGTTCAACCCGGATTTTATCAAATCAAACGGATCATCAATTTTCTGCTCCATTAAAGCTTCAATTAATGTACCCTTATATTCATCAGGTAAATCTGAATCTAGTAATTTCTGAACTTCATCATGACACATTCTTAGATTCATGTTTTCTAAAATAGAAATCGCATAGATTTTTTGTTCTAGAGTACCATGAACATAATCCTGTAACTTGCTGAAATCCATACTCTTACTCTTTTGTTCCAAATAAGGTTTACATTCAGACTTATAATATTCCAATAACTCCAATGCATCTTCTGGAACATAAGGCATGTTCAGTTCCTGACAAATCAATTCGTACGCCTGGGCATAACTTTTTTCATCTATCTCTTTTTTTATTTCTTCGATTAAAGAATGATAATATGCGTTCACTTATACCTCCATGCGAAACATTAATATTCTACCATAAATATCGATAATAATCAATTCTACGCATTTCTAAAATACAGAATCCGTAGAATGTCATTTAAAGAAAAAAACTCTCCTTTTACAGAGAATTTGTTTTCCTACTTTTTTCTAATTCATTTAACTTCTTGAATTCAGCTAAAATACAAATAACCGATACTACAAAGGCTACAAAATCCGCAATGGGAGCCGCGTATAAGATTCCATTCAATCCAAAAAATTTAGGTAAGATCAAAACAAGTGGAATCAAGAACAACACCTGTCTTGTCATAGACAAAAACATTCCTAAATATGCTTTTTTAATTGACGAAAAGAAGCTAGACGATAACATCTGTACTCCATCAACACATACTAGCATTAGATAGATTCGCATAAACATTGTCGCAAATTCAAAATAGTTCGCATCCTCTGATCCAAATATTGATAATACAGTACTTGTGCAGAATTGAAATAAGGCCCAACCAATAAATGAAACAACCAAATTTGCACTTATCGCAAGCTTGAACGTCTTTTTAACACGCTCATATTTTTGCGCTCCATAATTAAATCCAATGATTGGCTGCATACCTTGCGAAATACCAATAATAATAGCTAATAATATCGCATTGGTTTTCATCACAATGCCACATGCAGCTAAAGGAATATCACTACCGAACTTAGTAAACTGTCCATAATACGTCAATGAATTATTTAATACGATTTGCACAAACAAAATCGCGATCTGATTTAGTGAAGCACTCATTCCAATGGTTGCCATTTCCTTTGTATCCTTCAAAGAAATACGTAAACTCTTTTTATTAAATTCAATATGTTGAAAACTCTTAATATACCAGGCAGCAATAAAAAATGAAATCACTTGACCAGCTACTGTGGCAATGGCAGCTCCAGCGACACCCATATGAAATACAAAAATAAACAAAGGATCTAATATTGTATTCACAACAGCTCCCGCAACCATGCATGTCATTGAATATTTTGGTGACCCGTCTGCACGAATCAAGTTACTAATCACATTTGTCGTAATCAGAAATGGAACACCCAAAGTTGTAATTCGTGTATATTCAAGTGCCAAAGGCATAATTGTACTTGTAGCCCCAAACGATTTTAATAGTGGTTCAAGAAATACAAGTACTAAAACAACATAGATTACTGAGCAAAGTACAGACATACTAATACCATTCCCAGCAATACTACTTGATCGTTCTGGCTTCTTTTCACCTAGATATAAACTAAATAAACTTGCTGAACCAATCCCAATCAACAATGCAATCGCAAGTGCAATTGTTGTTAATGGAAACGCCACATTAGTTGCAGCATTTCCTAGAAAACCAACACCTTGACCGATAAAGATTTGATCTACAATGTTGTATAGTGACGATACAAGCATTGAGATAATACTTGGTATCGCAAACTTTTTTAATAATGATGACTCTTTTTCATACCCTAATGGATTTTGCATACTAATCAAATTTCCTCTTTCTAAACTGTGCAATTAAATGCTTATTTCCCATTGAATGCTCACGAATGACATTTAACTCATTTCCTCTTTTATCAAACCAACCAACAAATTCATAACCTGGCTTTGTTGCCGACAACAAATGAATCGTATCCGAAAAATACGTATATGACTTTGGATTTCTTCGACTACTTAGTCCACCATTTAAATCATACGTAATCTTATATTGACTTACTTGCCAATGAGCATATAAAGTACAAGACTCATGAATGGGTTCATCCAAGTTATAACGCCAACGATAATCACAATCCCAGAACCATCCATCAAAGGTATATCCAACTCGAACTGGCGGCTTTAAATCCTCCAATAAACCATGTTCATCCGTACATACATCCATATAATTGGCTCCACCACACGTTTCAAAGTGGATAACTGGACATTCTCTATAAATAGCTGTTAATATGACTGGTTCATGAATGCCTGCTGGTAAACTTGTTATAATTTCACCATTAAACTGCCAACCTACAAACATAACGCCCTTCTTAAATGCCGGATACAACAATAATTCTTCCGATTCAATGCATGTATATCTTGGATTACGACGCGACATAACTCCGCCGTCCACATCATATTCAATGGGATACCAAATAGGAATCCATTTATCATATAAAGTCACAGAATGAGGAAGAACACCACCTGGATTTAATCTTTTTGTACACTCTTTATCTATATACCAACCAACAAATTGGTAACCTTCTCTTTTTTCACTCATCAAATATCACCTGCCCATTATTTTATCACAAATAGAAAAACTTCTAGGAAAATTTCTAGAAGTTATTCAAATAATTATATAAACTATTCCCAAAAGTCATTTCCATAAGTTCACTTGCGATTTCTTTACTTTGAATCCGCATAATATGATCTTCTACATCTTGTTTACCTAATAAATTTATATTTCCATACCATACAATTTCCTGATCAATAATCGCAAAATGTTCACAATTATCTTCTGCAGATTTTAGATAAAAACCAGATTGTCTCATTTCCTCTAACAACTGCATTCTATAATTTGAACTTCCAAACCTAATTTTATCAGGCATCCAAGAAACTACGGTTACTTCAACCCCAGCTTCCATCTTTTCTTTAACCAATTTAGTAAATTCTACAACTTTATCACCAGATAATGAAGGACTGGATACAATAATATTCTTATTAGCACACAATAAATCTTGAACATAAGCATCATAATAATTACTTGCATCATATATAGATTGAGACATTTGCGATTCACTTTTTATGCCGTTAGTATCCGAAATTAATTCATAACCTGATTCTTTATAGGCCTTTAATCTTTTTCCATACATCCGATCAAACATCGGAATATGGACATCTACATAATCATATACAAGTATTGTATCTTTTTTATCATATAGTCGATGAATTCTTCCTGTGAATTGTTCTATAACACTACTACTCGCTACAGGCATTGCTAGAAACAAAGTATCCAACCTATCAAGGTCAAATCCTTCTCCAACGAGCGATCCTGTCGCAATTAATATCATAGTTTTATCTTCAGGTACACTTTTCATTAATTCAACAATATGATTATTTTCTTTTTTTGATTGACTTCCTATCAACAAGAAAACAAAATCTGCCACACCTTCTAATTGTTGATATAGCTTCTTACAATGATTTACATATTTAGACAAAACCACAGGCGTACGATTTTTTTGAATACAATCTTTTATATCCTGAACAATCATTTGATCTCGCAAATCATTATCTCGTAATATTGAGTATGCTTCATTTGGATTCTTTTCATCTTTCATCATTCCTCTTGGTGCAACCACATGTGTAAACCGAGGATATAACAAACGAGGAATCCCTTGTTGTTTTGCTTGTTCTTTTGCGGAATATTTATGTCGTATTGGACCAATAAGCATAAAATTCATCTTATCCAATTGATCCGTTCGATCAACGGCTGTAACACCATACACATACTTTGCTTTAATTTCTTTTAAAACAGCACTTTCTGTATTTGAAGCCGCATGATGACATTCATCCACAATGATCATGCCATACTCATTCAACAGTTTATGAAATTTCCCTTTTTTACATATAGAACCAGCCATTGCGATATCAATTATACCTGTCATAGAATCATGAGATCCCTGTAAAGTACCTATCAATGATTTTCTCTTTTTGATCAACCCCTTTGGTGTCGTATATTCAGGTAACTCTTCATTTATATCCAAAAATTTCTGCAGCTTATCTTTCCATTGTTCTAATAAAGATGAACTCTCCAACAAAATTAATGTATTCACTTTCTTTGTCGCAATTAAATCGGCACAAAGAACAGTCTTACCAAAAGCTGTAGCCGCTAATAAAATACCATTATCATGCTCAATCATTTTATTTAGAGCTACATTTTGTTCAGGCTTTAACTCCCCCTTAAAAGTAACATCAATACTTCTTCCCTGTTGCCTTTTATCATCAATCATCATTTGAATCCCAGCGTTCTTATTATACGAAATTAAATCATCATAACATCCTCTAGGAATTTGTATATATCCACTATCGTGATCTTCACCAAGATAAATATATTTATACATGCCAAAAGTAGAAATTCCCATACCTTGATTTTTATAATAAATAGGATTACTAATTCTAGCCAATTTACGAATTTTATTTTGAATCGATACACTTAAATTTGAAGTATCCACATAAATACCATTCGATAAAGTGATATGCATTTTTCCATCCACTTCATTCTTGTTAAATTCACTTATTGAATCCCATGGCTTATCATCTGAATTTCCATGCCATTCTTTTATTTTTTCTTCTATAAACACCTGTGAAAGCTTAGGCTTAGACCACAATATATTCCATTGATTTGAATAGGCATTCCAATTTTCATCAATAAATGCACTGTTGCCATCTTTCAATGCTCGTCCTTGTAATGGCAATGCGATTAAATTTCCCAGACCACCCTTTGGCATACTATCTTGTGCTGGTATCATACGATCATAATATTTAAATGATTTTAAATTCACTTGTTCTGCCCCTTTATCCAACAAAGCATTTCCGAAATTTCTTGCCAAGATAGATGAAATCGGTTTATCAAAGAAAATCCAAATATGTGCTCCTTTACCTGATCTAGAACGCTCAATCAATGGATCAATTCCATTTAATTGACAAATCTCACGCATCGCATCAACTTCTTCTTTCCAACTCTCATCTATATTCGCAAAATCATTTCCTGCATCTTTATCATGATTATCAAAATCAAAGACTAAAAAGCGACACGTATTATCTTTATGCAATGGATAAACACCAATCACTTCATTTCCTTTTAAATGTGACATGATACTATCAATTGTCAAAGCTTTATACTTTTGGTAATGACAATCTTGACAACGAAATCCTGCATTCCATTTCTTGCCACACCCATCCGACCAAAAATTAATACATTGTGGATAGTATCCCACCTTGTTTGTCTTCTTGCTTTCTACTCTTTTTGCGTATACGTCTGTACGACCCCAAAAACGAGCAAAAAATCGATTTGCCATATCTTTTGTGATTTCATTTGGAAAAACAATACGACTTCCTTGATTCGTTTCAAAAGGTTCTGTATTTGTAGAATTCTTTAATTGATCCAATTCTTTCTGATAAGAAATTCCTTCTCGATCCAAAATGTTCTTCAAGCATTGAATTTCTTTTTGTAAGTCATTTATTATAGTCAAATTATCATTCGTTTGTTTCACAAAACCACCTCTTTTCAATACTATTTTAATTGAATTAGCAAATAAAAAAAACACCCAAGACTCCGTTAGTTAGACGGAGAGGAGTGTTTTCAGAACACATCTGCAAGTAGTAGTCTTGTAGTAGTTCTATTCATATAATAATCCTTTTTATAAAACATTGTGTTAACACAAGCACACAAAGACAGAAAAACAAGAATAAATCAACCTTAACTGCTTTTAATATCTTAATCCAACCTGTTTTTTTCAAGAGCCATTCTTTTTAATTTTTTATCTATTTGTTTTGCAATTTTATAATCTTCTTCAAATTGAAGGTTATGTTGAATGACCGGATTTTTTGATATATATACATATACCTTACCTTTATTTGATAATTCAATTTCAACACCTACATACACTTTTTTTAATTCAATAAAAATACTCGTATTAAACGTACTAATTAACACTCTATGAGAAAACAATGGTGATTTACCTTTATATCTAGCATGTTCATAAACTATTTGACTTCTAATAACATCACAAAATTTGTAAGTCCCTAAACTACCATCACATATTGTAAATTCTTTGTTCTTCTCATCAAAAAGGATGCTGTCATTTATTTTATTGATATACAATGTTGGGTTGCTCATTATTTCTTAACTCCTAGATTTTTTAATAACATAAATTGTATCCATATCTATCACTAATATTTTACTATTATCTTAGTCTTTCTACCCTTTAAATATCAAACAGTAAAATTAATTTTCATATTAAGGGCTTAGCTTACAAGAAGATGGTATCAACAAAAAAGAGTGCTAATAAAACACATTTTCAAACAATAGTCTTGTAGTAGTTTTATGCATATAATAGCCCTTCTAAAAATACTGTAACAAAAAGATAGGAAAAGTTCACCCTAAAAGTGTTTAAAGGTTATCTCTATCACAGAGCTAGAATCCCTATGACTTTTAAAGGTTGATTTATCCCTATCTAGTTTTATATATTCTTTATTAATTCCAGAGCATTTGTAAAAAAAAGAGACGTAATGTTTCTTTGTTTTTTTATAAAGGTTTTCAAAAAGGTTTTCAAAACTATCTATAAGCAGAAAAAAAGCCCTTATATAAGGGCTTTATTCACAAGATGGCGTCGACGGAGGGATTCGAACCCCCGACCGTGCGCTTAGAAGGCGCATGCTCTATCCGGCTGAGCTACGTCGACAACGCATATATTTTATAACATAATCGAAATATATGCAAGCCTAAATTCAAATATTTAGTCTAACTCAAAAGCACCCGTGTACAATTGATAGTATTTACCCTTTTGTTTCAACAAGTCCTCATGATTACCACGCTCAATAATATGACCTTGTTCTAACACCATGATCGCATCACTATTTTGGATAGTTGAAAGTCTATGTGCAATCACAAATACCGTTCTTCCTTCCATCAACTTATCCATACCTTCCTGAACGATTCTTTCTGTATGTGTATCAATGGAACTTGTTGCTTCATCCAAAATCAAAACAGGAGGATTGGCAACAGCTGCACGTGCAATGGATAAAAGTTGTCTTTGTCCTTGCGATAAAGATTCTCCACCTGCATGAATCATTGTGTCATAACCATGTTCTAAGTGTTTAATAAATTCATGTGCATTCGCTAACTTACTTGCCGCAATACACTCTTCATCACTCGCATCTAAACGACCATAACGAATATTATCCATGATTGTACCAGTAAACAAGTTTGTATCCTGTAATACAATACCCAATGATTTTCTAAGATCTGCTTTCTTGATTAGTTTTACATCAATACCATCATACGTAATGGAACCCGATTGAATATCATAAAAACGATTGATTAGATTCGTGATTGTTGTTTTACCAGCACCTGTAGCTCCTACAAAGGCAATCTTTTGTCCTGGTTTCGCAAATAGAGAAACATCAAATAAAATCTGTTTATCTGGATTATAAGAGAAGTTCACATTTTCAAAACGAACATCTCCACGAAGTGGAACCAATTCATCTTGTCCATCTTTTCTTGGATGATGCCAAGCCCAGTGATTATGATCAATTTGTTCTAAAGTAACCACACCATCATCGACTTCACTTTCCGTATCTATGATTTCATAAATACGCTTAGCTCCTGCATCTGCCATTATTACTGCATTTAGCTGCATACTAATTTGTCCAATTGGATTTGTGAAACTACGATTTAACTGTAAGAAAGCGGCAATGCCACCTAATGTTAATCCTGCAATATGATTTAGGGCAAAGATAGAACCAACTACCGCAACAAGTACATAAGAAATGTACCCAATATTCATTACGACTGGCATTAAAACATTCGCAAACGTATTCGCATTGGCACTTGCTTCAAACAACGCATCATTTACATGATCAAAATCTTTGATACTTTGTTCTTCATGCGTAAAAACTTTAATGACTTTACTTTCTTCCATCATTTCTTCAATAAAACCATTTTCTACACCCAATTGTTTTTGTTGGGCAATAAAGTATTTACCTGATTTTGCCGAAATCTTTTTTGAAGTATACACCATCAATAAACCACATGCGATTGTTAAAACAGCCAATGGAACATTTAAGATAAACATAGAAATCGTAACTGAGATAATCGTCATTAAAGATACAATAACCTGAGGAATACTTTGAGAAATTAGCTGTCTTAAAGTATCCGTATCATTTGTATAAACAGACATAATATCCCCATGTGCATGTGTATCAAAGAAGCGCAATGGCAATGTCTGCATATGTTCAAACAATTCATCACGAATATGTTTTAAAGTACCCAATGAAATCGTTACCATTATACGATTAAATCCATACGTAGCTAAGATACCAACACCATAAATCATTACCAATTCCATTAATGCATTGAATAAAGGCGTATAATTCGGAACTGTTTGTGATAATAACGGAACAATATAATCATCAATCAAGCTCTTTAAAAACATGCTTCCATATACATTGGCGATACTAGATACAATGATCAATACAAGCACAATAAAACTTTCAATTTTATAAGAAGTGATTGTTTCTTTAATAACTCGCTTTAAACTATTTGTATCTCTATTGTTCATCAAAATCACCTCCATTATTTTGTGCTTCAAACGTTTCTTTATACATCGCATTTGATTTTAATAATTCTTCATGCGTACCTAAACCAGAAATTTTTCCATCATCAATAACCAAAATTTGATCTGCATCTTGAATACTTGAAACACGCTGTGAAATAATGATTCGAGTTGTATGTGGAATCTTCTCTAAGAATGCTTGTCGAATCAAAGCATCGGTTTTTGTATCCACGGCACTTGTAGAATCATCTAAAATCAAAATTTTAGGACTCTTTAGTATAGCTCTTGCGATACACAAACGCTGTCTTTGTCCACCCGAAACATTCGTACCACCTTGCTCAATATACGTATCATATTTATTTGGCATCAACTGAATAAATTCATCCGCCTGTGCTAATTTACAAGCCTCCATGATCTCATCATCAGTCGCATTTGGATTTCCCCAACGCATATTCTCTTTGATTGTTCCCGAAAATAAAACATTCTTTTGTAGAACCATGGCCACATTATCACGCAATACTTTTAAATCATAATCACGAACATCCATTCCCGCTACTTTAACACTCCCTTGTGTTACATCATATAGTCTTGGAATCAATTGTACTAAACTCGATTTACTAGATCCTGTTGCTCCAAGAATTCCTAGTGTTGATCCTGAAGGAATGTGCAAATCAATATGACTTAAAATATCTTCATCATTTCCATAATGAAATGAAACATCTTCAAAATCAATGGTTCCATTGGCCACAGTTTGAACTCCGTTTTCTGGACTTGTTAAATCGGATTCTTGATTTAATACTTCGGCAATACGTTTTCCACTCGCAATCGACATTGTCACCATGACAAAAACCATACTCATCATCATCAATGACATCAAAATACTTGCAGTATATGTAAACAAAGACATCAATTCTCCGGTTGTCATATTTTGAGCCACAATTTGATGAGCCCCTAACCACGAAATCAAAAGAATTGTGCCATACATACAAAGCTGCATAACAGGCGAGTTAAACACTAAGATTTTTTCCGCTTTCCCTTGAATACTAAAAATAGTCTCACTTTCATTACGGAACTTTTCAATTTCATGATCCTTACGAACAAAAGATTTCACGACACGAATGCCTAGAATATTTTCTTGAATACTCGCATTTAAAAAATCATAGCGAGAAAATAATCGACTAAAGATGGGACTTACAATAAAAATAATTCCAAACAAAACGACTCCCAAAAATAAAACCGCAACCACAAAAATCATTGCCATTCGTATATTAATGATAAAAGCCATGATCAAAGATGCGATTAACATCAATGGTGCACGAACACAAACACGAATAATCATCTGATATGCATTTTGTATATTTGTCACATCCGTCATCATACGTGTGATTAATCCACTTGTTGAATAAGCGTCAATATTGGAAAAAGAAAAGTTTTGAATATTACGATACTCTGCCTTTCTTAAATTCTTCGCAAAACCACTCGATGCGATTGCCGCATGCTTTCCACTTTTAGCACCAGCCCATAAAGATACAAAGGCTGCCACCAACATTAAAGTCCCATAAAACCAAATTGAACCCATATTTCCTTTTTCAATACCATTATCCACTAATAATGCCATCAAAAATGGAATAAACACTTCAAGTATGGCTTCGATTGAAACATAAACCGGACTCAATAACGTATCCTTTTTATATTCTTTAACTTCATTCAATAAAGTCTTGACCATAATAAAACCTCCATTATTCTAAATCTTCAATTATTCTAAATTTTCAGCTAGCTCTTTTAAGATTTCTAACAATTGCACCTTCTTCTCGTCACCTAAAACATTTCCAAATCTAGATTCCATTGTACGAATCTGCTTCACGATATCTTCATGAAGATCCTGCTCTTTTTGAGTCAACACAATAGCACGAACTCTTTTATCCTTTTGATTCAATTTTCTTTCAATAAACCCCTTCTGTTCCAAGCGATTTAAAATTCCTGTAACCGTTGGATTCGAAATATGAAAATGCTCTTCAATATCTCTTTGAATAACTGGATCCTTATCCGTAAAATGTAGATATCCTAAGACGTCTTGTTGAGATTTAGTTAAATCATATTTTTTTAAACCTTCATTCATATGTTTGTCCATTTTTTTCTTGATTAAACTAAAATAAAAACCAATCTCATTATTGTCACACATTTTTCTCACTCCATTTCCATAGCACGCTATATATTTACATAGTACGCTATATATATTACTATAATAATTCCATTTGTCAATTCTTGTTTTTTTAGATATCATAAATATGTATGAAAAAAAATGAAGAATATATTGTAACATGTATCGATGATACAGATTT
>ENA-ORML01001917-ORML01001917.1-human-gut-metagenome-genome-assembly--contig:-NODE-1917-length-15658-cov-18.084535_pt1 | contig 15658 bp, 15 predicted proteins | sample MGYA00242103_ERZ508995 | MGnify/ENA primary metagenome ERZ508995 (study PRJEB26280, sample SAMEA2338702) | human gut metagenome | biome: human gut; feature: human-associated habitat; material: faeces...
AAGCTATGTCTTCTTTTATGCTTTTTTTAATTTGCGCAACTTATTGTACCTTATCTTGTAGGTTTTCTCGCATCAATATAAAGATCGATGTCTTCGATGATATAGCTTGTACCCGTGGTATGCAGAGCTTCATAGCAGTCATACAGATAATTCCAAACGCGGTATTTATCAAATAAGTCACTTAGCTGCCTGCCGCTCAGTTGCTTTGCACGTCTGTATTGTTCGGCACAGAAGATCATGAATTTTCCTTGGCTTGTCATTGTTATCCCTCCTCTGGGAATATAAAGCGGCCATTTTTCTGTTCCTCATCAAACATATTGTACAGGGGCAGAGGACTGAAATGCCATAGCTTGGTCTCCTCTCGTTCCAGACTTGCATAGACCTGCGAGCGATAGAATTTCCTGCTTGCGGTTACCTCATCATATGGATAATTCTCTGTAATCAAGCGGATGACTTCAGGAACAATCAAGCCCATTATCGCGCTGAATTTTTCGTTATTCATAATATCTTCTCCTCAGAAACGGTGCCGATGAACACCCTCGCTGCTCACGCAATAAATAATCCGCATTTTCGCCCAATGCTCTACTGGCAACAAGGCTCTATGCGCCTGCGCAAGTGTACGTAAGTCCTTATTCGCGGTGTATTATCTTATTATACAACATCAGGTTTATCAATATCAACAGGGCGTACATGGAACATAGAATCTTTAAATGATGCCGAAAAACCTTGCAGTACTGCACCCTAAGCCCCGCCTACTTTCTTGTGTTTTTCGCCCCGCCATGCTATAATAGAGCACAACGCTGTCAAGTGTTGTACATCTTGGCAGCGGCCTTGCAAGGATCAATGCCCCGCCGAGAGGCGGGGCATTTTTGCTATCCAGTGGCTATTGATGCTGGAAATGCCCTTGGTACATTTCCGGTCGGTAAACAGGAGGGGGCGCAATGAACAGAGTCCATTTTGATCAGATCATTGACAACTATGCCGCACAGTTTGCGGAGTTGAATACCGGCAAAAAGGATGAGGTATACAAATGGGAGATCGCGGCGGAATTTCGCCCGATGATGGACGCCGCACTCGCGGCGGACGAGCGGGACTTTCCCGCGAAGCTGGCCGCCGTCGTATTGCTGACGAAGCAGACCATCGACAACGGAGCAGAACTCGCCTTTCACGCACTGGCTGATTACGCACGAAGCGAACCACAGGCGGTACGCAACGCCCTCCACCAACTGCTTACCCCTGACGGCGGAGACCTAGAAGCCCGAACCCAGTGCTTTACAGAGTTTCTTAACTTCTGCGAATCCATGCGATCCAAATACTATCCGGACAGCTGGCGATATCGGGCCAGCATACGCCTGCCCATGATGATTACAGGTTTTTACGATCCCGACCACTACTACATGTACAAAGCCTCTCAGGCGCAGGCCTATGCCGACTGCGTCGAATTCTACGATGACTGGGGCTCTGGCGCAAAGATGGATCTGCGGATCTATCATCGGATGTGCGACGAGCTGATTGAGATAATTAAATTGCACCCCAAATTTAAAATGATAAGAGACACCAGAAAGAATTATGCAAAGAAGCCTTTGCACCCCGACACGGAATTGCACATTCTGGCGTTTGACGTGATCTTCTGCAGTACGGTGTATAACCTCTTTGAAGGCATTCATTACAGTGTGAGGAACGCGGAAGAAAAAAGAATCCATCTGGAAAAAATGAATGAGGCAATAAACGCGAGAGCAAATCATGCGGAGGCACTGGATCGGATGGCGAGGCTGGACTATGCGGAGGCCTTTTTCGCGGAAAAACTCTCCGTCGGCAGCGCGGTCACCCACAAGAGGTTCGGCGTCGGTACGATCACCGGCCTGTCTAGCAAAGTCATCGAAGCACAATTCTCCGGACTTGATCACCCCTCAACGCTCGTATGGCGAGACTGCGTCAAAACAGGATTGCTTTCCTTCAAAACGGAAGAGAATGCTGCCGAGTACGACGAACTGGTCACACTGATCCGCCGAGCGGAGGTGATCCGGAAGAACGCGGCAATCGCGGAGAAGAAGCTTGAACAGTACGCAGAGTATTTACAATTTGACGAATAACAACTCCACAGCAGAACTTTTATTACAAGGAGAAACCCTTCATGAAACTTATCACCTTCCTGTACGACAACACAGAAGCCGTAGGCGTCCTGACCGAAGACGGCGCCGCCGTTCGCCCGCTGCCCTTTGCCGATATGAATGCGCTAATCCAAGCGCCTAAAGATGTGCTACTGACCGCTGTCAAAGACGCTGCGGCAGCTCTGCCTTTGTCTGCCGTCACGCTGCTGGCGCCCATTCCTCGGCCACGGCAGGACGTGATCTGTCTGGGCATCAACTACAAGGCCCACGCAGAGGAAGCGGCGCGGTACAGTTCCGAGGCATTCACCAAGGAGCGTCCCATCCCCATCTATTTCTCCAAGCGCGTGACCGAAGCCGTGGCACCTGAGGGCTATATCGAGAGCCACCCCGGTCTCGTGGATCGGCTGGACTACGAGGCTGAGCTGGCGGTCATTATTGGCAAGACGGCGAAAAACGTGAAGGCGAAAGATGCGGCGGACTACATCTTCGGCTATACCGTCCTCAACGATGTGTCGGCCCGCGTCTTGCAGACCGCCCACAAGTAGTGGTACTTCGGCAAGAGTCTGGACGGCTTTACCCCCATGGGTCCCTGCATCGTCACCGCTGACGAGATCGCCTTTCCGCCTGCCCTGCATATCACCGCCCGCGTCAATGGCGAGCTGCGGCAGGACTCCACCACAGACCTGCTGATCACCGCCATCGCAGACATCATTGAGGAGTTGTCCTCCGGCATGACGCTGCTGCCCGGCACCATCATCTCCACCGGCACCCCGTCCGGCGTCGGCATGGGTTTCGACCCGCCGAAATTCCTGAAGCCTGGCGATGTGGTGGAGTGCTCCATTGAAGGCATCGGCACTCTGCGAAACACGGTGCGATGACGGGATTGAGCAAAAGGAAAGACACTGAAATTACGCAATTTCAGTGTCTTTTGTATGCAATCCTTGTATAGATCCTGAAACTTGGGAAGCAACAAACCGGCCTTTTGGGTTAGGACTCTTTATAAAACTGCTGCCCAGTTTGAGCTATTTCTGGTGTAGTATATCCCTTCATATAATAACTCCACATTTCAAGTAGAAGCTTGTGATTGCGGCTTAAAAATGGCGTAATAATCTTTTTGTTATCACGTTTATGGGGATTGACAAGAGGATCAAGCGGTAGTAAAGTCTCTAAAGAATATCGTATTTCCACCTCGGCTTTTGCAACATGAACATGTGGCATATGTTCGTGGATTTTTTCGTTGGGATGAATGATGAATCTATAGCCGGTTTCATTGTGAATTGATGCTCCTCCAACAAAAAAAATGCAAAGTTCAGTTGATTTTCGGGGAAATCACGGAATATATCTTCAATCTTTTTATCGTCTTGAAAGCCGAGCAAGTAGCTGCAATGTTGGATATAAACGGCATCTATATTGAATTGATCGAATCCGGTGAATCCAATATCTTCGGCAACTTCAGGAAGTGTTTTCATATAAACGATCAAATCGTTTATAGATGTGATCTTAAGTTGTTGTAAAAGACTCTCATCGAAATCTCGGCTGATAGACGCTTGTGGTTTATATATCATTATTTGCGCTGAAAAGGTATCGTCACTCATGCCACAAAAATAAATGGAAAATCGTATTTTACGCATGTTCCTTCCCTCCGTATGTAGTAGATAGACAGACAGCGTGTAATGAAAACTTAGTAGCCATCACGAGCTTTTCAGGAAAAAGTGTGCAATGCTTGCACACTTTTCTGCCTTTATGGCATGCAGTCTGTCCTACATGTTTTAACTGATAGCCACTGGTGTTAACTGGCGCTGTCCGTTTTCGATTGCCCACTTGCATAAAAACTTGACATCTTGTTCGGTCATATTCCTCTCCTTATCGTCCATTTGCTTTCCAGCCGTTTCGCATCTGTTAACAGCTCATTTATTAACTTTTGGGAGGATATTTTGTGAGTCATCTTTATCATAATATCGATATTTAGCTGCTGACAAAAAATCCATTCTATGCTACCCCTATACCTTAATATATCTCGTCGCCCGTCCTGCACCGATCCGCTTTACCGAACCGGTCTTGACCATTGCGCCGAGGACGGCTTCAACGGTTGTGGGGCTGACATCGGGGAGAATTTTGCAAATCTCGGCTTTGGATAGCGGCGTTAGGCTGTTCAGGACGGTCGCCTCCACACGGGCCTTCTTCGTGATCTTCTTGCCGTGTACCACTGCAAACCGTTTGTCCAGTTCCTTATAGCACATATAGAGTGTGGAAAGGAAATTCTCAATAAAGGGGAAATAGGAGTTTTCATTCGTTTCCCATCCTGCCGAGGACTGCCGCAGGGCTTCGTAATAATACGCCTTGTAGTTGTTGAGCTGCTCCTCAAAGGACACATATTTACCGGCGTCAAAGCCATTTTTGTATAGCAACAGCAGCGAGAGCAGGCGGGACATTCTGCCGTTGCCGTCCCGGAACGGGTGGATGCAGAGGAAGTCCAGTATCACACAGGGGATCAAAAGGAGCTGATTGATATTCGCATCGCTTCTGGCATCCAGATAGGCTAGCTCCAACTGCTCCATTGCTTTCGGCGTTTCGCTTGCAGGCGTGGGGCGGAAACGAACACGACGGTTTCCGTCAGCGTCGATCTCCAGAATCACATTGTCGTCCGTTTTGTACTGCCCGCCGTACTCATAGCCCGCAAAGCTCATCATTATTTCGTGCAGACGCAGAATGTCGCTCTGCCGGAAGTCAATATGTTCATAGCCCAAGTGGATCTCATTCAGCGCATCTCTATACCCGGCTATCTCCGCCTCGTTGTGGTTCAGCGGGGCGCTGTTCTGATTGACAATGGCGGCGATACGCTCGTCGCTGGTCACAATGCCTTCGATGGCATTGGAGCTTTTGATGGACTGCACCTTTGCGACAGCCTCCAGCTCCGTGAAGATCTGCGTGTATTCTTCCTTGCGCACGCCAGCCATAGTTTTGAGCGCCACAATATTGGAAGTGAGGTTCACAAGGTTTGCCGGCAGCAAGCCGTTATTCAAAAAGGAGTAATCGAATCTTCTCATACAGCACCAGCCTTTCTGCACATAATTATAGCATATTATATGCAGAAGTGCAAGCCACTACCCCAATTATCTGCATATACTTCTTTGGATTATATGCAGATAGGGTATCCAAATAGGCAGTAATATGAGAAAACGGCACGGGGTTTCCGTGCCGTCTGCGTCAGATCGCCTTGACTTATTTGAAGCAGGCCACGGCATTGGTAATTCAAGGCAACAAAGGCATCGTCGACCATGTAAGTGCAATATCCAGCAAGAGGGCGTCGCCATATCCTATTTTTAGTATACCGTATCCGCCCTCATCTTTCAACCTCCTTCCCTCGCGCACGCCCCCTCGAATTTGACCTCTCCCGTGCCTGAAACACCCCTTAAACGCCTCATTTACAGGTCAAATTTTTGCCCAATGCGCACAGCGGCAAAACCAGCAAACCCTTACGCCGCAACGGCTTTAAGTCCTTGCCGATAGGGATTCCCTCGACTGGAAGGACTACGACGCCGACACCATCTACCAGCGAGTCACCTCCAAGGTGCAGGCCGGCAGCATTGTGCTGTTCCACAACGCGGCACTCCACACACCGGAGGCGCTGCCGCGTATTCTGGAATATCTCATCAACGACGGCTACACCGTGCTGCCCATCAGTCAGCTGATCCTGACGGGGGACTATACCATCGACCACACAGGACGGCAGTTCCCGACGGAGACAGCTTCGCCCCCGCAGACATGATCCAACTCACGGAAGCGCTAATTGTGCCACAGCATTCCCTCTGCAAAAAAGAGACGGCCCCGGCCGTCTCTTTTTTGCTATTCTGCGCTCCCTTTCTGTTTCCTCTATTCCTCCGGAGCCACCGGCAGAACAAGCCGGGAGCAATACCGCCGCGTTTCGATCTCCCGGCCGGTATAGGGCGCCACGATGCCCAGCACACGGGGCGGAGCCGCAGGCGTCAGTCCCCGCGCGTTCGCCTCACGTCCCAGCCGCAGCCACGCCTCGTCCACATTGCTGTAATCGCCGCAGTACAGCACCGACAGCGCCCGGCACTCCGGCAGCGTCACCGCCCCGGCAGGCGCTTTCTCCGGCCGCACCGGAACGCAGACCGCGAAGGGATAGGGCGTGTCGCCGATGTATCCCGCCAGATAGTCCTGCCGATCCGACATGGTAAACAGCGGCTCGTCGGACAGCACGCAGCCCTCCCGGATGCACTGGCTGTAAAAATCGTACATGGCATCGTACCGCTCCGCGAATGTGTGACCCACATGCCACTGTATGCAGCAGGTCACGGCGGGCAGTGTCACCATCTGCACGGAGAACTGGTCGCTCTCCGTGGCTCTCAGCCGCATTTCCTCCACGCTGCGCTGCAGGCTGTGCAGCCGCTCCTCCAGCACCGCCAGAAGGCCTTCCGCCTCACCGCCCCGCACAAAATAGCCCGCAATCTCCTCCGTGCCAAAGCCCATGGCTTTGAACTTCTCGATCTGCAAAATACGCGCCACATTGTGGTTGTCATAGTAGCGCCGCCCGCTGTCCGGCGCGATGTAGGCAGGCTTCAGCAGCCCCTTTTCCTCCAGCCGCATCAGGGTACTGCGGGAAAGACCGCAGGCATGCGCAGCCTCGGTGATCTGAAACAGCTTTTTTGTATCAATTTTCTCCATTTTTCTTTCCAAAGCCCCTTGCTTCGTTCATCGATGAACGGGTTATACTACTATTATAGAGGAAACCGCGCCGCTGTCAAGAGGGCGGCACGCTGGGGAAAGGATGTGTACCATATGATGCGGGGCAAACGATGGGTGTGTCTGGCGCTGTGCCTGCTGACGCTGCTGGGCACGGTGCAGGTCAGCGCGGCGGCAATCATAGCCCTGCGGCCAACGTTCGTGGATATCACCGGGGACGACTGCCGCGTATGCGAGCAAAGCGCCGACATCGGCACACTCTCGTACAGCGCCATGGCAGCACCCGACAGCCTGTCCTTCGCCGGGATCGGACAGGAGGCCGTGATGGAGGGCGGCGTGCAGACCGGCACGATGGTCACGCTCACAATGAACAGCAGCCAAAAAGCCCAACTGCGCCTTGCGGTGTTTTCCACGAAGCTCTGGGTGCCCGCCCACACGAAATACACCGTCAAGCACAGCTTCACCGTCAGCGGCAGCTGTGACGCCGCCAGCTTCCAGCTGGTATCGCTCGGCACGTCCTGCCGGCTCTCCGGCGCAACACTTTCGCCTTTCATCCGCGACACGGAAAGCGAGAAAATCACCGGCGGCCTGAGCACAGGTACAGCGCTGGCGCAGGGTCTCCAGCCGGACGGGGACGTCATAACGGCGGAACACACCTATCCCTATGAAAATACCACCGACACGGGAAAATACATCTCCCAGTATTTTGCCCTCTGGGCCGCCGCGCGGCACGATGATATCGGCCGCAGTCAGGCGGCGGTAACCTGCACCCTTACCACCAAAGCCGCGCAGACCACTGCTGAGGTAACGCTTCTGAAGGACGACCAGCCGTGGACGGGGCAGACGGTCGGCGTATCCTGCGGAGCGGGCGCGGACGATTACCGCTTCACGGAGACCGCGGACGGCGTATACACCTACAGCGGCAGCGGCGGTGACGCCATTTTCCCGCTGGACGGCACCAAGTTTTCCATCTACTTAAAGGGTGACGCCCTGAAGGTATACGACACCATGGCATATCCCACCGACGCACAGGACGGGCCTTACCAAAAGACCATCGACTATTATACGATAACCTATTCCACAGGCGACGCCACCGGCGGCACGCTGCCGGGCAACGACATTGAGAAGATCGGCACGCTTTACGCGGTAAGCTACGAGAAATCCCTCACCAAAGAGGGCTATCAGCAGATCGGCTGGTCCAAATCGCCCAGCGGCACGGTAGTCCACCACATCCTTGTTTTCGGAAAGACCACGCTCTATCCGGTGTGGGCCGCCAAAACCGGCGTGTCCTCCGGCGGCCCCGGCAAAACGCTGATATCCAACCACACCGGCGACGCCGGTATCGTCCTCTACGGGCTGCTGTCTCTGGCCGCCATTGCCGGTACAGCAGTCCTTCTCCGGAAACGAAGGACGACCCCATAAGTAGTACACTGTCTCCCCTTTACGGCCAGCAGCGGCGCCGCCCTTTGCGGCGCCGCTGCCGGTTCTTTTTTACGCGGATACAGTCCACTTTATTTGTGCGTTTTCAACAATTTCACCTTGTCGAAAACGCTACCGATCTACAAAAATGACGGCAAATTTTTTATTGATTCTCCCGTCAAAAACTGATATTATGTTATTCAAAATGCGCAGCAAACGGCAAACATCGTCCTCTTTTTAACGAATTAATTGTTTTTGCGCCGCTTTTTGAATATCGTCTAGTTTCCCCCATGGGGGAAACTAGCTTTTATCCGGATAAAAGCAGTTGTATCCTGCTAACCAGAAAGGAGTCTCCATGCCCCATCGAGTCCAGAGCCCGAAACGCAGCCGCGGCGCGACCATCGGATTGGTCATCGCTATTTTGCTGGGCGTCGCCATTCTGCTGCTGAATGTGTTCACCTATGTGCTCCACATCGCCCGCTACTACGGCGACAGCATGGAGCCGTCCCTGCACAACGGGCAGACGCTGGTGATCCGCCGCACCGGCAAGGTCTCCGCCGGAGATGTGATCGCCTTCTACTATAATAATAAGCTTCTGGTGCGGCGGGTGATCTGCACCGGCGGCAGCCAGATCACAGTGGAAAAGGACGGCAGCGTCCTCATTGACGAGCAGCCGCTGGACGAGCCCTATCTCACGGAGAAGTCCATCGGCCAGTGCGATCTGGAGTTCCCCTACTACGTGCAGCCCGGCAATGTCTTTGTCATGGGCGACGCACGGGCCGTCTCTATGGACAGCCGCCTGACAGAGATCGGCGTTATCCCCACAGACCGGATCCTGGGCAAAGTCCTCTTTGTCAACTGACCCACAGCCAACCACCGCAGAAGAAATGGAGCATTCACACATGCACAAAACCGACAAGGCAGGAAACAAGAGAATATGGCTTTTTGTCGCGCTGGGCGTGCTGCTGTTGCTGTCCGTTTTTCGGGCCCTCGGCTTTGTGACCGAGGCGCTGGCGCTGGAGCAGCAGCCCCGCTGCGGCATGACCGAGCATCTTCACACGGAGTCCTGCTACATCAACGATGTGCTGGTCTGCCGCCAGAAGGCCCACACCCACTCCGACAGCTGCTATCCCTTGCTGCTGGCGGACAACGACATCAACCAGCTGCTGACGCAGATCGCCTCCACCCGCGACAGAAGCCTGGAAAGCCTGCTGCGCTCCGGCAACGTGCGCGGCATTCTGGTGCTGAACAAGGATCTCCGGGTGCAGACCACGCAGGAGGACAACGCCGAAGCGGATTACCCGTGGATCGGCGGCGTGGGACTGCTGGCCGTCAACGACACGCCCAGCACCGCCTCCAACGCCATCAACTTCTACATCCGGCTGGACGGGAATATCACCTGCATCGGCAGCAAGACCCTGACCACCAGCCGAAATATCCGCCAGCTCTCAAAAACCAATGTGGTCAGCGCCTATACCGCCGTGGTGGAGGCGTCACTGACCACCGGTAATCTGCAAAGCAGCTACTACCTGCGCTACAACACCACCGGCAGCACAACGAGCTTTTCCAGCACCGCCGGAGCCTCCGGCAGCAATCTCACCTTCGGCAATGGCAGCAGCGCACGCTACGCGCTGCTCACCTCCCGTTCCGGCAATACCTACACCCCCATCGACTTCTATACCCTGACGCTGGACTACTCCGCCGCCGTCGGCGGCAGCAGCTTCTACTACGTGGAATCCGGCCTTGGCTATACGCTGCCCACTCTGAACGGCTATCACTGGGAAGACGGCGACGGCAATACCGTCACCACAGTCACCATCACGCGTCCCACCACGGTATACGCAAGACCCGACGCCTGCACCGTGATCTACTACGTGGACGGCATGGAATACGCCCGCGACGAGAACCTGCGCCCTAACACAGCCTACACCCTGCGGGACGTTCCCGACGGCTGGGAGGGCTGGCGGGGCGATGACGGCACGGTGCGGAAAACCGGCACGCAGATGACCCTGACCGGCTCCATGACCTTCCACGCGGTGAAATACGTCACCGTCACCTTCCGCCATCTGGACGGCAGCACCTCCACACAGCAGGTGCTGCAGGGCGACCAGCTGACCCTGCCCGGCGGCTACTGGAGCGACGAGGCGGGCACAGCCTACACCGGCGGCAGCGCCGTCACCATCAACGGCGACGCTACCTTTATCCAGACCTCCGGCCCTCCCCTGACCGTGACCTACACCGTCAACTGGGCCACACCCTCCGGGCTGAACGCGCCCGCCACCATTCCCAACATCGTGGGCGCAAGCAGCTACACGGTGGCCGCTGACGGCTCTCATATGGTCAGCCGGGTGTCCGGCCGCACCGTCACCTGCGCCTTTACCAACGTCACCAACCGCTACGGCAGCGTCTACTTCGCCGGGTGGCAGACGGAGACCGGCGAGATCATCCTGCCCGACGCCCAGCTGACATGGGACGAGCTGAAGCTCTACGACGCCGACAACGACGGCGTGACCTCCCTGACGGGTCTGTGGAAGTACCACATGCTGCAAAGCGTCAACTTCTTCGTGAAGCTGAACTCCGCCCACAGCAGCGGCGAGACCGGATCGGAGTACTACACGCCGGTGATCTTCACCACCTATGTAGGCGGTATCGACAGCGAGATCGGCAGCGGCGCGTCCTCCGGCTATGTGGACGCGCTGAACGAAAAATACGCCGTCGAGATGACGGCCGACACCACCTATCTGGCCAACGACCGCCTTATCCGCGCCATGTTTGGCAGCGATACCGCCCCGTGGCTGGCGGAGCTGCCCCACGACAACGACATTTTCCAGCAGCTGAAGGCCTACGTACAGGACGGCGGCCAGCTGAGCGTCCCCAACGAGGCGGGTGAGTTCGTCACCGTCGATGTCAACGACCTGAACGAATACGGCTACGCCATCCGCTGGTACGCCTTCAAGGCTTGCAGCGACGGCGGCAACGTCTACGACTGGCACGTGGACGGCGTGCTGGTGCGCAAGGAGGGCCGCGTCCACACCACCAAAACCTTCTCCGGCAACGAAACGCTGATCCATCAGGCGCGGGACGGCTTCTTCATTCACGCCGTCAACGAAGCCCAGGACACGCGCTACATCATGACCATCACCGACCCCACCGACGACGAGCGCGCCGCCATTCTCGACCGGCTGGGCCTGTCCGCTTCGCAGATCACCGGCTGGCTCACCCCCATTGACGACGGCGACGGAAACGACAACACCCTCCTGTGGGAATTCCGGGATGTGGAGTATGACGAGGCGTGGGTCATCACCGAGTATCCCCCGCAGGTGGCGGAATCGGCGGATTACGCCGAGTGGGTGGTGGTGGACTCCTCCGCCTCCAACCAGTCCGCTTCCGGCATCGGCGGCACCGTGGAGATCAGAGGCGTTACCCACGCCACTGATCTGGAGGACCCCGAGTGGCTGCGGGCGGAATTCAACAACATCTACTTCCGAGGCAACTCCCTGATGCTGAAAAAAGAGGACGCCGCCACCGGACAGGCGCTGTCCGGCGCACGCTTCCAGCTATATCAGGGCGACACCCTCATGACCTTCGATTACGACGCGGACACCGGCCTTTACGTCTTTGACAGTCACGGCAACGGTTCCATCGACACGCTGGTCTGCGATGGCTACACCAACCTGTCCACCAGCGGCTTTGCCTACGACATGGGCGATATCACCGTGCGGGAGGTCACCGCGCCGGAGGGCTACGGCGCGGTGGGCGACGTGACCATCGGCTATACTCAGGACACCGACGGCGACGGTGTGCCCGATAGCACCATCGGCATTACCAACAGCGCCGACAGCGGCGCTTACGCCCGCTATGACAGCGGCCTGCTGGTGATCCGCAACAGCTCCGCGCCCACCCGCGTCACGGCGGTGAAGCGCTGGAACTGCGCCGACAGCGAGCGGGAGGACGTGGTCATGCAGCTGCTGGCCAACGGCAGCGCCAACACCGCCGCCGCCATTCTGCAAAGCAGCGGCCAGAGCGCCACCGTCACCCTGACCGCTGTAGACGGCTGGGTGTACACCTGGTACGACCTGCCGGTCTACGCCAACGGTGCACCCGTCACATGGACGATCCGCGAGCTGCGGGTGGGCAGCGAGAACTGCAAGTCCGACTACAGCTTCCCCAACTGGATCGTCACCTACCGCAGCCAGACCACCGCCGACGGTCTGGTGCTGACGGCGGAGAACACCCCCAAGCGCCCCATGCTGTATCTGGACAAATGGGACATGACCGGCCGCCAGCGGCTGGCCGGAGCCATCTTCTCCCTGATCCCGGTGGACGATGACGGCGTGCCCCTCCCCGGTGCGGTGTCCAAGACCGCCGTCACCGGCACAGACGGCTCGCTGCGCTTTGATAACCTCCGCCACAACACCCGCTACCGCCTGACGGAGCTGCAAGCCCCGGAGGGCTACATCCCCTACGATACCCCGGCCTACCTGACGCTGGGCGAGGATGGCCGCGTCACCGTGGAGGCCCACGGCTACGTGTCCGCCGCCGCCACAGCCTTCCATATCAGCGTCGTGAACCGCTCGGCCGACAGTCTGCCGGACACCGGCGGCAGCGGTCTCAACGGGTATTACGCAGCAGGTGCGGCGCTCGCGCTGTCCGCCCTCTGCGCTGCCATACTCTCCCGCCGGAGACGAGGGGCGGGGTCAAACGGGTAGCCGCCGCGCTCCCGCCAAACATGTTTCGCAAATATAGCAACATAAAAAAGAGAAAGGACAAAAAAACATGAGAAAAATCAAGCAAACTCTGGTCATGCTGCTGGCCGCCGTCATGCTGCTGGGCACCGTGACCACCGCCATGGCCGCCACCGCCATGAGCGACAAGGGCTCGGTGAAGATCACCAACGCCGTGGCCGGCGTCACCTACAAGCTGTACCGCATCTTTGACATCAGCGGTATCAGCGGCGACAACAAGGCCGCCTTCATCACCAACGCAAAGTGGAATGACGCCGTCAGAAACTTTGGTCTGGGCTTCGGCGAATTTGTCGGCACCGATGTCGGCTCCGCCGTCACCATCAAGAACTTCAACTCCGCAGAAAATGCTCAGGAGCTGGCTAAAAAAGTGGTCGAGGCTGCCGCGGCCAACTCCATCGCCCCTGACGCCACCGCAAGCTCCGACGCCAGCGGCGAAAAGCTCATTGAGAATCTCCAGTACGGCTTCTATGTCATGGTGTCTGACCGTCAGGGCGACGCCGTTGCCAGATACACCACCTTTACGGTAATGAGCGCCAACGCCGTGGAGGTCAACGAGAAGAACACCAAGGCTCCCACTATTGATAAGAAGGTGGACGAACTTCAGGCTACCTCCGCTGACTTCAATCAGGTGCTGAATTACACCATCACCGTCACTGCCGCCGCCGGTACGGATACCTATACCATCACCGACGCCCTCCCCACGCAGATCACGCTGGACACCAACTCCGTCACCATCAGCAAGAACGGCGCTGCTCTCGCCATCAATACCGACTACACCCTCACCACGGCTGCCGGCGGTTTCACCCTGACGCTGACCCCCGCTGCCCGCGCAGCCCTGAAGGATAACGACGTCCTCGTCGTCAGCTATCAGGCCACGCTTCAGCCCAATACGACCACCATGGACGCCTACACCAACACCGCTACCCTTTCCTATGGTGAGGACAAGAGCATCTCCGATACCGCCGATGTGTTCAGCGGCCACATCACGTTTGAGAAGCGGGATAACCACAACAACATTCTGGCAGGCGCCAAGTTCGTGGTGAAGAACTTAGACGGCCAGTATGCCAAGCTCAACGGCAGCGGCCACACCTGGGCGTTTGACAGCTGGGTCGACGCCGTGGAACAGGCCACCGTCATCACCACGGAAAATACCACCACTGCCGTTATCGTCCGCGGTCTCAAGTCCGGCATCTACACGCTGGTAGAAACCGAAGCACCCAACGGCTTTGTCAAGGGCTCTGATACGGAGATCACCATCAACAAGGAGCTCAGCGAGGAACAGGGCAACCGTCTGATCGGCCTGTTCACCGAGAAGGCCATCGTTATCAACACCCAGGGCTCCGAGCTGCCTGAGACCGGCGGCATCGGCACCACCATCTTCTACATCGCCGGCGCGCTGCTGGCCGTGTCTGCCGTGGCGCTGCTGATCGTCAAGCGCCGCAAGCAGGCGTAACCCATCCATCCGTATCGCGGGGAGGGCGTTTCCCTCCCCGCGGTGCAGCCGCAAGGAGAGCCCCGTATGAAAAAATCAAAAAAAGACCGGCTGTTTACCGCCGGTCTCATCCTGATGCTTCTGGCGGGACTGTCCCTGCTGCTGTACCCCTCCGTCAGCAGCTACCTGAACTCCGTCCGTCAGGCCCAGTCCATCCTCACCTACGACAACGAGGTGGCCGCACTGCGGCAGGAGGACTATCAGCGCCTGCGCCAGCAGGCGGAGGAGTATAACGTCTCGCTGCTGGATCGCCCCAGTCCCTACGGGCTGACGGACGCCCAGCAGACCCTCTATCCCACCACGCTGCTGGCGGGCGGCAGCGACGTCATGGCCTATCTGGAGGTACCCTCCATCGGCGTCACCCTGCCCATCTGCCACGGCACCGAGACTTCCACGCTGCAAAAGGCCGTGGGCCATCTGGAGTGGAGCAGCCTGCCTGTGGGCGGCAGCAGCACCCACTGCGTGCTGTCAGGCCACCGGGGCCTGCCCTCCTCCGAGCTGCTGACCAATCTGGATCATCTGGAGTACGGCGACGCCTTTTACCTTCACGTGCTGGGCGATACGCTGGAATACCGCGTTGACCGCGTGACCATCGTGGAGCCGGGTGACTTCCAGCTGCTGGGCATTGAGGAGGGCAAGGACTACGTCACCCTCATCACCTGCACCCCCTACGGCATCAACTCCCATCGCCTGCTGGTACGGGGCGTGCGGGTCGCCGCCGGAGCGCACGGCTCCGCCGCCCTCCCCCTGATCAACGAGGTGCGCTCGCTGGACATGAAATACGTCATTCTGGCGGTGCCGCTGGCACTGGCGGTGGTTGTCTTTCTGGTTTTGACGCTGGATAAACAGAAACGCAAAAAGAAAGGAGAAAGCGCGGATGAATAAAACCCTGCGGCGTCTCTGCGCTTTCGCGGCGGCGGTGATGCTGGCGCTGTACTGCGCCGTGGCGGCAGCGGCCGCCGGAAAAACCGGCTCTCTGACCGTCCTGCTCAGCGACGGGGACGGCGCGGCCGTCCCGGATATTCTGATACGGCTCTACCGGGTGGGCGAGCCGGACGGCACGCTGACGCCGGAGTTCTCCGCCGCCGACATCACCCCCGACTCCCTGCTCTCCCAGCGGGACAGCCCCCAAAACGCCGTCACGCTGGCAAAGCTGGCCAGCGCCCGGCAGCTGACCGGCACGG
>ENA-ORML01001921-ORML01001921.1-human-gut-metagenome-genome-assembly--contig:-NODE-1921-length-15633-cov-3.002311_pt1 | contig 15633 bp, 10 predicted proteins | sample MGYA00242103_ERZ508995 | MGnify/ENA primary metagenome ERZ508995 (study PRJEB26280, sample SAMEA2338702) | human gut metagenome | biome: human gut; feature: human-associated habitat; material: faeces...
CCAATCAGCGTTATTATGAAATGTTTGGATATGAACAAAAAGAATATGAAGACTGTTTTCATAATCGTCCTGATTTATTTTTTAAGCAGGATTTAGATGAATGGAATCATTTGAATCAACATGTTCTTAAAGCAATTCAAAATGGTGAAAAACGTTATATGACTATTTGTAGAATGAGACACAAAGATGGACGTAAATTATGGATTCGATTAGTCGGTACTTTTACTAATGAGTATGTTAATGGCTATCAAATCTCATATTCTGTTATGATGGATATTACGAGTTTGATGCAAACAAGAATTGAAAAAGATGTGACTGAAAATCATTTTCCAGGACTTATTTCTAAATATAGAATTACCAAAGATGGTTTTCAATACTTAGATAGTAATAAAAATTATTTAGATTATTTTCATGGAATCAATGTTAATTATTTTCACTTAACAGATATGACTCCAGAGAATGGTCTAGAAGAAATTAAAAAGATGTATCCATGTTTACGAAATGGAGAAAATACCAAGTTAACAATTTCTTATAAAAATCCAGAGGGAGAAAGAAGTTATTTTAATATCAGTGCCCAATGTGTTGATTGGATAGAGGATGACCCAATTTATTTGTTAATTTATTCTGATATTACTGAAATTGTTGTTCAAAAAGAACTCTTAGAAAAATATAATCAATATTTAAATGAATTGGCTTATTTAGATGATGTTACAAAGGGATTTAATCAGAGAAAATTTGATATTGTCGCTAGAGAAACTATAGAAAAAGCACAGCCATATGAATATGTCATGATATGGTTGAATGTGCAAAAATTTAAGGTTATTAATGAAATTGGTGGATTTGATTTAGGAAATCAAACTTTAAAATATGTATATAGTGAAATTCGCAATCATCTGTTAGATAATGAATATGTGGCACGTATGTTTTCTGATAATTTTGCTATCTTGATGTTATATGATAATCAACAAAAACTTGAATATCGTCTAAATCGATGTTTTGAAGATATTAATGATTATGAATCAAACAGTGACTACAAATTCCGTTTTTCTTTTACAACAGGTATTTATTTAATTGATGAAACTGATATTCCAATTACCCAAATAAAAGACCGTGCTCATGCAGCTAGAAAATTAGTTTCACCTCAAGACAATGATTTGTGTGTCTATCATTATTATGATAATACAATTCGTATTCAGATGCTTAATGAAAAAGATATCGAAAATCGTGCCTATCTTGCATTACAAAATGGTGAATTTGAAGTCTATTTTCAACCTAAATACTCTGTTAAAAAGCATCAATTATCAGGAGCAGAGGCACTTGTGAGGTGGAATCACCCAACGAGAGGATTTCTATCACCTGCTGAATTTATTCCTGTTTTTGAAAATAATGGATTTATTACACATGTTGATCTTTTTGTATTTCAAACTGTCTGTCAAATGATTAGAAAAAGATTAGATGCGCATCAGGCTGTCGTTCCAGTTTCTATTAATATGTCTAGAATGCATTTTTCGCATCCTCATTTTTTAAACGAGTATATAAAAATTCGCAATAAATATAATATTCCTTTCAAATATTTAGAATTAGAACTTACAGAGTCTATTGTCTTTGAAAATATTGAGATGTTTATTAACATTATAAAATCAATTCATCAAGCTGGATTTATGTGCAGTATGGATGATTTTGGAAGTGGATATTCAAGTTTGAGCATGTTAAAAAATTTAGAAGTAGATACAATTAAATTAGATAAGTCATTTTTTGCAACAAAAGATATGAGTTATGAAAAAGAAAAAATTATAGTGAAAAATATTATTGATATGGCTAAGGCATTAAATATATCTACTGTTGCTGAAGGAATTGAAACACATGAACAAGTCAATTTTCTCGAGCATACGGAATGTGACCTGATTCAAGGATTTGTATATTCTCGACCGATTCCTATTCAAAATTTTCATGATTTACTAGACTCACAATTATAAAAAACAACCATTACAAAACTGTCTCTATGTTTTAGAATTTTCATTTCACTTTATGGAGGCAATTATATTGGTTGTTTTTTTATAATGACAAGCGATTTCTTTGTCTGTATTCTTTAGGAGAACAGTGATAAATTTCTTTGAATTTTTTATAAAAGAATGTTAAATTCTGATACCCAGATTGGCAAGCAATATCATCAATAGATTCATCTGTATTTAGAAGTTTCTGTACTGCATGCTCCATTTTTAATTGAATAATTAATTCTTTGTATGAAGCATGTAGATGTTTCTTTAAGAGTGTTGTTAAGTAACATGCACTCATTCCAACATGTTTAGCAGTTGATTCAAGGGTACATTCTAAATAATGATTTTCGATATATTGTAAAGCATTGATAATAATTGAATTTGATTGATTAATAGATTCATAATTAACATTTGTATGAAGTGAATTCATCATTTCTAAGATAATGAGAAGAAATAAACTATTAATCATTTCTTTTGCATTAAGAGAAGGGAAATAGTATTCTCTTAAAAGTTCATGTATAAACATTTGTAAACGTTCATTGTTTTCAGTATTAAAAATCATATAATTTAATGTTGTTTCTTCTTCATGAAGTGCATTTATAAAAAAAGATGTGATAAGATTTTGATGATTTAATCGTGATAAAAATGAATGACTGAGATATTCTTTCTTAATCATAAAATTAATGAGAATATCATTCTCTCCAGTATTTTCAATAGAATGTGGTGTTTTTGTATCAATCAGAGTCATTTGTCCTTGATGAATAATATGACTTTTTTCGTCAATCCATTCTTTGCATTCTCCTGAATACATATAATTAATCTCTATATAATCATGGATATGATTAGGAACAGGTGCAAACCTTTGATTTTTGGTTATCATAATAGAGTCGTTCAATAATAAATTAGAAAAAGTGAATTGATAAACTTGAGATTGTTTTTTATTGATTGTATATGGGGTATTCATATAGTCAGAAAACAAACCAGAAAGATGACGTTTTTCAGAATCTGTATATTGTCTTAATAGATTGTCTAATTGATTATAAGTCATAGTTATCACCTCTATTGACATAATATCATATTATCTAAAGTTTGGTTAGTGTTTATGAAAAAATATGATATATTTATTGAATTTTATAGATGATAAAATAAAAGTATGGATATGATATGAGGAGGATAAATGATGTTGAAACAAGATATTTTAGAAAAACTTGTTTATTTCACAGATGAAGAGATTGATAATTTAAATGGCAGAAATACAGTAGATCGAAGTATTTATCTTTCATCTGATAGCCATATTATAGATTGTTATAAATTATTAGAGGAACATCAGCAGTTGGGTGTGAGGAAACATACAAGATTTATTGAATATCCCATGCATAAACACAATTATATTGAGCTAATGTATGTGTATGGTGGCAGTATGACGCATATCATTAATGAGCAGCAGATAACAATTTATGAGGGGGAGTTATTATTGCTAAATCAAAACATTGAGCATTCTATTGAATATTGTCATGAAAATGATATTATTTTTAATTTTATTATTAAGCCTGAATTTTTAGAATTCTTATCACACATGGCAGAAGAAGAAAATGATGTTTTTCATTTTATATTTTCATCTTTATATTCATATGATAATGATGGTGAATTTTTGATCTTTAAACTTCAGGATAATGAATTAATACAGTCTTATATTGAATCTCTTATCACAACAATTTATGAACCACAAATCAATAATTCCTTAGAGCAAAAGTTGTTAGTCGGTTTATTGTTAACGGAATTGATGAAACATCCAGAATATGAAACCTATCAGGCTAATAGTTATGAGAAATTAATCAGTAGTACAATTTTAAAGTATATAGCATGCTCTTATCAAGAAGGGTCTTTAGCTGTATTATCAGACCAGTTACATTTACCAGATTATAAAGTTTGTAAAATCATAAAGAAACAAACAGGTCAAACATTTAAGCAATTGGTTCAAAATGAACGATTAAAAAACGCAGTTCATTTATTAAAGTCAACGCATCTACCTGTGACTGATATTATGCTAGAAGTAGGGTATGAGAATATGACTTATTTTTATAAGATATTTAAAAATGAGTTTCAAATGACACCACATGTTTATAGAGAAAAATATTCTTCTTTTGCAAAATAGGATAATCTTATAGACAAAAAGCGATATATTTTGTAAGTGTTTTCTTTGATAAGATAAATGTGTCGACAAACAAAAATTATTAAGGGAGATTGAAATTATGGAAAAATTAGAAAAAATTCTTTCACCTATGGCGAATTACTTAAATAACAACAAAGTGATTCAAGCCATATCAAAAGGTATTATGTCAACGATGGCTGCTCTTATGGTAGGGGCTGCAGGCTCAATCCTATTAAACTTACCAATCGATGCTTATCAGTCATTTATTACAAGTTGTGGATTAAACAATGTTTTTAATACATTGGTAAACGTCACAACAAATATGTTGGCTTTGTATACTGCGTTCACAATTGCTTATGCTTATACAGCACAGACAAAACATGATCCACTTGTTGCTGGATTGTTATCACTATTAGGTTTCTTTATTGTGACACCAATGGTGACAACTGGTGAAGGTTATGCAGCAGTGACGAACTTACCATTAAGCTGGTTAGGAGCAAAAGGAATCTTTGTCTCTATGTTTGTAGCCATTACAACATCACTTATTTTTATCAAGTTATCTGATAAAGGCCTGATTATTAAGATGCCTGAAGGCGTACCTGAATTTGTTTCTAAATCATTTACAGGAATTATTCCAGGTCTTGTTGTGGGAGCAGTCTTTTCGACACTTTCATTTCTTGCAGCACAAACATCTTATGGAGATGTTCATAATGTTGTTTATACATTAATTGGTCAACCATTAAATGGGATTGGAAATAGTGTATGGACTGGTTGTTTGATTTATACTTTATCTGGTTTATGTTGGTTCTTAGGAATTCATGGAATTGCAGTTGTCAGTGCAATTATGCCCATTTGGATGGCAGCAGATGCAGCCAACTTAGCCGCAACTTCAGCTGGACAAGTTGCGCCTAATATTATTACATATCAATGGATTAATGCTGTTTCTTCACCAGGTGGTGCAGGAGCAACAATTGGTTTAGTTATTTGTATACTTCTCTTTGCAAAAAGTAAGAGATATAAAACTTTTGGGAAAGTGGCAACGATTCCTTCAATAGTCAATATTAATGAACCTGTTGTTTTTGGTATGCCATGTATGTTAAATACATTATTATTTGTCCCATTTGTGTTCTTACCAGTTGTCTTTATCTTAATTGCATATTTCTTAACAACTACAGGAATATTACCAATTGTATCTGGTATTGGAGCACCATCAGGAACGCCATTAATTCTCAGTGGATTTATTTGTGGAGGATGGCAAATGGCAGTATTCCAAATCGGTGCAACAATCGTATCAACACTTGTGTATTTTCCATTCTTTAAAATATTAGATAAACAAGCATGTCAAGAAGAACAAACTGAAGGAAATGTATAATACATTTCCTTTTCTAAGTAGAGGTGATCTTATGAAAAGAGTAATAGAGAATTTAGAAAATAAAAATGAACATTATCTTTATCCGTTCTTTTGGCAAAAAGGACAATCAAATGAGAAATTAAAAGAATATATAGATCAAATGCGAGAACAAGGTATTTATAATATATGTATTGAATCAAGGCCACATCCTGAATTCTTAGAAGAGGGTTGGTGGAATACGATGGATTTCCTTATTGAAGAAGCTAAAAAAAATGATATGAAAATATGGATATTAGATGATGCGAAGTTTCCAACAGGATATGCCAATGGAAAAGTGCCAAATCATTTAAAGAAAACATATCTTGATTATTATCGTTTTGATCTTGTTGGGCCCAATCCTTATGCAGAGATGAACTTAAGTTTATTTTGTGATATGCGAGAAGCTATGAAAGATAAAAGACATCAGCATGATCAGTTTTTTAAAGCTATTCTTGTGGAAAAAGATATGTTATTACAAGAGGGATTAAAAGAAGACACAGCAATTGATGTGAGTGAGGGATTTAAAGATCATATCTTACATCTCAATTTAGAAAATAAACATTATAGTCTTTATGTTTTCTATACAACAATATGTGGAGAAGAAGCCACTCAAGATTATTTAGACCCAATGAATAAAGAAGCAACACAAATCTTAATCAATGAAGTTTATGAAAAACATTATACTCATTATAAAGATGAGTTTGGTAAAACAATTATTGGATTCTTCTCTGATGAACCAAGGTTTGGAAATATCAAAGGGACAACTGCTTCTATTGGTAGAGAAAAGATGCCATTACCTTGGAATGATGAAGTTTATCAAAAACTACAAAATACCAAAGATTATCAAGATACAGACTTAATCTTTTTATTCACATCAAAGAGTACAAAAGCAAGTCAAATCAGATTTAATTATATGAATATAGTCAGTCAATTATATAGTCAAAATTTCTCTCAATATATTGGAGATTGGTGTTCTCAGCGTCACGTTGATTATGTTGGTCATACAATTGAAGATAATGGGGCTCATGCAAGGTTAGGATATGGAGCAGGGCATTTCTTTAGGGCGATGGCAGGTCAGAGTATGGCTGGTATTGATATTATTGGTGGGCAAGTGATTCCAGGTATGGATTATCAACATGATGCTTTTAGCACAGGGGGTAGCAATGGTGAATTTTATCACTACGCTTTGGTTAAACTTGGTGCTTCACTTGCAAAATTGGATCCAAGTAAGCAAGGAAAACTGATGTGTGAAGCTTTTGGTGCTTATGGCTGGGTAGAAGGATTAAAGATGATGAAATGGATAACTGATCATATGCTGAGTCATGGAGTGAATGTTATTGTTCCTCATGCATTTGATCCAGCTGACTTCCCAGACTGGGACTGTCCTCCCCATTTCTATGCACATGGAAACAATCCACAATATCCATACTTCCATAAATGGTCTTTATATGCTGATAGATTATGTCATCTCTTCAGCGGTGGATATCATAAAGCAAGTGTTGGTGTTCTTTACCATGCCTTTGCTGAGTGGTCTGGAGATTATATGCCTATTGAAAAAGTCTTAAAAGAGTTACAACAACATCAAATTTCATGTGATATTATAAGTGAAGATTATTTAAATGATGCAACGACTTCAAATCATCAGTACTGTATCAATGGATATCGTTATGATGTATTGGTTATCCCTTATGCACAAAAATTACCTCAATTATTAATAGAAAAATTAAAGGAATTATCACAAAGTATAAGAGTTATTTTTATTAATGACTACCCAGAAAATATGAGTTCAGGCAAAATGATTTCTCTTTCTTGTTTATCAGAAGAATTAAAAGATTATTCAGTTGTGAAAACATCTTCTTTTGAAAAAGACTTAGTTGTCTATTCTTATCAACAAAGTGATGGAAATATTTATATGTTTAATAATGAAAGCATAACAGATTCTATTCATTCAACAGTGACTCTTCATGATGCTAATTATATGATATATGATGCTTATCAAAACAAATCATACAGTTTAAACGGAAATAAAGTGGATGGTGGTTTTGAATTTACATTAACTTTACATCCATATCAATCTCTTGTATTGGTGAACGGGCAATGTTATGATAAAATATATACAAAGAGTTCTACTCAATTAAAGAATATTGATAAAGTGAAAGTTTCATTCAGAGAATATAATCAAAAAGATTATAGTCAACCAATAGATATGTCTTTAGATCATTATCTCGGATATGATTATCCAAGATTCTCAGGCAATATCAAATATGCATTTGATATTGATTGTCAGGATAAAGATATGATTTTGGTATTAAAAGAAGCTTATGAAATTGTAGAATTGATTGTCAATGGTGAAAGTGTAGAAACATTAATCACACCACCATATGAGTATGATTTATCTGCTTGTTTGAGTTTAGGGATGAATCATATTGAATTAATCGCAACAAATAATTTATCAAGAAATCAAAGAGATTCATTCTCTCGACATTTAGCATTAGAACCTTTAGGTATTATTGGAAGTATTGAACTATATAAGAAGGAGGAAGATTAATGGGATTTCCAAAAGATTTTTTATGGGGTGGCGCAACTGCTGCTAACCAATGCGAAGGTGGTTTTGATAAAGGTGGAAGAGGCTTAGCAAATGTGGATATTACGCCACATGGCAAAAACAGATTTCCAGTGATGTTAGGGCTAGATCATAGTTTAGATTTTCATGAAGGAGAATTTTATCCAGCAAAAGAAGGTATAGATTTTTATACTCATTATAAAGAAGATATTCAGTTATTTGGTGAAATGGGATTTAAGACTTATAGAATGTCATTAGCTTGGTCTCGCATCTATCCAAATGGAGATGAATTAGAACCTAATGAAGAAGGTTTGAAATTCTATGAAGATGTGTTTAAAGAATGTCATAAATATGGGATTGAACCATTGGTCACAATTACTCATTTTGATTGTCCAATCCATTTGATTAAAGAATATGGTGGCTGGAAAAATAGAAAATTGATTGAGTTCTATGAAAGATTATGTCGTACAATCTTTACAAGATATAAAGGATTAGTCAAATATTGGTTAACATTTAATGAAATTAATATGATTTTACATTTACCATTTATGGGTGCCGGGTTACTTATTGAAGATAAAGAAACAGCATTGAAAGATAAGTACCAAGCGATTCATCACGAATTAGTCGCTAGTGCTTTAGCAACCAAGATTGCTCATGAAATTGATCCTGATAATAAAGTGGGATGTATGCTAGCAGCTGGTAATACATATCCATATACATGCAATCCTGATGATGTATGGAAGTCAATTCAAAGTGATAGGGAAGGATATTTCTTTATTGATGTTCAGGCCAGAGGATATTATCCTCGTTATGCTGTGAAACAAATGGAAAGAGAAGGGACAATGCCTGTAATGGAAGATGGCGATCAAGAGTTGTTAAAAGATAATACTGTTGATTTTATCTCATTTAGTTATTATTCTTCTCGTTGTACAAGTGCTGATCCTGATATGAATAAACAAACAGAAGGCAATGTTTTTGCAACTTTAAAGAACCCATATTTAAAAGCCAGTGAATGGGGTTGGCAAATTGATCCATTAGGTTTAAGAATTACTTTAAATAGTATTTATGATCGTTATCAAAAACCTTTATTTATTGTAGAAAATGGCTTAGGTGCCAAAGATGAACTTATTGACAATACTGTTGAAGATGATTATCGTATTGATTATTTAAGACAGCATATTCAAGCTATGAGTGATGCGATTGAAATTGATGGTGTTGAACTTTGGGGTTATACAACATGGGGATGTATTGATCTTGTGTCAGCATCAACTGGTGAAATGAGTAAACGTTATGGTTTTATTTACGTCGATAGAGATGATCAAGGAAATGGAACAAACAAACGTTATAAGAAAAAATCATTTGATTGGTATAAGAAAGTGATTGAATCAAATGGTGAAGATTTAGATTAATCAATGATATAGTTTTAAATTTATATTGACATATACTAGTGATAGAGATACAATAATATTGTCAATAAGGTTTGTTACTCTCTGAGGCTTTTCCTTAAACACGATTTGTGTTTTAGGTGCTCAGAGAGTTTTTTAATTAAGAGGTGAAAATATGTTTAATATAAAAAGAAAAAATAAAAATGAAGAAAAAATTTATTCTCCAGCTATTGGAGAAGTTATCCCAATAAGTGAAGTCAATGATGCAATGTTTGCCAATAAATTATTGGGTGATGGAGTTGGTATAATTTTAGAAGATGATTTACTTTGTTCACCATGCGATGGAACGATAAGCATGATTGCAGTCACTAAACATGCAATTGGATTGACATCTGCTATAGGAGCAGAAATTATCATTCATGTAGGTTTAGACACAGTTAATTTAAATGGTAAGGGGTTTGAGGTTCTTGTTAAAGAGAATCAGAAGGTTAAAGTAGGTGATCCTATACTTAAAGTAGATAGAGTGTTTATGGAATCAAAAAATATAGATTTGACAACACCAATGATTGTCACAAATTGCTCGTCCTTTAATGTTTCTATTGTTCAAGATAAGAAAAGGATTACATATAAGGATGAACTATTAACAATATTGAAATGAGAAAGTTGAGGTGAGGCATCATTATGAAAGTCATTAAAAACATTAACAATAATACATCTATTTGTTTAGATAGTAATTCTCAAGAAGTTGTTGCTTTTGGAAAAGGCATAGGTTTTATTAAACCACCATATGAAATAGATATATCCAAAGTAGAAAGAACCTTTTATGATGTCAACCCAGATTTTGTTCAAATGATAAATCTTATTCCAGATAAAGTCTTTGAACTGTCTGTTAAAATAGTGAATTATGCTCAACAAAATATTGAAAAATTAACAAATTCAAATATTATCTTTACTCTAGCAGATCATATTAACTTTGCTATAAAAAGATGTGAAGAAAAGATGGTTATAGATGTACCTGTTTATTATGATATTCAACACTTATATCCTCATGAATTTGCAGTTGGAGAGTATGCGTTAAAAGAAATTAAAAAAGTGATGAGCATTCAATTACCTAAAGAAGAGATTATTGGAATTGCTTTACATCTGATTAATGCAAAAGCAATAGTGAGTAGTTATCAAAAAAATGAAGGAAATAATGATGCTATTGAAAGTATAACTCACATTATTGAAAGTTTCTTTTCAATTACTGTAGAAAGAAAAAGTTTTAACTATTCAAGGTTTGTATCACATATTCAGTACTTATTAAAAAGAGGAAGTGAAGGACAATATATAATGTCTGATAATCAAGAGATGTTTCAAACATTAACCTCTTCTTTTCCAAGCGTGTATGAGTGTGCAAAACAAATTGATGATTATATTTTCAAGAAATTTAACTATACGTTTAATGATGAAGAAATATTATATTTAATGTTACATATAAATAGACTTTGTGCTCGTGAGGATTGTTACCAATAGGGCTTGACCTAACCACAAAAGTAAGAAATGATTACTTTTTTGTTTGGGTTTTTATTTTGTTCATTCACAATGCATTAGCGCGCATGTATTGTGTTTATATAGATTTACAAAATATAAAGGAGAGAGAAGTATGGCTAAGAAAAATTATGAAGCTTTAGCTGATGAAATTATTGAGGTTATGGGTGGAAAAGAAAATATGACTTTCTTTATTCATTGTCTTACACGTTTACGTTTTAATGTCAAAGATAAAGGTTTAATTGATAACGAAAAATTAAAAAATATAAAAGGAGTTGTTGGTAGTCAATGGCAAGGAGATCAATTTCAAATTATCATTGGTCAACATGTTGGTGATGTATACAAGGTCATCTGTCAGAAAGCTGGATTTGAGGTTAAAGAGATTATTAAGGAAGATGCTGATGTGCCAAAGAAAAAGCTAAGTATTAGTTTAATATTTGATAGTATATCAGGATGTGTAACACCTCTTCTTCCTTTAATAATAGGTGGAGGATTAATAAAGGCAGTACTGCTTATATTATTACAATTCAAATTAATCAGTGTAGAGAGTTCAACATATATGGTTTTATCCTTTACAGGAGATGCAGCCTTTTATTTCTTACCAGTATTTTTAGGGGCGACTGGCGCTAAAAAGTTTGGTGCAAATATGGGGTATGGGATGCTACTTGGAGCAACGTTAATACATCCACAATTCATCGAAGCAATAAGTAAAGGAACTGCATTATCTATCTATAACATTCCAATTCATGCAGCATCATATGCAAGTACTATATTTCCAATGATTCTCGCAACATTTGTTTTATCTTATGTAGAAAAATATATAACAAAGTTTACTCCTCAAATGTTAAAATCATTGGTTGTTCCATTGTTTACACTTTTAATTATGTTGCCATTAACATTGTGTGTTCTTGCACCAATGGGATCAGTTTTAGGGTCATATTTAAGTACAGGAATTACATGGCTTTATGATACGACTGGATTTTTAGCAGTAGGTGTTGTGTGTGGTGTTTATGTTTTCCTATGTATGACAGGAATGCATACAGCATTATTACCTATTTTATTTACAATGTTAGCAACCGTTGGTTATGAACCAATCACTGTCATCGCTAGTATGTTATATACAATCAATCAAGGTGTTGTGACTTTGGTAGTTGCTGCAAAAACAAAAGATAAGGATGTGAAATCTGAAGCATTAACATGTACAATTACTTCGTTTGTTGCAGGTATTTCAGAACCAGCATTATTTGGTTTCTCATTAAAAAATAAAAAACTTTTATACTGTTCAATGATTGGATGCTTTTGTGGTGGCATTTATGCAGGATTAATGAAAGTTTATTGTTTTGCAGTGGCTGGTACAGTAGGATTTTTGGGATTACCAGGATTTATTGGTTCTGATTCAATGAATCTTATTAATATGATTATTGCGATTGCAATTTCATGTATTGTGACTTTTGTTTTAGGAATTAAATTTGGATATCAAAATAAGGAGGAAATCAAATGTTAAAGGATAATTTTCTATGGGGTGGATCTGTTTCAAGTATGCAAACAGAAGGTGCATGGAATATAGATGGAAAGGGACCTTCAAATTATGATGTCAGAAAAATTAAGCCTGGTTTCTCAGACTGGAAAATGGCGATTGATTTTTATCATCGTTACAAAGAAGATATTAATTTATTTGCTGAAATGGGATTTAATACTTATCGCTTTTCTATTTCGTGGTCAAGAATTTTACCAACGGGAGGAGAAGAGGTAAATCAACAAGGTTTAGATTTCTATGAAAATATTGTTGATGAAATGTTATTAAAAGGAATAGAACCAATTATTTGTATGCATCATTTTGATGTCCCTCTTGAATTGGTTGAAAAATATGGTGGTTGGTGGTCTAAAGAATTTATTGAGTCATTTAAAAGATTAACAACTGCTGTGGTTGATAGATTAGGAAAAAAAGTTAAATATTGGTTCCCTATTAATGAACAAAATGCAATTATGTTTTCTTCATTTATGTTTCCAACAACTGATTTAGCTAGTAATGATATGAAAGGACGTGATCAAAGATCAACACAATCAGTACATAATGCTCATGTGGCAGGAGCATTTCTTAGATATTATGTAAAAAGAGTTAATCCTAATGCACAAGTTGGAGGAATGGTTTGTTATTCACCATTTTACCCAAATGATTGTAACCCAGTTACAATTCATAAGGCAAAACGTATTCAGGAAATGTTTATATTATCTACTTTAGATGTTATTGTTGAAGGACATTACTCAAATGAAACACTTAAGACATGGGAAAGATATGATATCATGCCTAAAATGACAGAAGAGGAACTTACATTAATTAAAGATAATCCAGCAGAATTCATTGGTTTTAGTTATTATTGTTCTCGTCTAGTTAATGAAAGCACATCAGAAGACACTAATCCAGAAGAATTAATGAAATTATTAACATCTATGATGTCAAATAATATGGAGAAAAATCCATATCTTAAGCAAAGTGAATGGTCTTGGACAATTGATGAAATAGGTTTTAGAATAGCATTAAACGATATATATCGTCGTTATAAAAAACCAATTATTATTTTAGAATGTGGAATTGGTGTTGATGAAAAACTTAATGACAATATGAGTGTTGACGATGACTATCGGATTGATTATTTTAAGAATCATTTAGTAGAAATGAAAAAAGCAATTGAGATTGATGGAGTAGACTGTTTTGGTTTTTTAACTTGGGGACCTATAGATATTTTGAGTTCACAAGGTGAAATGAAAAAACGTTATGGTTTTATATATGTTGATCGTGGTGAAACAGATTTTAAGGATATGAAGCGTTACAAGAAAAAGAGTTTTCATTGGTTTAAAAAAGTCATTGAATCTAATGGAGAAGTGCTAGATTTATAATATCTTCGTTATATAGAAAAGAGTGATAGGTAAAATGATAGTAGATATAGTTTATTCAGATAACATGGTTTTACAAAGAAATACACATAATTATATAACTGGACAATGTTTAGATAATGAGGATGTATCTATATATTTTCAAGGAACAAGGTATAGATCTCAGAGTAAGAATAATACATGGGAAATATGTTTGGATCATTTAAAAGAAGGGGGACCATATCAATTATTAATTGAGAGTCATGAATGCCAAATTATTTGGGAACATATTTATGTTGGTGATGTTTTTCTGGCAGCAGGACAATCAAACATGGAGTATCGTTTAAAAGATTCTTATTTAGGAGATGAGTATATTCATTCTCAAGAGCTAAATAATATATATTTCTTTCAAGTGCCAAGAGTAGAGTATAGAGAAAAAGGACAATCATATCCTCGTTTTGAAAAACCTCATTGGAAGGAAGCAAACCCAACAACATCAGGAAATCTTTCAGCAGTCGCATATCATTTTGTAAGAACAATAAGACAATATACAGATATTCCAATTGGAATAGTTGAATGTAATAAAGGTGGTACTTCTGCGTCTTGCTGGATACCAAACAAAGAATTAGAAAAAAACATCTATTTAAAAGAGCTTTATATAGATCAATATTTTCAGGATATTCAAGATCAAAGTGATGAAGATGAAAATAGAAAAATAGATGAATTCAAACAAAGTCTACAGTTATACATGCAAAAAGTTCAATCATATAAAAATAACCATCCAGACCACAGTATGAGTGAAATAAAAAAAGCAGTAGGCCACACTCCTTGGCCAGGTCCAAAGGGTAAGAAAGATTTTGGAAGGCCAGGTGGATTGTATGAAACAATGTTTTCAGTTATCAAAACATATTCATTTGCATCAGTATTGTGGTATCAAGGAGAAGAAGATGTTAAATATGCAGAATATTATGATATTTTATTAACTTTACTTATTCATAAATGGAGAAGTGATTTAAGGAATAATCATTTACCATTCTTCTGTGTACAGTTACCTAATTATAATGATGAGAAATATGATAAGTGGCCAATATTAAGAGAAAAACAAGCATTAGTAAGTGAAAAAGTCAAAGATGTACATTTAATTGTTTCAATAGATTGTGGAGAAGAATTTAATATCCATCCTATTCATAAAGAAGTGATAGGTCAAAGACTAGGAAAATCTGTTCTTTTACACTATTATAATTATTCTATTCAGGGTGATGCTCCTACAATTATTTCAATAGAATACATTGATTCAAAATTATATATAAAGTATAATCAAAATCTCTATTATAAGGGAGAGAATATACAGGAATTTGAAATTGAAAATCATCTTGTAAGAAAACCTATTTATCCAGAATTAAAAGATGGTACTTTAATATTCGGTATAGATCAAGATTGTACGCAACTGTTATATGCCTATAAAAATTACCCAATAACTAATTTATATGGTATTAATGAAATTCCTATTGCACCATTTCGTATCACTATTAATAAAAATGTTTAAATCAGCAAAAGCACTGTATTATAAGTTGATAAATGCAAAATAGGACAATATATTAAACAACTCAGGACATTTGAAACTGGGTTGTTTTTTTGTATGATGAGATTGTAGAAAAGAGGTGGGAAGATGAGATATTATCTCGCAATAGATATTGGAGCATCAAGTGGTAGACATATGTTGTGTTCTTTGCAAAACAATC
>ENA-ORML01001928-ORML01001928.1-human-gut-metagenome-genome-assembly--contig:-NODE-1928-length-15578-cov-3.475037_pt1 | contig 15578 bp, 18 predicted proteins | sample MGYA00242103_ERZ508995 | MGnify/ENA primary metagenome ERZ508995 (study PRJEB26280, sample SAMEA2338702) | human gut metagenome | biome: human gut; feature: human-associated habitat; material: faeces...
GGCTATAATAATAACCGCGGCGGCCGCGGCGAAGGCAAGTTCAATCTTGACAACGCCATCAGCAAAGAAGTTGTCGTTTCCAAGGATACAAGCCGTGAAAATCGGAGAAACTATAAAGACAAAGAGAAACCGGTGAAGAGTGTAACTGACGGAAGAAACAGCAAGAAAGGATTCGGCGGCAAGCCATTGTCCAAAAAATCCAATCTTCAGCCGCCGACACAGAAGCCGAAGCCGGTTGTAGAAAAGGTTACAAACATTATTCTTCCGGAAGTGGTTACCATTAAGGAACTGGGGGATAAAATGAAGATTTCCGCAGCGGAAATCGTTAAGAAATTATTCCTCGGCGGCAAGATGGTAACGTTGAATACGGAAATCACTTATGATGAGGCCGAAGAAATCGCATTGGAATACGATGTGCTTTGCGAGCATGAAGTAGTTATCGACCCAATTGAAGAGATTCTCAAGGAAGAGGAAGAGAAGGAAGAAGATTTGCAGCCAAGACCACCGGTTGTCTGTGTTATGGGCCATGTTGACCACGGTAAAACATCCATTTTGGATGCCATCCGAAATACCCATGTAACGACGGGGGAAGCCGGCGGCATTACCCAGCACATCGGCGCATATGTTGTTGATGTAAAGGGTGAGAAAATTACTTTCCTGGATACTCCGGGACATGAAGCCTTCACAGCCATGCGTCTGCGCGGCGCCCAGTCCACAGATATCGCCATTCTGGTCGTTGCTGCCGACGACGGTGTTATGCCGCAGACAATTGAAGCTATCAGCCATGCAAAGGCTGCCGGCATTGAGGTTATTGTTGCTATCAACAAGATTGATAAGCCAAGCGCCAATGTGGAGCGCGTTAAACAGGAATTGACCGAATATGAACTGATTCCTGAGGACTGGGGCGGAACAACTTTATTTGTACCGGTATCGGCCCATACCGGCGAAGGTTTGGATGACTTGCTGGATTCCATTCTTCTCCAGGCTGAAATGTGTGAATTAAAGGCAAATCCAAACCGGAGAGCCAGAGGACTTGTTATCGAGGCCCAGCTTGATAAGGGCAAAGGCCCTGTGGCAACAGTGCTTGTTCAGAAGGGAACTCTTCATGTCGGCGATTGTCTGGCAATCGGTTCGGCCTTCGGTAAGGTTCGTGCCATGGTGGATGATAAGGGACGCCGTGTGAAAGAGGCCGGTCCTTCAATTCCGGTGGAGATTCTCGGATTAAATGATGTGCCGGAAGCCGGAGAAGTATTTATTTCCACCAATACAGAAAAAGAAGCCCGTTCCATTTCCGAGACATTCATTGCTCAGAAGAAGGAAAAACTGTTGGCGGATACAAAATCCAAGTTATCTCTGGATGGCTTATTTGACCAGATTCAGGCCGGACAGATTAAGGAATTGAACCTGATTGTCAAGGCCGATGTTCAGGGCTCGGTGGAAGCTGTTAAGCAGAGTTTGCTGAAGCTTTCCAATGATGAAGTAGCCATTAAGATTATCCATGGCGGCGTAGGCGCGATTAATGAGTCAGACGTTACGCTGGCTTCCACATCCAATGCGATTATCATTGGATTCAATGTGCGGCCGGATAATATGGCGAAGACAGTGGCCGATACAGAAAAGGTTGATATGCGCTTGTATCGTGTCATTTACAATGCGATTGAAGATATCGAGGCAGCTATGAAAGGTATGCTCGACCCTGAATTCCGCGAGAAGATTATCGGCCATGCCGAGGTGCGCCAGACATACAAGGTATCCGGCGTTGGCACAATTATCGGCGGATATGTGCTTGACGGAAAGATTGAGCGTAATTCCAAAGTACGTCTGCTTCGGGACAATGTAGTTATTCACGAAGGCGAGCTGGCATCTCTGAAACGATTCAAAGATGACGTTAAGGAAGTGGCTGCCGGCTATGAATGTGGTATGTCTCTTGAAAAATATAATGATATTAAAGAGGGCGACCAGTTAGAAGTCTTTGTTATGGAAGAAGTTCCAAGATAGAAAGGAATTTTATGAGAAAAAACAGTATTAAAAATACCCGTATCAACGGGGAGGTTCAGCGGGAACTGGGCCGTATTATCTCAAGAGAGATTAAAGACCCCCGGATTTCATCGCTGACCTCCGTGGTGGCGGTGGAGGTTGCTCCGGATTTAAAGAGCTGCAAGGCTTATATCAGCGTTCTCGGCGATGAAGCTGTTCAGAAGTCCACACTGGAGGGCTTGAACAGTGCGATGGGCTTTATCCGTAAGGAACTGGCCCATTCGGTGAACCTGAGAAATACGCCGGCCATCACCTTTATTATGGACCAGTCCATTGAGTACGGTGTCAATATGTCGAAAATGATTTCGGAAGTCAATAAGGATTTAAAAGAGGAAGATGAGGATGAAGAGCTTTCTTGAAAATCAAATCATGAAGAGCCGGACCATTGCCATCGCGGGTCATACCCATCCCGATGGTGATTGTGTCGGTTCCTGCATGGGACTTTATAATTATATTAAAGAAAATTATCCGGATATTTCCGTGGATGTTTATCTGGAGCCGATTGCGGATAACTATAAGATAGTGAAACACACGGAAGATATTCGTCAGCCGGGGGCAGAGCCGAAGGTATACGACCTTTTTGTCTGCCTGGATGTCAGCCAGAAAGACCGCATGACAAAGGGGGCTGAACTTTATTTTGATTCGGCGAAGTCAACGGTTAATATCGACCATCATGTGAGCAATACGAAATTTGCAGAGATAAATCATGTGTTGCCGGAGGCAAGTTCCGCCAGCGAAGTTGTGTATGACCTGCTGGAAGAGGATAAGATCCATCTGGATGCCGCAGAGGCCCTCTATATGGGCATTATCTGCGATTCGGGCGTGTTTAAGTATTCCAGCACCAGTGAGCATACCATGCAGATTGGGGGACATTTGATGGCAATCGGCGTGGACAGCAGCCGGTGGATTGACGAGGTTTTTTATGAGCGCACCTATATTCAGAACCGTCTGATGGGGCAGGCACTGCTGAACAGTGTCCGGGTTTTTGACGGCCGCTGTATTTATACGGTGGTGGACAGAGAAATGTTTGAGCAGTTTGGAGCTGACCATAATGATTTGGAAGGAATTGTGGACCAGCTTCGTTTGACAAAGGGCGCCGAGGTGGCTATTCTTATTTCTGAAACGGAAGAGGGAACGTGCAAGTTCAGTTTCCGCTCGAAACGCTATGTGGATGTGAATCGGGTGGCGTCTCTTCTTGGCGGCGGCGGCCATGTGCGGGCGGCAGGCTGCACGGTACAGGGCAGTTATAAAGAGCCTCTGAAAGTATTTTTAGAAGCGATAGAAGGGCAGCTTTAAGCAGATGTATAATGGAATTATTAATATCTATAAAGAGGCAGGTTTCACATCCCACGATGTGGTGGCAAAGCTTCGGGGAATATTAAAACAAAAGAAAATCGGGCACACTGGGACGCTGGACCCGGAAGCGGTCGGCGTTCTACCGGTTTGTCTCGGCAAAGGGACAAAGGTCTGCGATTTGCTGACGGATAAGGACAAAGTCTATGAAACAGTCATGCGGCTTGGCGTGGCGACGGATACTCAGGATATGACGGGCAGGGTGCTGAAAGAGTCGCCGGTGGAGGTGTCCAAAGAGGCGCTGGAAGCGGTATTGGAACAGTTCCGCGGCGATTACAGTCAGATTCCGCCGATGTATTCGGCCCTGAAGGTTCAGGGGAAAAAATTATATGAACTGGCCAGAGAAGGACAGGTTATCGAGAGAAAACCCCGCCAGGTGAAGATTTTAGATTTGGAATTGCTGGAATTTGAGGCGGATGGGATTCACGTACATATGCGTGTGCATTGCTCCAAAGGAACCTATATCCGGACACTGTGCCATGATATCGGTGAGAAACTGGGCTGCGGCGCGGCGATGGAAAAACTCACGCGGATTCAGGTTGGCGTTTTTAAAATCGAGGATGCGCTGACGCTGGCTGAGGTGGAGAATTACGTCCAAAATCAGCAAATAGATTCGGTGATTCGCTCCATTGACAGTATGTTTGCCATGTGGCCTGCGGGGCGCGTCGATGCCTCTGCGGACCGGCTTCTCTATAATGGCAATATGTTTTATAGAAAGGACCTGATTCTTGAGGAAAAGAGAGAGCCGGAATCCGGTGAAAAGTTTCGGGTTTATGACAGTCAGGGGAAATTCTGTGCGGTTTATGCATATGATGGCCGGCGCAGAATATTTAAGAATGAAAAAATGTTTGTGTAATCGGTAGGAGATTCGTCATGATATATATTACAGGAACAAGAGATATACATTTGAAGGACACAGCGGTAGCGCTGGGAAAGTTTGATGGCCTTCATCGGGGACACCAGATTTTAATTGAGAAAATCAAACAGCATAAGGCGGAGGGCCTGCAGGCGGTGATGTTTACATTTGACTTTCATCCGGCTTCTCTGCTGTCCAATAAGCCGCTGGATTTGATTTTTACCCGTGAGGAACGGATTAAATGGGCGGAAAAAATGGGCATTGACGTGCTGATTGAATTTCCATTTACGAAAGAGACATCCGGTACTGAGCCGGAGGATTTTGTAAAAAATGTTCTTGTGGACGGGCTGGGCGCGAAGGTTATCGTTTCCGGCAGCGATTTCCATTTTGGGCATGAGCGCCGGGGAAATGTGGAAATGCTGAGGGAACTTGGCAAAACCATGGGATTTAAGGCCGATGTCTGCGAAAAACTTCAGATTGAAGCGCCGATTTATGAGGATGGACAGTTTACCGGGCGGAAAGAAATGCGGGACGTGAGCAGCACTTTGATTCGAGAAGCCATTCGCCGGGGCGATATGGAATTTGCCGCAAAGATGCTGGGAGCGCCTTTTGCTGTGGGCGGAGAGGTTATTCGCGGCCGCCAGCTTGGCAGGAAACTCGGTATGCCGACGGCCAATGTGGTGCCGCCGCTGCATAAGATCATGCCGCCAAACGGCGTATATTCCTCGCGGACCATCGTCGGGGATTATGTCTATCATTCAGTCACCAATATTGGTTTTAATCCGACCATTGCAGATAATAACAGCAAACGGATGGAAACCTATGTTTATGATTTTTCGGGCAGCCTTTACGGCAAAGAGATTGAAGTGCAGCTCTTCCGTTTTGAGCGGCCGGAGATGAAATTTGACGGTATCGATGCGCTGAAAAATCAGATTCATAAAGATAAAGCGGCAACCATGGAATATTTTGGAACCCACATCGATTTATAATATAGAAGAAGCATTCCCTGTTGTCTGGAGAATAAAATTTGGGCGGCGGGGAATTTTTGTATTCAGAAACCAGGAGGAAATACCGATTATGAAGGAAACCCATAATTTTACAGAAGGGAAGATTCTGGGACCGCTTATGAGATTTGCGGGCCCTATTCTGCTGGCAATGTTTTTGCAGTCCATGTATGGGGCTGTGGATCTGCTGATTGTAGGAAAGTTTGCATCTACAGTTGATGTGTCTGCTGTGGCTACCGGCAGTCAGATGATGCACAGCATTACCGGGGTAATTACAGGGCTGGCGATGGGGGTTACGATTCTTCTGGGACAGTATATCGGGGAAAAGAAGCCGGAACAGGCGGGTAAGGTGATAGGAAGCGGCATTATCCTCTTTCTTTTTATCGCTGTTATAATGTCTATTATATTTGCCGGTTTTGCCGGGAGCTTTGCCTCTGTGTTAAGAGCCCCTGAGGAAGCCTATGAAGGTACAGTGCAATATTTACAGATTTGTGCTTCCGGCATCATTTTCATTACAGCTTTCAACGCCTTGGGCAGCATATTTCGGGGAATCGGCGATTCGAAAATGCCCCTGCTCACGGTCAGCATTGCCTGTATTGTGAACATTTTTGGGGATTTGCTGCTGGTGGCAGTTTTTAAAATGGGAGCCGCCGGCGCTGCCTTTGCAACGATTGCTGCACAGGCAGTGAGCGTTCTGCTTTCTTTTATAATCATTTCAAAAAGAAAGCTGCCTTTTCGTTTTACTAAAAGTTACATAAAGCCGGACAGGTTTTATATGAAAAAAATTCTGAAATATGGTGTTCCCGTGGCGATGCAGGATGCCCTGGTGAGTCTGTCCTTTTTAGTTATCATGGCGATTATCAACAATCTGGGGCTTACGAAGTCGGCAGGAGTCGGAGTTGCCGAGAAGGTTTGTGGTTTCATTATGCTTGTACCGGCGGCATATATGCAGGCTTTATCTGCTTATGTTGCCCAGAATGTAGGGGCGGGAAAATTAGAACGCGCGAAAAAGGCGTTATTCTACTCTATTGGAACTTCCATTCTGGCAGGTACAGTCATGTTTTATGCTGCCTTTTTCCACGGCGGGGTGTTGGCATCTATTTTTTCAAATGACAGGGAGGTAATCCGGCAGGCGGCAGATTATCTGAAGGCATATGGAATCGACTGTCTGCTGACGGCAGAACTATTCTGTTTCAATGGATATTTCAGCGGCCTTGGAAAGACGACTTTTGTCATGCTGCAGGGCATATTTGCAGCTTTCTGTATCAGAATTCCCGTATCATGGGCGGTCAGCAGACTGCCGGGAGTCAATTTATTCCATATTGGGCTTGGAATACCGATTTCAACGATTGTTCAGATTCTGATCTGCCTGACCTTTATGTTATATTTGTCGAAACGATATGGCAAAGGTGTGGGAAATGAAAAAGATTGAACCGGATATTCACCGGATGCAGCTTTGGGTTTATACATAACGGAGATAACCAGTCAAATTTACATCTTTGTTTAATGCCATCAATGCGCTGGCGAAGAAGCATGACATATCGATTCTGTATTCCTGCTGCTTCTCAATTTCAAAAAAGCAGTGTATAATACAAATAATTATTTTAAATAAAAAGGTGGCGATTAAATGACAAAGAAAAAAGTATACCTTGCCGCACGCAGCCTGACGCAGTGCGCCCATGCGGAGCATCAGACATACGGGATGCCCGAAAGGGTATACCCTTCTGGGCATCCCGTATATGAAATTATGCATATGGACAGGCGGGTTGCACGAATCAGCAGCACTGGACACTGTAAAGTATATTATAAGTCATTTATGCCTTACAATTTATATTTAGAAGAATTTGATGATGTAGATACGTTAGTTAATAATATTACAAACTTTAACTATTGGTGTGCAACGAGAGTGCTTACCCTGGATAGGAAATATGCAAAAGAAATCTTAAATAGTATCGGTGTATCACAGGCCGTAACGGATAAAGAAAGAGCAAAGATTGCTTTGTCTTATCGATGCACGTCTTTAACCGATGTATTCTGGGTCAGACTAAAAGGTGAAAAGGTTTCATTTAATGAGGTTAATTTGTACGAAAATCATCTGGACAATACATTTATTGATATTGCATTGAGAGGAAATCAATATACGGTACAAAATGAATCTTTAGCAAGAGACTTATCTACAAATGGTTGTTTTCCTAAGGCATGGCAAAGAGTAGACAGCGGGTTTCGATTGTTAAAAGATGGAGATTCGGACGCGGTTGAAAGAGAGTTGCTTGCCAGTCAAATATGCAGATGCTTTGACGTTTCTCAGGTATTATACGAGAGAGATTATTTTGATGGAGAGAAAGTTACTGTAAGCAATTGCATTACATCAAGGGAATATTCTATAGTATCGATGGAAGCTTTTGAAATTTATTCGTTGAATCACAACAGAGAAGTTAAAAAATATATACTTGCTTTGGATAAACACAATTATTATATGATGAACATTATAGATTATCTTATTGGAAATACGGACAGGCATTGGGGAAATTGGGGCGTTTTAGTTAATAATTCCAACAATAAACCGGTGAGATTATACGATTTAATGGATTTCAATCAATCATTTAAGTCTTATAATCATATGGATGGTTCCAACTGCCAAACGATGTTTGGAAAACAATTAACTCAAAAGGAGGCTGCTGTCTTTGCTGTTGGAAAAATTGGCTTAAATCAGATAAAGGAAGTAAATAAGGAAATTTTTGCTGAACTACCACAATTTTATGATATGTTTTGTGAGAGGTTAGAGTTATTAAAATCAATAGGAAATTAAAAAAATCTAAAGATATCCATTTTAATCAAGCGTATAAAGTGAATACGAAAGAATAAAAGCATTAAATATCGGAGCAGTTTCAGAGATTATGTATGTAAATGTGCATATGCCATATTATTATTTTAATGTAATAGACCCTGATGGTAATATTTTAGAAATAACGGGAAATTACTAAATTTCAGTTTGTAAGGATAAGTAAATTATGAGAAACAATTCATGGTACTGGAGGCCGATGTAATCTGGGATTTAGGCAAGTTGATTTTGTCGATAAATAAACATGTTTCTGCACCGCGTTTCGACAGGTTTTGCGGGGGCATTATGTTAATCTTTCATTGTAGGATAAAAGAAAACGTGTTACAATGAAGGAGGAAAACTATTGAAAAATAACAAAAATGAGAAACCTGTACGCAAGCCGTTGAAAGAACTGACACTGCTCGACCGTTTCCTTTTTGATACGGCCATGAGTGACCCGGAAATCTGCCGGAATATCCTTTCAATTATATTTGGGGAGAAAGAAGTACCGCCGGGCCTTGTCGAATTTCTTCATTATGTGGAAAATCCGGAGCAGCAGGAGAGGGAGATTCAGGATGAGCGTGTGCGGAAGCTTGCAGGCCAGATTGAAATGTTGAAAAACAGTCAGGAAGTGGGTGTAAAGTATATGCGGTTGTGGGAAGAACTGGAAGAGGCGCGTCGGGAAGGCCATGACGCGGGTGTGGCAGAAGGCCGTGCATCGGGTTTAGCGGAGGGCCATGCTTCAGGCTTAACAGAGGGCCATGCTTTAGGCCTGACGGAAGGACAAAAGGCCGGTGCAGAAGCAGAACGACTGGAATCCATAAGAAAATTGATGGAAACTATGAATTGGATGGCGGAACAGGCGATGGACGCTTTGCAGATACCGATGGAGGAGCGGGAAAAATACAGGGATATGATAAACGGTAAATAAGTAATATGTTGAACTATTGGAAATAGACAGGCTACAAATGGTAGGAGAGGTTGTGTTCAGTGCCGGACTGTTCACAACCTCTCCTTAGCTCGTTTTTGACTTGTCTCTATCGGCGCTAACAGTGAGGAGATTTAGTGGCAAGAGCTCACTTTCTATGGTATACTGGCAATATAGATGTAAATATAAAGCGGGATTTGTTGGAGGATAGAATATGCAAATTAAAGCTAAAAAGTGGGAGCAACGTTGCTGTCTGCTTTGATTACAGTATTCATATATATTTTTTCCCCAAATTATCATCCTTTAATTGTAAGTGCAGCCGCTGTGTTAATCATTGTCGCTGGAGTGACGGCAATAATTAAAAGAGGTATTTTTAGGAATTTTATCTTAGCAATGAGAAATCAATAACTTCAAGTTTAACGAACCGGGAAGAAGGAGGTCTTCCGTGGTAATGAAAGGTGAGAAAATAAAAAAATATAAAAAAGTGGCAGCAATTGCGTTGTTCATATTCTTGCTGACAGCCTGTGGAAAACCGGGGCGTCCTATTATTCTTCCGGATAGGGAGGAAGTCATATCTATTATTGTTTCTGATGGAGAAAGAACCGGATATTCACCGGATGCAGGGGAAGAGGCTGATGAATTTATCAGTGATTTTTTAGATGCTTTGACCAATATGGAGATAACGAATAAGGAGTCAATCACAGATGCGCCTCCCAATGTAGACTATATTACAATTGGTTTAAAATGCAGGGATAAAACGACAATGCTTTTCTATTATGAAGATAAGGGTACAGAATATGTGGAACAGCCCTATCAGGGAATCTATAAACCGGATGCTGCTTTGGGTTTATACATAACGGAAATGCTCGACTCAGCAGACAACGCAAAAGAGACGGCGGACGCTATGTGGGACCGGATACCTATGGTAAGAGTCAACGGAAGGCTGTATTATGACACAGGCAGAGAAAGCAGAGAAACCGGGCGCTGCGGCACGATGGACGGAGAAATAACGTCAACGGTTGACGGCACTGAAATTCCAATGGAGGATGACCAGTCAAATTTTGGAAGTGGTTTTGGATATCAATATGGAAAAGATGATACAATAGAAATTTATATGAATGAAAAATGGGTTTTATTCGAATATAGGGAAGAGTAAGTTACCGGCTTAGTGAAGAGAAGTTGAAAAATATATACTTGCAATATGGGTGAAGCGATAAGTTGGGAGTGGATGAGGTGAAAAAATGAAAAATCCATGGGAAGAAATTCCGTTGCTTGATTATGAAAATCATATGAAATTTGAGTCAGTTATGCAGTTGCAGGCTATGAATAAAATGATGAAAGATCAATTCGATTCTTATCCCATTTCCAGTGTAATGATATTTGGTATTGCAGGCGGTAATGGTCTTGAACATATTCAGAAAAACAAATTTGAAAGAATATATGGAGTTGACATCAATTCTTCTTATTTGAAAGAAGTCATTAATAGATATCCTGAATTGGACGGACTTTTGGAATGTCTATGTATCAATTTGATAGATGAAACGGATAAACTGCCAAAAGCAGATATGGTTATTGCAAATTTGCTGATTGAGTACATTGGGTATGAGTGCTTTCAGAAAGCGGTTAATCAAGTAAATCCGAAGTATGTTTCATGTATTGTTCAAATCAATACGGAGGATAATTGGGTATCAGATTCCCCTTATCTGCATGTGTTTGACGGAATGGAACAAGTACATCATCAAATAGAAGAACAGACATTAGAGAAAGCAATGCTCAAAATTGATTATCATGCAATCAGAACTTTAGAGCATATGTTGCCTAATGGGAAAAAACTGGTACAGATAGACTTTGAAAGATAACTTTCAGTTAATCGAGAAGTTAATTGAAGCGATAAGTTGGCATTTACGGAGGTAATTGTTATGCTGAAAAAAGTAAATAATATTTTGAACATAATAGTTGGTTCATCCATCGGAGTTTTCATTGGACATGGTATATATGTATTCTGGGATTACAAAACACATCCCGATTTGTACGCTATGTTGTCAGCTCCATGGTACACGAGCATTTTAGTTTATCTCATATTTACGATTGTCCTTTTGGCGGCAGTTATTATTATAAAGCTGATGATTCGGAGAAAGCTAAAGTAAATTCCCAATTTGTAGGGATAAGTAAATCATAGAAACAATTTTAATTCATAAAATTGTTTGAAAATTTTTTAGGAGATTGCGATATGAAAAAAACTTATAAAGTAACGGAGATTGCAGTATAACCGGGAGGTTTGCTGACAATCTAACAAGCCTCCCAAAAGGTTTATAATTTTACTTTTAGGAGGATAATTTTCATGAATAGAGAGAACAAGAAAAAAACATTTATCAAGGGTTACTATAAAAAACACCCCTGCAACGATACATTCGTTTGCAAAGTCTGCGGCAAGATAGTTGTACCAAATGGAGCCGGAAGTGAACACAGAAATCATTGTCCCTACTGTTTGTCAAGCCAGCATTTAGATGTTGAGCCAGGCGATAGGGCGGCAAATTGTGGTGGTATTATGGAAGCGATTACTGTCTGGGTAAGAAAGAATAATGAATGGGCGATTATTCACCGCTGCCAAATATGCGGTGCGTTAAGCTCCAATCGCATTGCGGCAGATGATAATCCGATGAAGCTGATGTCTCTTGCGATGAAGCCAGTGTCATCTCCGCCATTTCCTTTGGAACGAATAGAAGAAATGACCCGGCTTATGGGTGGAGATGGAGAACTGAAATGGTGATGTAGATTAACGGGAGCTGATGTGTGTAGCAGCACATCAGCTCTTAAACCACAAGTAACCGTGTGTAAATCGAAAGGTATTATCTATACCTTATCGCGCGGAGCTTGACGAAGCGCGCCCATGCGGAGCATTTGACATACGGGATGCCTGAATAGGTATAAAATAAACAGTTTCTGGTTCGTCTATGATTTGAAAAAGATTGGAACTCAATAGGGAGATAAATAAAATGACTGTTGCAGTGAATAAAAACAAGAGAAGAGGAATGGTAATTAGAGAATACAAACCATTAGATTGTGAGGCATTAGCTGAGCTTTTCTATAATACTGTTCATAGGGTTAATATAAAAGACTATACGAAAGAGCAATTAGATGTATGGGCAACAGGGAGTGTTGATTTAGAGAAATGGAATCAGTCTTTCGAAGAGCATTATAGTTTGGTTGCAATTGATAATGAAGTGATAATTGGATTTGGAGATATAAATAAAGCAGGTTATCTTGACCGCTTGTTTGTCCATTCAGAATATCAAAGAAAAGGGATAGCTACTGCTATTTGCAGTCAGTTGGAGCACGCGGTTCAGGGGAACATCGTTACTCATGCTTCCATTACAGCAAGACCTTTTTTTGAAAAGAGGGGTTACAGAATTATTAGAGAACAACAGGTAGAACGACAAGGGGTTTTTCTTACAAATTTCATAATGGAAAAATCAAAAGTGTGAAAAAATAGATTGGAGAGAGAAAAAATGACTTGTGCAGATATTATAAATAAATTGAAAGCCTGTTCCTCGCAGAAGTATAAAGAGAATGTAGTCAGAATGGGAATACCGGAAGAAAACAGTATTGGTGTTTCAACAGCGGATATACGAAAGCTGGCTAAAGAAATCGGCCGCTCGAATGAACTGGCCTTTGAATTATGGAAAACCGGATATCATGAGGCCAGACTATTGGCGGTACTTTTGTTTGAAAAAAAGCAGGTGTCCCATGACGATATCGAATATCTTATGGGTGATGTGATTTCATGGGATTTGTGCGATCATCTATGTAAAAATCTGATTATTAAAATGAAAGATTATGATTGTTTTATTAAGGAGTGGAGTAAGTCTTCAGAAACGTACAAATTGCGGGCAGCATTTACGCTGATTGCTTCTTCAGCGATACATGATGATAAACTGGATGAAGAAGCGATTGATGAGTATCTGATGTTAATCAGGGAATGTTCGAACCATCCGCATGAACATGTAAAAAAAGCAGTATCATGGGCATTAAGAGAAATTGGAAAAATTGATTATTGCAATAATGAGAAAGCGCTTATATTAGCGAAGGAATTAAAGGAAAATGGTAATAAGACCCAGCTATGGATTGCGAAGGATGCTTTAAAAGAAATTGAAAATCTTGTAAAAGTTGAAGGCAGAAAGCGGCTTATATCTGCAAAAAGTAAGATGGGACGGGAAGTGTAAGGAAAGCTGAGGAAAAATGAATATGAAAAATGAAAAGATATACGCAATGAGTTTTGAAAAAGTATATTCGCTGTTGGTGGCAAAAGCAGAAAAGAAGGGAAGGACTTTAGAAGAGGTAGAAGAGATAGTCTGCTGGCTGACCGGATATGACAAAGAGGGAATCGCATATGCGGCGGACAACTCCATCACATACGGTGATTTTTTTCGGAATGCGCCTAAATTGAATCCAAACAGGAAATTAATCAAAGGCGTGGTGTGCGGCGTGCGTGTGGAGACGATTGAAGAACCGTTGATGCAGGAAATCAGGTATTTGGATAAGTTGATTGATGAACTGGCCAAAGGAAAAGCAATGGATAAAATTTTGCGTAGTTAAGGGAGAAGGTGGCATAATGTGGGAATGTCCGAAGTGCGGACGAATATTTAAAAAGACGAATCAGGATCACTATTGTGGTCCGGCTCCGGCAACTATAGAAGAATATATTGAACGGCAGCCGGAGGATGTTCAGCCCTATCTGCGGCAGATAAACAGTGCGGTTAAAGCCGCATTGCCTGATGCAGTGGAAAAAATATCGTGGAGTATGCCGACTTACTGGAAAAAGCGGAATCTGATTCAGTTTGCTGCTTTTAAAAAGCATATCGGACTGTATCCGGGCCCTGAAGCCGTGGAAGCTTTTGCAGGCAGTCTTAAGGAATATAAAACCAGTAAGGGAGCCATTCAGCTTCCATATGATAAACCATTGCCGGTGGGCTTAGTAGCGGAAATTGCCAAATGGTGTGAAAAACAGAATGTGTGATGTAAGGAAAACGTGCAAAACTGCAAGGTATGATTGGTAGCTTTATATTTTTGGCAGCAGTATAATTGCCTTATTAAAAACGAATGAGGTGATAAGGATGAAATTAGGGAACAGCCTATTCCATGCACGGAAAAAGTGCGGGCTTTCACAGGAGGCAGTTGCAGAGAAGCTGGGTGTGAGCAGGCAGACCATCTCAAAATGGGAGACGGATGAAACACTGCCGGATATCCGCCAGTCTAAGCAGATGGCATTGCTGTATAACGTGTCATTGGATGAATTAATCGAATTTGATGTAGATGTCAGGGAAATCCAGCAGATTATTGAGAGGACAAGTGAAGAACTTGAGGAAAAAATTGACTGGACAAGCGCCTGGGGCAAAAAATATCCTATTTTGCTGAGCTATCAAAAGGAAGTCAACGCGGCGAACTATGCGGCGAGGTTGAGTATTATGATTGATGAGCTGAAGGCGGAATATGGTTACGGCGAACAGGATGCGTTTCTGGTTTTGAAGGATATCCTGGCGAAGGTATGGAAATCCAAACTCTCCTCCAGGTAAGTATATAACTTTAATGTTAGTATCGCACATAAATGTGCGTACTTGTTTTTGGTCTCATTCTGATTATAATTACAATATGAACAGCAGGAAATGTCAATCCTGCGGGTAAAGGAGAAATAATTATAGTAGGAGGCTAATTACAATGAGAGCGGATGGAGGAAAGGATTAAGAGTAAGAAAATTGTTATTTTGAACGGAAGTCCCCGGAAGAAAGGGAATACATCCGCTTTGGCTGCGGAGTTTACCAGAGGAGCAAAAGAAGCCGGACATACAGTTACGGAGTTTTTCCTTGACAGTATGGATATCCATGGCTGCAAAGGCTGCTTTGGCGGCCACAGCAGCAGGGAATGTCCATGTGTGCAGAAGGATGATATGATGCAAATATATCCGGCAGTCAAAGAGTGTGATGTAATCGTGCTTGCTACGCCGCTGTATTATTGGAATATGAGCGGCCAGCTTCGGACGGCTGTTGACCGCCTGTTTGCCCTGGAGGAAGGGGACGGCAATCTTTTAAGAGGGAATAACCGTTCTTCGGCGCTTTTGATGGCGGCAGAGGGACACGGTTTTGAGGATGTTCTGGTTTATTATGACCACTTGATGGAACATTTGCGCTGGAAAAACCTTGGCCATGTCCTGGCAGGCGGAAATGGGCATGTGGGTGATATTGAAGGAAAACCGGAATTGGAACAGGCCTATGAGCTTGGAAAATCAATTCAGTAAATCATACTCCCGGAATTACGTCAAATATGGTATGATAAAAGAGAATGGTGTTTAGGTAGCTACTCATAAAACAGTATCAACCAACAAACTGAAATAGGGTAGCTGCCATACAGGGTGCAGAAAAAGGCGAGTAGGAAACGACGTGTTTCTTACCCGCTTTTTTCATGCCCTTTGTTACGCAGTAGAGGCTGAAAAAGCATTGATACAAGCGGCTTTGCGGGCGCGTTTTCTGGGGAGTATGAAAGTTTTTCTGTAAATTAGGTCTTCTATGATAATGATTTAAGGCT
>ENA-ORML01001929-ORML01001929.1-human-gut-metagenome-genome-assembly--contig:-NODE-1929-length-15570-cov-3.067548_pt1 | contig 15570 bp, 10 predicted proteins | sample MGYA00242103_ERZ508995 | MGnify/ENA primary metagenome ERZ508995 (study PRJEB26280, sample SAMEA2338702) | human gut metagenome | biome: human gut; feature: human-associated habitat; material: faeces...
CCCCGCCACAACAAACTACCGTACCGAATTTTTCGATATGAGTCGCCCTGCCCAATGGACCTACTACATCTGTAATATAATCCCCGGGATTAAGAGCACACAATTTCGAAGAAGACTTTCCTACCGCCTGTACGACCAAAGTGATTGTCCCGGCCTTGACATCGGCAGCAGCAATCGTAAGCGGAATACGCTCGCCCTTCTCACCGACTCTCACGATAACAAAATGACCTGCTTTACGAGCCTTCGCAATCAGAGGGGCTTCTACGACAAACTTTACAACTTTTTCCGAAAAATATTCTTTCGCTACAATCTTATTCATCGATTTCTATATTATCTCTCTTTCTTACAAAATTATAAATGACACGCAAAAATTTCCCTAAATACCGACTACTCTCGATTGAAAATCCTCGACATTCCCTATTGCAAAGATAGTGCAAACGAAAACAGAAACAAATTAAAATATATTATATAATCCAAACTTCTCTCCTAAGAGGAGAAGAGTGAAACGTCGCTTTCTCTTGTTACAGCCCAGCAAATTTTCTATACAACAAGATGGGACTATACAGCCCTTCTTGCCGTGTCCCGTAGCATTACGGAGAGCCGCGTTAGCAATGTAGGAAAGAGACCGAAGAGCGATAACGACAAGGAGAGAGTTAATCCGGTGTTAACTATGAGGTGAACCGCTTCCGGTTAGGTTGAACTTGTATAGCTTTCGGAGAGGAAAGTTCTCTATTAACCTCCCCATATTTTCTAACCCCTCCGTTCTGCGAACACCTCCCCTATATTTTGCGTGGCAAGACACAGGAGAGGAAGAGGAATAAAAAAGAACGGAGAGCCGAATTCGGCTCTCCGTTCCACCACGAATCTAAATTCTTACTTATTTATTCCTCAACTTTGAAAGCATCGATCTCACGAATACCGGGAAGACCATAGTTAGCTTTTTTAAGACCGTTAACATAAACAGTCATACCAATTCTCTCCGGATGGCCTTCAAGTTTAGCAGCATCTCTCAAACTCTTAGCGGCAGCAGTATCATTTAATTTTACCAAAAGACATTTCGAACCATCTGTCTCTTCTGCATTATCTGCAATAAATACTTGGCTATAACCAGTAAATTCAGCAGCACCGGCCCATTCTATATCTCCGGCTTGTTTAGCTTCATCGAACGATTTATAAAAAGTATTTGAAGGGTCATTTTTAATACAACCTACAACATATCCTTTAACCGCAAAAGTTTCGCCATCTGCAATTTCCAAAGCCTCGGCAACAGTTTTAGCTTTTGTCCAATCCACTTCGGGAGTAGGATCAGGCTCTTCACCGGCTTCTCCGAGGAAGTGTTCTACCTGATTACGTCCGAAAGCGAAATCATCGATACAATATGTCGTAGATTTGCCTTTACCGCCTTCTGCCGTATAGTGGAAACCGATATAAACGATATCGCCTTTGCCTTCCAAATTGATATCACCGGAAGCCACCCAACCTTTGAAGTTTCCACCGGGAGCCGCAGAGGTAGCCAAAGTCACATTCAGCAACTCTTTGGAAGACGCAGTCGATTTAGGTTCGTTCATCACATACACTTCGAGTTTGGTAGAAGATTGCCAATAAGCGCCCTCGCTATAAAAAGAGAAGACTTTTTTAGCGGCATCCTTTACATTCAAGGCCGGAGAAATCATCCACCAGTCATAAGCCAAACCTGCATTTGAATCATCACCACTATGTGCGGTAGCCTGAATATATTTTTCAGTGACACCAGCAGAAGTATTATTAAACGTTTTACTTTGCCATGTACGGTCATCGTCAGACGGGGAAATAATCTCGTGAGTCCAACCCGGGCACAACTCATTGATTGGAGTAAAGTCTGCTTCGATATTGTTGAACTGATAGATCGTATCTTTCACAACAACCGACGGAGTACTAGGGTTTCCTCCCTCACCTCCATCGCCACCCGTACCGGGCAGATCCTCGTCTTCACTGTTCGAACAAGCGGAGAATCCTGCAACTGTCATAGCTGCCATAAAAATCCATGCAAATTTTCTCATCTTTTTCATATTAAAATTTATTTGGGGTTAAAAATATTATTACGATTCATGCAAAAATAGATCGCTCCTCAGCATAACCAATTTCATTTGATTTTGCACCCGACTCACCCTATTGAGGGAAATCGAATCCTTTGAGATCGGCAAACGGCTTATCCAGCGACCGTACAGTCAACTGCCAAGTTCCGTCATAGGCCTCGTTATCTTGGAACCACCCTACAATCGCAGTAATTTCTCCTTTATTGCCGCTACCGGGGGTAGGAATACGACGATCGGCAAACCGGGCATATTCACTGGTTGAGATATATACATCTACCGTATTGCCACTATCATCGGCAATCTCTCGGGAGCGAGGGAACCCGATATTATATTTTTTATTGTTATCGTAAGTCGCAGGAGCAAACGTAGGGTTCAAAGCGTACTTCGCCAAAGCGGCCGTCACATTCTTTCCGTCCGACGGGAACGGGAAAATCTCATCGTTCAATTTCTTTCCATCGGAATCATATCCTGTAAAATAGACATCTTTAATCTTTACGATTTTGAAATAACCATACTTGTCCATTTCGGTAATCTCTTTCAAAGTCTTTTCTTCCACAACTATTTTAGAAGGATCGGGAGTTCCTATCTTCTGAATATGTTTCATCGCCAGCGTATAAGGGATACGACCGGGCTCTTCACGAATCTTGTTGTCGTTGCGATATCCGCGGACTCCCAACTGGGGGGCTGCCGCATAACGTCCCAAAACCAGTCCGTTACAGCGAATAGCTACCACTTGTCCCAACGGCAACATACCCGAAAGACTACCGGCATCGACCGAAACTTTCAAACAAGTATGGTCATCGTCCAGACTTTGTATAACGAAATATTTATATACGTTGCCCGCACGGTCATCGGTAATAATCCGACCTCTAACGATGATATCGTTGGGAGAATCGATCGTATCGATTGTAAACAGTCCCTCTTTCGTATCGAAATTTTCGATAAGGTCTTTAATAGTTACCGTCTGCGGCCAAGCCTCATCGCTGCCCTCGGGAACCGTAGCAAAATCTTCGGGAATGGCATCGAATTCTTTTTCACACGCCGTAAACAGCATAAGAGCTGCAAATACGACACCGATATATTTTAATTGTCTCATACTCTAAACGATTTATTAAAATTTGAAACCGACATTGATAAACATATTGAAGCCCCAAGCATAATAATATTTATTGGGGAATTTGTCCACCGATTGTATATCTTTGGTTACACTCTTGTTATCCCGGCTGACACGACCTTGTTGATAACCGCCGGTAATCATGCTGGTATTATTGAGAATATTATTGAAGCTAAGGTTGATATTCAACTGTTGCTTACGATTGTTGAGATAAATCAATTTACCTACCGAAGCATCGAGCAAGAACCCGCCTTTAAGTTTCTCCTGCGAACCGATCATCTCCTTCTGATTGTAGTACTTAACGATATCGGAACCTTTATTCCCGGTATAGTCTCTAACAAGAACCGGTTTACCGGTCTTTTCATCAAAGCTCCAAACCATAGAAGTTTGGCCATTCTTATCGATACCGATAATGCGATAACCGTTGTAGTTCTGCTCCAATCCTACTTCATTGGGATATTTTCCGCCATACATATTCATGTGCGTGAAACGCGACGGTGAGAAATCGAGGTAATTGTTATCGAAGTAAGAAAGCGTTATGTCGGCAAACCACATCTTCGGGTGAAAATAATCCAGCGTAATGCTTGCGGCCAACTGAGGACCATTGCTCACATGAAGACCTTCGGTGTAAACTTTTTCGGTATAATCGGTCGAAGCGGCTCTCCCATCGACTATAACCGGCAATTGTTCGGTAAAGAGATTCATACCGTTCTCGGCGCTCATCGTTCCCATACAATCGTTGGTATATTTGTAGCTGCCATACGTTCCTGCCGCCGATATAGTGAAGCTGCTGTTCAACTTCACACTCACACCAGCCTCGACACCAAAGTGACGTTTATTCACGCCCGACAATGTATGATTTACATACGTGCGGAACTCATCGTGATAATATCCCGTACTTTCTACGCCATCGCGGAATTCCGTGAAGAACCCTGTTACCCGACCTTTTACAATCGATGTATTCAATTGATAGGTCAAATCGGCCGAGAATACTTTCTCCGATTTCAAACCTCTGATACGAGTATCTTTAATACGAGGCGCTACATAGGCATAACCAGCCAACGGAGCCCGAGATTCCGCCAAAGCATTTAACGACAAACGATTATGTCCGTCTATCTTATATACGATACCGGCCTTGATACTGGGATCTATAAAATACATCTGTTTACCGAAGCCCTTAGACCGGGCTCCAATAACCTCGGCACGACCGTTTCTCATCAAACCTTCACGTTGGAAAGAGGTATAGGATAACCGTGCGGCATAATAGATATCGAACAAGGGTAATTTCCAATCGTTCTGTATAAATGCCGAAGCATTGATAACATGCATATTGTAATTATATCCGAACTTATCACCTTTATAAACAGCTCGGTTCGGGTCGTCCAAATCATTCTGGATAATGTCCTGATTGTCGGTAAAGTCACGTTCGGCAAACTGGTCTATATCGATCCACTGATTAGCCCCTAACAAGTCATCGACGGTTTTGTAGTGCATTCCTTTCGCATATTTGGCTTCGATACCGGCCGTCAATTTGAGTTCGCTATTCAACTGATTGGTGTACAAAAAGTTCAAAGGTATTTCCATCAAGTTGTTGTGACGACGCTCCAAAATATACTTGGCACTTCCGTTGGGATTAATGGCATTGTTGGTATAGTTCGCGCTATACATCGCATTCCAATTAATCTGGGTAACGTTAGGATCGCCGGCTCTCCATAAATCGGCAATCTGATTGGCCAATCCCTTATTCACCTCTTTGTAATAGGCATTATAAATATCGTCGGGACCATCTACTGCCAATTGATAATATTGCCAGCTGGGCAAATTACGGTAATAATCGGGACGGGGATCGGGAGCGTTATAAAAAGCTATCGCCGAATTACTATATTGGCTGTAATGGAATCCTACACCGGCAGACAATTTGCTCTCATCGTCAATTTTCCAGTCCCAATTAAAAATTGCCGTAGGGTCATAGCTGTGGACAATGCGGGAATTACGCTTTTCTCCGTCTTGGTATCCCCAATAAGGATTGTAATAAATTCCCCGATAATCGTAAACCTCCTGTGAAACGGCAGCTGACTGTGCCCGTTTGGTCGGTGCACCGAATGTCGTCAAGGCAAATCGATGGTCGCCCAATACTTTCTCGGCAGCAAGGAAATAGCCGAAAGAGTTGTAAAAGGTTCCTTCCGTGCGTCCCTCATCGGCCCAACGATAAACGACCGACCCGGTAAAAGCCCAACCGTTGTCCATAATACCGGTCGAGTAGATAGCCTGTCCGCGCAATTTATAAGCACGATTCGTGTAAGCGGCATTTACATTCGTACCTGCTGCATAGTTGGTTGCCCGCGTGTTGATGTTCGTCGTTCCTCCCAAAGAACCGTAAGCATATCCCGGCATTTCAAGACCATTCACGGCATCTTTATTTCTCATGGCATTGTTCAATCCACCGAGACTCGAATAGTTGAAACGACCGCGTTCCAAATCATTAAAGTTAAGTCCGTTTATATAGGTAGAAGATTCCCGTTGTTCATATCCCCGCACATTAAAACGCATAGGGCTATACGAATAACTGGCTGCTTGCAAATAAACATCGGCGGCAGCGCCGGACAGATAGGATGCCGATTGAGATGCGGCACTGCCCTCGTCGTCTATCGCCGACTCGTCGAGCTCGAAAATATTATCTTCGAGAGCCTGTTGATTGAGTGTATTGTCTACTTTCTTAGGTTGCAAAGAAGCATTCAAGGTATTTACGCCGTCATTTACCACAAAGTCGACAGAATAAGCCTTATAATCAGTCGCCGTAAATACAACAACCACAGACCCAGCCCTAACTTTCTTCAACTCAAAATTTCCGTCAAAATCCGTAACAGTCGACACGTTCCGTATCGCAACTTTTACATTCGCAATAGGTTTGTTTGTTTCATAGTCAACGACAACGCCTCTTACTGATGCGGCCTGAACAAAAGCCGGTACGACAAGAAGCCATGTCATTAATAACCATAGTTTACGATTCATTACATCAAAAGGTTTAATTATAACTGTGTTTATGTTTACAACCCTATTCCCCCTTTTATCAAGGGGCAGAAAAGGAATTTGCAAATTAAAAGATTATTTTCCATTATACAAACTTCTACGTTGGGAATATTTATTACAATCGTGTTAAATTGTAACCCTATATAAAATGTTAATTATCGGACAAAATGCAAGAAATTTTGGGAAATAAGCTAACTTTCAAGTTATTAAACCTATCACTATGTTAAAAATACCTTCCTAAACGACAACTGCTAAATCATATCTCACCCATCGTCCTAATACATTATCGCCATCATAAACATTAGAGCTAATGATATAATATGATTCTTACGAACGTCGCACACGGAAAGATGTCTTTAAACGCATTTCTTCCTACCGATAGAGATTTATTCCTAAAAAAATTTCGCTTATTTGTCAAATTAGAGTTATCTTGCGCCACATTTTAATTTAAGTCGAAAATTTCAAAAACAAAATTCCACACGAACTATGAAAAAAATAGGATTCTTGCTATTAGCCGTATTCTTGACAGGAGTGACTGTTACACAAGCACAAAAGAAACAATACGCTATATATGCGGTAGCATTCTACAATCTTGAAAACCTGTTCGACACGATTAATCAGCCGAATACGAACGACGAAGAATTTACGCCTTCGGGGTCGTACCGTTGGGGCGGATTAAAATATCGGAATAAGCTCAACAACCTAGCTTATGCGATTAGCAATTTTGCCACAGACAACAGCAGCCCGTTCAAATTAAAAAACGGACCTGCCGTTATCGGCGTATCGGAAATAGAAAACGAACAAGTATTGGAAGATTTGATTCATACCGGCGAATTATCCAAACGAAACTATGGAATCGTACATTACGACTCTCCCGATTTTAGAGGAATCGATGTGGGTCTTATATATGACAAAGACCAATTTACACTCGAATCGAGCCGTAGCGCACGACTTCATACCCCTCAATTCCCCGACCTACGTACTCGCGACCAATTAGTCGTTTCGGGAATATTGGCTGGCGAACGGGTACACTTTATTGTCAACCACTGGCCTTCAAGACTCGGCGGAGAAAAACAATCGAGCCCAAAACGGGAAGCCGCTGCCGCACTGACCAAACATTTGGCTGACTCTCTTTTAGCAGCCGACCCCGACTCGAAAGTCATCATTATGGGCGACCTCAACGACGACCCGTCGAACCGCAGTTGCAAAACCGTATTAGGGGCCAAAAAGAAACAACAAGAAGTTCAGGCTGGCGGATATTTCAATACCATGTGGGAAATGTTCGACAAAGGCATAGGCACGTTGGCTTATAACGGCTCTTGGAACTTATTCGACCAAATTATTATTTCGGGGAACCTGTTAGGGAAAGATCGCTCCACCTTGAAATATATCCGGTCGGAAGTATTCAACCGGGATTTTCTAAAACAAAAAGAAGGCAAGTACAAGGGTTATCCTTTGCGAACCCATGCTGCGGGAGTTTATCTGAATGGTTACAGCGACCACTTCCCCACTCTCATCTATTTAGCCAAAGAGATAAAATAAATAAAGCTCGAAACACAAAAAGAGGGGTGATATTGTTCTATCACCCCTCTTTTCATTTTCTCCGGAATTAAAATATAACCCGACGAGTTATCCTATCTTCATTCGATGACAATACGATAACATAAATTCCTCTGGGATAATCGGCTGTCGACAAAACAATCTTCCCCCGACCATCTAAGTATTCACACCAAACCATACGACCGGAAATATCGACTAATTCGATCATTCGAAATTTTGTATCATTCACAGTAATCTCTAAATTTCTGCCATTTCGAATGATAACTATATCATCATTTCTATCCACCTCTTCAATTCCGCTATAACAAGGATCATTCACCGCATCCGACGTTTCATATTCGATGTTACCGTCAGGACCTTTGACATAAACCAATTTATCCTGAGTATCCAACCCACTCACATCGGTAGAACAACCCGGGCGCAGCAAATCACCGTCTTCTACTCCTATCCCTTCGATCCACAAGACCTTATCTCCCGTCCAAAATCGCTGCCGAAGTGTATTGGCGGTCTCTACCGTATCGATTTTACTAATTGTCGAAGATACGGATTTCTGAGTAATCCAATCGAAATGAATGATGGTCTCACCCTCCTTTACGCCGAAATCATAAATAAGATATTCCCTATCACACAAACTCTCGACAGGCATAAGGAGTTTATTAAAAGTTATATAAACCTGTTTCCCGGATTCTCGGATAAAAGCCAAATTTTCATCGGCCGTCTCCGAACAAGACTTAAAAGTGTAAAACTTTTTATACGCAATGTTATTGACAATGGTATCGGCTTGTATCAGATTTCGATAATAACTCTTTCCAAATAATTGCTGGGAATATCCCCACTCGACACCGTCTCGCACCAAAGGGATATATTCATAATGCGCAGCTTTTATATTCCCGACCACAGCGAACAAAAGAACTAACAACGTAATTTTTCTCATAATTATCACTTTTTCTTTAAGGTAATGAAATAATTTATTTGTAAAAATAATATATATCATTGAATGAATCTATTTTTATTCAATCTTTTTACCGAGATTGCGATTTCTACAAAAACATGAAAATAGACTGTAACCCTACGCAACCAAATAAATTGGTTTCTGCTCTCATTTGCACCATCTTTGCGCAGGATGCGAAAATAGGCTACATTCGGCAAAGTCAAGCGAGCTTGCTTTTGCCCTCATTTGCACTATCTTTGCATCGAATTTTCAAAAGGGATTGCCCCATGACTCAGAAAGCGAAAACTTATATGCTACCCGTCGCAATGGCTACCGGAAGTTTGGCGGGATATTTACTCCCCGACCTTACAGCCCGATGGGCTACACTTCTGGCCCCTATCCTTATTTTTGCTATGCTGTTGGTTACCTACTGTAAAATTTCCCCGAACGATCTACATATAAAACCTCTACACGGCTGGCTTCTCGCTGTTCAGATTATCGGTGGATTAACCATATTCGGTGCGCTTTATTTTTGGGATCCTATCATAGCGGAAGGAACTTTCATCTGCCTTTTCTGTCCCACAGCGACAGCCGCTCCCGTCATTACCGGAATGCTCGGAGGAAATGTCCCGACACTAATTTCATACAGTCTAATCAGCAATATGGCTGTGGCCATTTTATCGCCGATTATTTTTTCGTTCATGGGAATACATGCCGACATCTCTTTCTTCGACTCTTTCCTGACTATATGCAGTAAAGTGTTACCACTGCTTATCCTACCCTTAGGAGTGGCAATCCTCTTACGACAATGCCTACCCAAAATCCACACGGTATTGAATAAGCGACAATCTCTATCGTTTTACATGTGGGCAGTTTCGCTTTTTCTTGTAGTAGGCAAAGCGGTCACATTCATCATCGGACAAGGGAGGGAAGCTATACCTCTCGAAATCGCCATCGCCCTCCTCTCTTTGATCGTTTGTATAGGGCAATTCTATATAGGGCGAAAATTAGGTGGACGATACGGCGATAAAATTTCAGGAGCGCAAGGATTGGGACAGAAAAACACCGTGCTTGCCATTTGGCTGGCACTCACTTATTTGTCGCCTATCACATCGATAGGCCCGGCATCATATATCATCTGGCAGAACAGCATCAATAGCTATCAACTTTACTTGAAAGAAAAGCAGACAATGAAAGGCTCTTAGAAACTGTTTTCATTTTTTCAAATCGAATCTTTTCCGGTCGAACGACCTCAAAACTATTCCAAATTCAAACATAAAAAGCTAATTTTCCTCTTCCGCCTCATTCACCGCCGGAAGATTCTTTTTCGCTTTCACCCCCATGACTTTAAGTTTCTCTACACGTCCTATCAGATTTCCGTTGCCGGTTTTCAGTTTCTTCATGGCATCGGTATAAGCCATAGCCGTCATATTCAACGATTTACCTATCTTCTCCATATCATCGACAAAACCGGCGAACTTATCGTACAATTTTCCGCCCTCCTCGGCTATATCGATTGCATTGCGGGTCTGCTTGTCCCGTTGCCATAAATCGGCTACGAGTTTCAGTGCGGCAATCAAATTTGTCGGACTCAACAAAAGCACCTTCTTTTCATAGGCATATTGCCACAAAGCGTGATCGGCCTGCATAGCAGCCAGATAGGCAGCCTCGTTGGGAATAAACATCATTACATGATCGCCTTTCCCGACATAATCTTGATAGCTCTTCCCGGCCAGCTCGTCTATATGTTTCCTCACCGATACCAAATGCTGCTTCAATGCCAATCGAGCTTCATCGGCATCTTCCGCATTGACGTAATTGACATAAGCCGTGAGAGATACTTTCGAGTCGATCACCATTTGATGATTTTCTCCACCGGGATAACGGATAATGACATCAGGACGCATCTTCCGCCCATCGGAGCCCTGTATGGTATGTCCCTCTTCGTCCCGCAAAGTTTCCTGTATGAAATATTCCCGATCTTTTTCAAGTCCCGATTTTTCGAGAATACTTTCCAATATCATCTCCCCCCAGTCACCCTGTATTTTGGAATCTCCACGCAAAGCATGGGTCAGCTGTTTTGCCTCCGCACCTATGGATTCGCTTCTCTCTACCAATTCTTTAATCTGTTCTTTCAACGAAAACCGTTCGCGAGCCTCATTATTATAAGTTTCTTCCACGGTCTTTTTAAATCCCTCCAAACGCTCTTTCAAGGGATTGAGTATTTCGGCGAGACGTTCGTGGTTCATCTCGGAAAAACTCTTCGATTTCTCCTGCAATATCTCGTTAGCCAGTACCTTGAACTCGTTGTTCATCTCTTGCCGGATACGTTGGACTTCCTGCTTTTGAACTTCCATATTTTCGGAAAGCATTTGATTACGGGCTTGTAGATCGCCTTTCTCACGGTTGAGTTTCTCTCGCTCCCGATTAGCAAAATCGAGTTGTGCCTGTACCTCGGCCAACCGCGCCGTACAGCTTTTCACCTGCGCCTCCAACACACCGTTGCGTACCTTCAAGTCAGCCGCCTCGCTTTCGCGTGCCGTCAGCGACTGCTGCCACCCTTTACGACTCGAATTATACACGACAAAAAATACCACGGTAGCAACCAAAGCCACCAATATGCCAACCCCTACTGCTATCATAATGATCTAATCTATATTCAACACCTCAAAAAATCGTTGTGCAATCTGCTCGAACCCGTTATTACCCGGGTGAGAAGCGATTTCCTTATCGGTAGTTATCGTTTCATATCCTTGCCAAGTCAATGTTTTAGCCTCGGTATTATCGCTATAACTTTCCGCTTGCACAATGGCTTTGTATTTCTTTCCACTGACATTAAAATCTATTTGTAACCGATTATCCGACAACACGGTATAATGGATATAATTCAAGGACTGAGAGGTCGGTTCCACACGGGTGATAACCGTACCTATCGAACTGCGATTACCGGCTTTGTTAATGCCGTCTATCGCTACGAGGGTCACGGCATATTGTTTACACGCATTTTTTACAGACTTGATGACACTATTCGATACATACCAGCCATAAATCCACACGATACAAGCCCGAGGCGCATAGGCTTTTATGGTTGCTATCAGCTCTTTTGCCCCTTGCTCGAAGGCTTCTCTTTTTCTCGATGTATTTACATTATCGCCAATCTGTATAACGACCAAATCCAAATCATCGCTCAGCACGGGGCACAATCTATTATCCAACCAATCCATCTGTTGAGCCCGGTTTTCACAAGACTCAAAATCGACTCCCGATAATTTCGTATCGGTATAGGCTGGATTGGCTTTTAAAAACTTTCTTTGGATAACGGCATGATAATCGCTCGCCGAGTCGGTCGCATTCATTCCGAAAGCGCCATTACCCAATAGCAAAGAATTCCCGATAAACAGAGCCTTATCAGGCATTTCAAATTTTCCATGATCGAAAATCAAGTCGGTTAGCTCCTCTCCAAAAAATTTGTCGCACGAGGCCATCGTTATCGACAAGATGATAAGGCATAAGTAAGAAGAGAAATATTTCATAAGCCTATACAAACAATTGTATTTGAACAATGTGACAACAAAGATATTAAATAACACGAACAGAGGCAAACGAAAAAATCATTCCCGCATAAATATTCTGCATCACACCTCTACAAACAGACGATAAATTTCACCATTCACACTTTTATAATTACTTTTGTACAAGTAACCGACAAAATTCCAACGCATGAAATTAGCAGATGTATGGTTCTCGGCCATTGCCGAAGCCGAAAACAGTGACCGCATGATTGTCGTTTCGGGACGTACCGAGATAGAACCGTTCATTCAATCGGGCAAGTTCAAAGAACGTGTTGAAATTACATGGAAATACGAGGCCGATAGTAAAGGTATGCCCAATGAGACTACCGGGAAACTGATGGAAGAAGTGCAGACCGTATTGAAACAAGCTATGGAAAAAGATAAACTGGCCATTTTCACAGGAATCTATACCGGAGACGGCGAACGCACATGGGTATTTTACACCCGCAATATACCGGCATTCGGACGTATGCTCAACGAAACTCTCGCTCCGTTCGAAACGTTACCTCTCACCATCTATACCGAGAAAGACCCCGAATGGAACGAATATCGGGAAATGTGCGAGCTTCAAGATCAGGATAATGACGATGAAGACCTCGATGAATGAAAGCGATACAGCACTGAACGTCCATTCGCTCAATGAAAAAAGCGATCTTACATATAGGCATATTCATTCTGTTTTCGGCTCAAATGGCATGTTCACATGGAGAAGACGAACCGGAAGATATTACTACTATCTCTGTCAATGAACCGGGCTCCCTATCTGAAATCATCGCGCCCAGCCAACGAGGCAGTATTACTAAATTAGCCGTAAAAGGATCTCTAAATTATAGCGATATTTCCTATATCCGCCAAATGCCCGAATTACTTTACTTAGATGTAGGAAGCGTCGTACTGCCCAACAACTACTTCCCGGATAATGCCATTTCCAGCCATGAAAAATTAGAGGCCGTGATTCTCCCTGTATCGCTCGATTCTATCGGGGCATCGGCATTTCGATGGTGCGAAAGGTTGCAAGCCGTCCACCTGCCCAAAAAACTTAAATCCATCGGAGCGTATGCATTCGCCGGCTGTATCAATCTGTACGATATAGAATTACCCAACTCTTTGCTACATCTCGAAAAATATGCCTTTTCCGGTTGTAAAAGTTTATATACCTTGAAAATACCATCGAAATTACAACGTATATCCGACTATACTTTTTCCAAATGCATCAGCCTTACCGAAATAAAAATACCGGGAAATATCCGGGAAATAGGGTATAAATCATTTTCGGGTTGCAGCGGACTCCGAGAAATTAGCATCCCCTCGACTGTCAAAACAGTAGGTATCGGAGCCTTTGAAAATTGTACCGAATTAAAGGATATATCCTTGCCAACTACTCTTACCGAAATCAATTACTACACATTCTCAGGCTGTACCAGTCTCACTACTCTTACACTACACAGCAAGCTCACCGCTATCAACAACTACGCTTTTGCCGGATGCAAAAGCCTTACTGAAATACATTGTAAAAACAGCAACCCGCCTTTGATCGGAGAAAATACATTCCGAGACGTAAATCGCATCGGCTGTAAAATATTCGTCCCGTCGAAACGAGCGAAGAAAAGTTATAGTACAGCCCTCTATTGGAATGAATTTACCATTTATATAGAATGATGCCTACCGTTGTTCTTTATTCGAATCAATTATAATGAACAGGAATTATAATACTAAAAAACGTATTTTTATCAAATCAAGATTTTAATTTATAATTTTTTTCATTATACTTGCATTAAACAAAAAAACAATCTGCTCCATCAACCAACAGAACATACACTATTCATATTCTTGTAAAATCCTAAACGATAAAGCCATGAAAAACACATTACTTCGAACAGTCGTTATCTTCGTCGCTTTTTGCATTTATCCCAGTATCCATGCTTATGACTTTGAATGTGACGGATTCTATTATAACATTACCTCCGATTCAACGGTAAGTGTCACCCATGACCACGGAGATTTTTACAAGGGCGATATTTCCATACCCAATCAAGCTACGCATAATGGGAAGACTTATCAAGTCACGACTATCGAAGCTAATGCCTTCAAAGGGAAAGAACAACTAACTTCTGTACACATATCGAATAGTATAGATTCTATCGGAGATTATGCCTTTTGTGCCTGTCCCCTACTCACACAAGTCTCGCTCGGAGAGGGAGTCACCTACATGGGTAACGACATTTTTAGAAGCTCAGGATTAACATCTATCACCATCACCCGCAATGTATCTCAAATCGGCCTCTCTCCTTTCTCTGCATGTACCCAATTAACCGAAATCAACGTAGATGAGGCAAACCCTTATTTTTCTTCATTAGACGGAGTATTAACAGACAAAAACAGAACTACAATCGTTGCATATCCCGCAGGAAAAGGGAAGCGTTATATCATACCCGACGGAATTACGAAAATAGGGACACATTCTTTTTTCGCCTGTTATCCAATAACATACATTCATATGCCCAACAGTGTGAAAACCATCGAACTTTTCGCATTCGCCTCATGCACAGATTTAGACACGGTCATATTGGGCAATAGCGTAGACTCTATTGAAGTAGCTGCGTTTCGTATTAACGATCGACTAAAAACCATTTATTCTATGAATCCAATTCCTCCCGCAGCACATACCGGAGCATTTGATTCATTTAACTCTTTTTTCATTCAATGCACTCTGCACGTACCTGTCGGTAGTTTACAAGCCTACAAAAATGCAGAAGTATGGAAAAATTTCAAAAACATCGTGGAGAATGATTTCACAGGAATAGAACGACCCTCACCAGACAAAGCAAAAATTTTCGGAAACAAAAATAGCATTGCATTTCGGAATATCGAACCGGGTACAGATATAAGTATCTACGACACAACCGGGAAATGTATAAAAACATTTGCAGTGGACGGAGACAGAGAAATACCCTTCCCCAGCGGTATTTATCTAATCAAATATGCCGGGAAAACCGTAAAAATAATATTATAATCAAATAGGCTCAGTAAAAATCGATGGGGGTAAACATGAATTTTAGCGAATGCGATGGACTGCATTTTCCTTCTCCCCTGCCGTGTCCCGTAGCTTTACGGGAGGAGTGCGTTAGCGGCATAGGAGAGAGACCGAAGTAACGGCAGTTTATGAGGAGAGGGGTTGAAAAGATTTCATGAGTTTTGGGCTGTAAGAATTAACCCCTCCGTCCTTTGGACACCTCCCCTATATTTTGCTGCGGTACAGGCTGGGGGAAGAGGGATAATCATGGAAAC
>ENA-ORML01001935-ORML01001935.1-human-gut-metagenome-genome-assembly--contig:-NODE-1935-length-15531-cov-3.594469_pt1 | contig 15531 bp, 16 predicted proteins | sample MGYA00242103_ERZ508995 | MGnify/ENA primary metagenome ERZ508995 (study PRJEB26280, sample SAMEA2338702) | human gut metagenome | biome: human gut; feature: human-associated habitat; material: faeces...
ACGGTCGGATCGCCCGACATGCTGCTGGGCCGTCCGGTGTACACCTCCGCCTATATGCCCGCCATCGCCGCCGGGGCCAAGAGCATTCTGTTCGGCGATATGGGCTACTACTGGGTGGCCGACCGCGAAGGGCGTTCCTTCAAGCGACTGAACGAACTGTACGCCGCCACCGGGCAGGTGGGCTTCCTTGCCTCCGAGCGCGTGGACGGCAAGCTGATTCTGCCCGAAGCCGTCAAGGTCCTCGCGCAGAAGTCCGCCTGATGAGGAGGGATTGTCATGGACAGCATCACCCGTAATTACCATGCCCATGGCGGCAACGAATGGGTTATCGGCGGGAAGTTGACCTTCCTGCCCGGGGCCACCGTCGAAGGAGCCGAAGGACTGTTTGACTTGCCGAACGCCGCGGAGTCGGTGCGGCTGGAGGCGCTTGCGGACAGCGAAGCAAGCACCGTGGCCGCGCTGCGGGAGGATTTCAACCGTCTGCTCGCCGCGCTGCGAGCGTCCGGCCTGATGGCTTCCGAATGAGGTGACGCCCATGATCGTCACCGTCGATGAGGCCAAGGCGCACCTGCGCATTGAGGATGACGATGAGGACGTCTATCTGGAAAGTCTGATCACGCGGGCGCAGGCCGTCGCGGAGGACTTCTGCCGCACAGCGTTCGCGGAATTCGTGCCCGAACCTGTGCGGCTTGCCGTGCTTCTCTTCGTCAGTTACTACTACGAAAACCGCGACAGCCCCGACCGAACCGCCTACGGAACCATGCGCATGGCGTTTGAGAACCTGCTTTATCCCTACCGCGACCCCGACAAGATGTTCTGATTCGGCCATCGAACGGCGCAAGGCCGTCCGCTGGCTACGCACTGCAAACCCGCGGAATTGCTCGTGCTATTCGGGGCTAAAGCCCCTCACTCAACAGGAGGTGAGACACTTTGCGCGGTTATAAATCCTTCGACGGGACGCCGCATCCCGGCGACCTCCGTCACCGTGTGCAGATCGGCTACACGGAAAACACCATCACGGAAAACGGGTATCCCGAACCCCGGGACGTCATCCTCTGCAAGGTGTGGGCCTCCGCGATCGACGCTGGCAACCAGCATTATCGCTCCGCGGATGCGATGAACACCGAGCAGGTCATCAACTTCACCATTCGATACCGCCCGGACGTCAAGCCGGGCATGTGGGTTCTGTTTGGCGGTGAAAAGTGGGAAATCTCCACGCTGGGCGAATACGCCTTCACCAAGGCCTATCTCGGCCTGAAGGCGTCCGTAGCAAAGGGCGTGAGCGGATGAAGCAGGTACAAAGTGCGCTCAGGGACATCGGCATTCCCGTGTACGCGGGCGTCTGGCGGGCGACGTCCTCCGCCCAGAATCCTCCGCCACAGTATGTGGTGTACTCCACCACGACCACGGAAGCCGCCCATGAGGACGATCATCCCACGCTCTATCGCACCTATGTGTACTTGAATCTCTGGTCGCGCACTGACCCGACCGAGATGCGTCGCAAAATCCGTGAGGCCATGTATGCCGCGGGCTTTGGCATGGTGGAAGAATCGGACAAGGGCTACAATCAGCCCGCATACGATACCGCGACCAGCCAGTTCACCGTGCAGTGGACGTGGTGTCTGAGGGGGCTGGTCTGATGCCCGTCAACACAGAGGGCTTTGCCGAACTGGTGGGTCAGATCGAAAAAATGGCGCATCGGTTGAACACCGATGAAGAAGGTGCGCCCACGGCCAAGCGCATTCTGCAGGCCGCGGCGCAACCCATCCACCAGCAGATGAAGGCCAACGCCAGCCACGATCCCAAAATCATCACCGGCAAGCTGCACGGAGCCATCAACATTGGCAAGGTCAAGCGCCGCCGCAATGGCGGCCAAAACATCACCATTGGCGTGCACCGCAAGGACTGGGACGACCCCGAATATGTGCCCGCCTATGTGGAATATGGGCATGGCGGCCCAGCGCCCGCGCCCGCACATCCCTATATCCGCCCCGCGTATGACACCCGGCAGAATGAAGCCTACGGAATCATCCGGGACGGATTGCTCAACGAAATCATAAAGTGAGGTTTTTGCCATGGCAGCTACTGCTTCTCCGACTGTATCCTCGACCATTGGTCTGAAAAACGTGGTCATCGCGCCGCTGACGGTGGACACCGAAACGGAGTGCACCTACGGCACGGTGCAGGCGGTCGCTGGCGCGATCGAAGCGACCATCACCCCTGAAAACGCCGACCCGGACGTTCAATACGCGGATGACATCGAGTTTGACGTCCTGTATCCCGATCCCAAGCTGAGCTTTTCCCTGAAGCTGGCGGACATTCCGCTGACCATTCAGGAAATGCTGCTGGGCAACGCCGTCGACGACAACGGCGTTCTGGTGCGGACCGCCACCGATAAGCCGCCCTATTTCGCCGTCGGCTTCAAGAGTGAAAAGAGCAACGGCAAGTACCGGTTCGTGTGGCTGTACAAGGTGCGCGCCAAGCCCGTCACCGAAACCTACCAGACCAAGGAAGGCGATACCATTACTCGCCAGACCGGCAGCGTCGAATGCACCGCCATCAAGCGCACCCACGACGGGCGCTATCAGGCGGTGGGGGACGAAGGTGAGAACGGCTTCGACGAGACGCAATCCGCCACGTTCCTTGACTCGGTGTACGAGCCGACTTTCACGGAAACCTAATAACGCTTGCGGCGCTCACGGGATTATGCCCGTGGGCGCTGTGTTTTTGGAGGTCTCATGGCACTTGAATCTTTAAAGCGAAACGGACACAACCTCGACCTTGGTGCGTTCGAGCGGGCGGGTCCTTATGGCGTTCCCTGCCTCCAGCCAGAACACCTGGACGAGCGCCTGCATTGGACGCGCTTCAATCACGCGCTGAAAGAAAAGGCACGCGAAAAACTGGGCGTGCACTTTTTCATTGACGACTACCTGTTCCAGCGCGTCTGGAACGACCCGGCCCGGTATGCCATGTTCCTTCGCGCCTTCAAGGCGGTCATGACGCCGGACTTTTCCCTGTTCTCCGATTATCCCCGCGCGGTGCAGATCTACAACCACTGGCGCAAGCATCAGCTGGGCGCGTACTGGCAGCGGCTGGGAATCAGGGTCATCCCGTCCATCAGTTGGGCGGACAGGGACAGTTTCGCGTGGTGTTTTGACGGGGAACCGGCGGGCGGCACTGTGGCGGTATCCTCCGTGGGCGCGATGAAAAACCGGGATGCCCGCGGGCTGTTCATCGAGGGCTATCGGGAAATGATGGCCCGGCTTGAACCCGAAAAGGTCATTTTCTTTGGGGACGTTCCGGATGAATGCTCCGGCAACATCGAGCACCACGCGCCCTACTATGAAACCTTCACAAAAGAGCTTGCTTTCTTTACCAGAGAGAGGTAATGTGAATGGGAGGACGAGGCGGACGGTCGCACGGTGGCGGCAGTCGGACGGCCCCACAGTCATCCCGGTACGACGCGGTGGAACGCCTTGCCCGTCAGATGGGTATCTACCTGAACGTGGGCTCCCTGCAGCGTGGCAACATCAACCCGATCTACGTGAACGAAACCCTGAACAGCATCCAGTACATCTACACGCACTTTCCGATTATGACGGGACGCGTTCAGTACATTGACGCTGAGACGGGAAGTTCGCGGGCCTACGCGTCGGCTGGCGGCGACGGCGGCCTGCACATGGGCCTTTATGGCCGCCTGAGCGAGCGGGATCTGCAGCGGCAATGGGAATGGGACGTCAGATCGGGCTTTCACCCACAGGGAACAAAGCCGTCCGGCATCTTTATACATGAGATGGGCCATCAGATTGAAGCCTATCTGAACGCCCGGAATTACGGCAACGCTTGGAGCTGGGGAAAGACCTCATCGGAGATCGTCTTGCGGGCCGCAAGGAAAATAGACCCGACGATCACCGGGCTGCGTGACCCCAAGGTCTATGCGCTGGCGTCCGACATCTCGCGCTATGCCGTGAGCAGGGGTAGCCACGGTCAGTATCCGTGGCAGGTCTGGGAAACGCTGGCTGAGGCCGTGCAGGATTTCAGCAGCAACGACATGAACGCAAAACCCCTTTCCATCGCCATATGGGAAGAATTGAAACGGAGGGCTCGCAGATGAGCAAAGTTGGCATCAACGATCCGCTGCTTTTGGAGCGGCAGGAACAGGAAAACGCAATGTACCATCGCATCATGCAGGACGGCAGGCTGGACCGGAACGGTTATCTGATTGAGCCGCCCGCGGATATGACGCCTGAGGAGGAAGCCTACTATCATCGCCTGCTCAGGGAGCGCGGTGGGAAGATCCAGTACACGGTGTGAGGAGGGCCTTATGATTACCTGTACCCTTGGAACACAGAAATATACGGTTGACTTCGTAAGCGGCAGAGCCCTTCGTGAGATGGGGCCTGCCGCTAAAATGTATGCCCGGATCGTCGCGCTATCCAACGCGGCGGTCAAGGGCGAGGCGCTTCCCGAAGGAGGCGACCTGAATATCGCGGAAGCGATGGACGTCATGATCCGCTGGTTCTGTATTCTCTTTGGCAACCAGTTCACGCCGGACGATGTGCTGGATGGCTATCCGGTGGATCGTCTGATGCACGACATTGCGCTGGCGCTCATGGCTGTTCAGACGCAGACCACGGAGATTCTGGACGAGTTCCCTACGAAAGCAGCGCGGGCAGCGGCAACGGCTCCTCAGAGCCCGGCGGCAACCTGACGCTGCCGGACTTTATATACAGCACCTATAACGCCCTGCTGGAAGGCGGGTGGCGCATGGCCGAGATAGATCAGACTGATCTGCTCGGCTTTTTGCGTGTTCGGGCGTGGAACGCGCGCCAAAACAAAAAGAAGTCCGAGCCGAAGCCCGGATTCATTGACACGGTGTGGCCCGGCGTCAGACCCGGATAAAGGAAGTGAACCCTCATGGCTGAATCCCTGCGCGACCTCGTCGTGTCGCTTTCCCTGAATACCGAAAACTTCACCCGCAACATCAAGTCGGTGGGTAAGCAGATCCAGGAAGCGGAGTCCTATTTCAAGCTCGCCGCCGCCGGAGTGGACAGCTTTGAGAACACCACCGAAGGGCTGACCGCCCGGCTTTCCATGCTGGAACGCAGGCTTTCCCTCCAGAAGGACGTCGTCACCCAGTATGAGCGGGCGCTGGCACAGGCCACGTCCAAACTGACAGAGTGCTACAACCGGCAAACCGATTACGCGCAGCGGCTGGAGCAGGCGCGTCAGCGCCAAACCGCCCTGAGCACAGAGGTGCAGAACGCGTCCAGCGCATATGAGCGTTACCGGGACAGCCTGGGCGAAAGCGACTCCGCGACCATCGCCGCCAAGGCGAACATGGAAGCGGCGCAGCAGGAATATGAAGCCGCCTGCAACGAGGTCAAGCAGCTTGCCGGGCAGCAGGACGCACTGCGCAAGGCCACCCAGAACGCGGCGGACGCGGTTTCCACACAGCAGACGCACCTGAATAAAGCGCAGGCGTCCGTTCGGGAAACCGAGCGTGCCATTCGGGGATGCAACAACGCCCTTCGCCTGTCCCAGACCAACTGGCAGGCCGCTGGGGACAGAATGAAGGCTGTCGACGCGGCGGTCACTTCTCTAGGCAAGCAGATGCAGCTGGCCCAAAGCCGGTTCAGACTGGCCTCCGCAGGCATCAAGGACGTGAATACCAACGCCGGTGCCCTGTCCGCGAAGCTGGTCATGCTAAATGAAAAGCTGGTTCTCGGACAGCGGACGGCTGCCCAATACGCGGAAAAGCTGCAAGCTGCCCGGGAACAGCTGGTAGCCGCGCAGGCAGCCAACGATCCCGAGAAAATTCGGGCAGCCACAGACGCGATCACGGACGCGGAAACCGCTCTGACCAACGCGCAAGCTTCGGTCCGGGAAACTGAAGCCGCCATCCGGGAAACCAACCGGCAGCTGGATACCGCCCGGTCGCTGTGGACAGCGGCGGGCAAGTCCCTGTCAGATTTCTCCGTTCACTGCGAATCGGTCAGCAAAACCACCGGAGCCATCGGGCGCACCCTCAGCGCAATGGTCACCGCACCGGTCATGGCACTGGGCGCGACGGCAATCAAGTCCAGCATCGAATTCGAATCCGCTTTCACTGGGGTGCGCAAGACCGTGGACGCCAGCGAAGCCGAATTCTCCCGGCTGGAAGACACGGTGAAGCGCATGTCCACGGAAATTGCCACGGACACCACCGAAATCGCCAACGTCATGGCGACCGCCGGTCAGCTAGGCATCCGCAATGATGCGCTGGAGGACTTTACCCGCGTCATGATCGACCTGGGCAACAGCACCGACATCGTATCGGAGGAAGCAGGTTCCACGCTGGCAAAGTTCGCCAACATCATGGACATGGATCAGAGTCTGTTCCAGAACCTCGGCTCCACGCTGGTGGACCTGGGCAACAATTTTGCCACCACCGAATCTGCCATCATGGAAATGGCCCTGCGCCTGGCTGGTGCCGGAAAACAGGTGGGCCTTTCCGAAGCGCAGATCCTCGGGTTTGCGACGGCCCTTTCCGCTGTCGGCATCGAAGCACAGATGGGCGGCTCGGCGCTGTCCAAGGCGCTGGTCAAAATGGAGGTGGCTGCTGCCACTGGCGGTGAGGCGCTCACGGATTTCGCTACCATCTGCGGCATGACCGAGGAACAGTTTGTACAGATCTGGAATGCCGATCCCGCCGTCGTCTTTCAGGCGTTTATCCAGAACCTGGCCCGTATGGACGAGGAAGGAATCAGCGCCATCGCGGTACTCAACGACATCGGCATCGCGGAGGTTCGCCTGCGCGACACTCTGCTGCGCTCCGTCAACGCGACAGAGCTTTTTTCCGCCACGCAGGAAACCGCCAACCGCGCATGGGAAGAAAACACAGCCCTCGCCGAGGAGGCGGGCAAGCGCTACGCCACGACGCAGAGCAGGCTCATCAACCTTAAAAACAAATCCGTCCTGTTCGCACAGCAGCTGGGCGACGATCTCAACCCCACGATCCACAGCCTGATCGACGGCGTGGATGAATTGATGGACCGCTTCATGGCACTGGATGAATCCCAGCGCAAGCAGATCATTCAGACGGTCGCCTTCGCGGCTTCCATCGGCCCGGCCTTTCTGGCTGTTTCCAAGCTGACGAAGGGGCTGTCGGCGTTTACCGGCAGCATCGGCAAGTTTGCCACAGCGGTCGGCAAGGCCGGAGGCGGCTTTGGCGGTTTTATTTCCGTCCTTGCCAAGTCCCCGGCGGTCTGGCTGGCCGTTGCCGCGGCGGTCGTGGCGGGCACGGTGGCCCTCGTTGACTATGCCAGCGGCGCGAAGCAGGCCCGTGAAGCCCTCGAGGGCATGAACGAGACCGCGCAAAAGTGGAAGGACACCGCTGCCGAGACCTTCTACAACCAGAGCGAGGGACTGTCCTTCTTCGGCATGAGCGCCGAGGACTTCCGGACTGCCGGTTCCGACATCGCCGAAAGCGGTGCGGCCTGGCTGTCCGGGCTGATCTCCGTCTGGACAGACGGCAAGCGCGAGACCAACGACATCGTAAACGAATGGACGGAGTCCTTCAAGGCGGGCACCGAGGAAATCCGCACAGCACTCTCCCAAATGCAGGTGACCGCCGATCAAAACGGATATACCAGCCTGTCCGAACAGATGAAAGCCGACCTCGATACCCTCGACAGCGTGGACGCCGAAATCTCCGCGCTGCTCAAAAAGCGGCAAAGCAGGCTGTTTACCGACGAGGACAAAGTGCGGCTCGAGGAGCTCATCGACACCCGCGAGGCCATTCAGGTCAAGTACAACCTCGTGCCAGATACCGAAAACACGGAAGGCTTCGATACCATCCGCCGCAAGCTGGAAGCGGAGGTTGCCCGGGCGCAGGCGCGCGGTCAGGACGACGCCAGCGTCACGGTTTACGAAAACGCGATGGTCGCAGCCGCCCAGGGCATGGCCGCCATCAACGCGCAAATCGATGAGAACTACGACAAGGAGTACGCGCTCATTCAGCTCATTGAAGACAGCGCGGAGCGCGAAGCCGCCTTATCCGATCTCAACCAGCGTTACACCGCCGAGCGGCGGCAGGCCGCGCTGGAATACGCGCAGCTCATGCAGGACATTGTCCTCCCCGTATGGAGTCATGAGGAAATCCAGCAGGCCAGCAGCGATATCGACACGCTGGCCGCCAAGCTGGCACAGTTCAGCACGGCCACCGAGAGCGAAAAGCCCGCGCTGCTGGAAGAACTGAACCAGATCAGCGCCGGGATGGATGAGGATTCCCTGATTGAATACATCGGCCTGCTGACCCAGATCCAGTCGCTGCTGGACAGCGGGGGCACGGAGGAAGAAGCCCAGAGCCTGTTCCCCGAGATCGATTTTTCCTCCGCGCTCGACCAGATCGCGGCCATCCAGTCCTTCCTGAACGGCAGAGAATCCATGCTGCCCGGGCTTTCTTCCATCTTCTCCGAGGCGGTTCCCGACGAGATGGTGATCATGGCCACCGACCTGGACATGACCGGCGCGCAGGCCCGCTGGGACGAATTTGCTGCCAACCCCGGTGCGATCACCACCGACGCGATCATCTCCGGGTACGCCGACGCGGAAGACGGCTCCAAACCCGAACTGGTGGTGGAAGCGATGATCTCCGCCTATACGGAGATCCCGGAAGGCGCGGACCGCTCGCAGCTGACGCTTGAGGGACTGGTGGCTTATGTGGAGAAATACGCAGAGGTCACCGGCGGCGCGGACGTGTCCGCCCTCACCCCGGAAATCGCCGCGGCGTTTGTCAGCGGCTATCGGGAACTGGCCGCCGGAGCGGACGTCAGCCAGCTGACGCCCTCCGAGATCGTCGCCTATGTGTCTTCCTACGCGGAAAAGGAAAGTGTGGATATCTCCGCGCTCAAACCAGACGCCGTCACAGCCTTTGTCATGGCCTATGAGGAAGCCAGCGGCGGAGCGCTGACCACGGCGCTTACGCCTACGGACATCGCCGCCATCGTCACCGAATACCTGCTGGCAGAGAACGTAGATCTCTCCGCGATCACGGACGCGCAGGTGGATGCCATCGTGAACGCCTACGCCGAAGCGGTCAACTGCGACAAATCCGCGCTGAAGGCCGAGGTGGTAGCGCAGATTACCGCCTATGAGGAAGCGGAAGGCGTGACGCTCCCCAGCTTTATCAATACACAGGTTTCCATCACCGGGTATGACCTGACCGCCTACCGCCAATTTGTGCGGGAGAATCCCGTCGAAGTGGCGGGCATTGTCCGTCTGGGCGGCGTGTACGATTCCCCGGAGGAAGCACTTCTGGATGGCAACAGCCGCTTCTATCAGGGCGGTGTGGAAGTGCCCGCCGAAATGGTGACCTCCGAGATGCTGACGGCGGACAAGGTGGCCGTGCTCGATGAGGACGGCACCATGCACATTCTACTGACCCCGGAGCTGACCGGTGATCAGGAGGTCATTGAACAGCTGCGCACGGAAATCGCGGAGGTGGACAGCCTGGGCGTCACCGAGCTGGGCAAGGCCGCGGGCATCCTGCCCACGACCATCATGGACAGGGTCAACAGCGCGGTGAACCGGCTCAAGTCCTTTGAAAAGACGCAGGACTACAACTGGCTCCAGAAGTTCTGGGCGACGCTGATGGGCGAAAGCACGGACAAGGGCGTGCTGGATCAGTCCATGCACCTGGATTTTGACCCGGATACGCTGGCCACCATGACCACCTACATCTCGGAAATGGTGACCGCCATACGCAACGGCGACGAAATTGCCGCCGAGGACTACGCCAACCTGCAGGCCATCGTGGAGCTGATCAACGGACTGGAAGCCGCCGGTGTGGGCGAAAACGTCACCGCCGGTATCGGCGAGGCCATGGCTGCGGCTGGCTGGGAGACCGACGCGGAAAGCGTGGCTTCCAATCTGGAAAACGCGCTGAACGCCGCGCTCGTCATCCATTCTCCGTCCCAGCGCATGCACCCTATCGGTGAAAACATCGCCGCAGGCATCGGTCAGGGTGCTGCCGGATACGACTTCGGCGCGGACGCTGCCACCATTTCGTCCGCTCTGGAAACAGCGCTCCTCACGGCCATGGGTGCAAATCCGCTCACCACGGCGGGCACAGCCGCCATGACCGGTCTTGCGGGGGCCATGACCTCCTTCAGCATGAGCGGCACGGCAAGAACAGTCAGCACAAATGTCCGAAACGCCGCTTCCTCCTCCCTGAACACCAGCACACTCCGCTCCGTGGGCGTGAACGCCATGGCCGGGCTCACCGCCGGTATCAATGCCGGGCGCAGCGGCGTAATCAGCGCCATGCGCTCCGCGGCGCAGGCGGCGGTGTCCGCTGCCAAGAGTACGCTCAAGATCAAGTCGCCCTCGCGGGTCTTCCGGGATGAGATCGGCGCGATGACCATGAAGGGATTCGGCGAAGGCATCCTGACGGAAAGCAAGGCACAGGCCCGGATCATACGCAACGCCGCACGTTTCCTGACGGACGAAGCCCGCGAGGGAGCGATCGTGAACAACACGACCACCCAGAACAGGACCTACAACCAGCAGAGCAGCGTCACCCTCACAGGGAACACCTTCACCATCCGGGACGAACAGGATATCTACGCGCTGGCCAACGAGATCGCCGCGCTCACCCGCAGGCAGCAGCGCGGCAAGGGCCTGCGCATGGCATAACGCCGAAACAACTTGACTTTGCCGCGGACAAGAGCGTTAATGTCAGCACTTCCCGAGGAAAGGAGGAAACCCCATGTTTTCCATGCAGATTAAACCGGAGGTGCTGGCAAAACTCCGGGAACAATACCCGGAAGGCTGCACGGTCGTACTGGAGTGCATGTGCGATCCATACCGCGAGATGCCTGTGGGCATGACCGGCAAGGTCATCCATGTGGACGACGCGGGTGGCATCCATGTGGCCTGGAGCAACGGTTCCACACTGGCCGCGCTCCATGGCATCGACCGCATTCGCAGAATCGACTGAGCCTCGGCACAAGCGCCGCTCCTGATGGGGGGGCGGCGTTTGTCGTGCCGGAAAGGAGGTTTCCCTTGAACGACTGGTTCATCTGGAACGGCGCGCGCTGCACCGAATACGGCATGCATGTTCTGGAACTGCCGCCGCCCACCATTCCCGCGGAGCGCGTGACGTTCACCAACGTTCCCGGCAGACCGGGCAGTTTGACCACACTGGAGGGCGAGGACGTCTATGAGGATCTGGTGCTGACCGCTCAGTGCGTGCTCCCCGATCCGACCAAGATTCCAGCCATCGCCGCGTGGCTCAGGGGCAGCGGTACGGTCACCTTTGCCAACCGGCAGGGGGGCTTCTATTACGCGCGCGTCGTCAACCAGATCCCGTTTGAAAAGATCCTTCGCGGCAATCCCCACAGGAGCTTTGCCGTGAACTTCCGCTGCAAGCCATTCTGGTACGCGGACGCGGAAGATCCGGTCACCCTGACGCAGAGCGGCACGTTCGTAAGCAACCCCGGCAGCGTCTATTCCGAGCCGGTCATCACCGTCTACGGCTCAGGCAGCATTACTCTCATGGTGGGCATGATCATCGTCGAACTGGAAGGTATCTCGGGAAGCATCACACTGGATTCGCAGCTGCAGGAAGCCTACTCCGGCGTGACCAGCCTGAACAGCGCCATGAGCGGAGATTTTCCCAAACTTCTGCCGGGCAACAACGCGGTCAGCTGGACAGGAAATGTCACGAAGGTTGACATTCAGCCAAACTGGCGGTATCTGTAATGTATACGGGAACTTTTCTTGCCGCCCCTACCCGGATGTGATATACTGCCTACATAATCGGGCAAAAAGGAATATGGTGGGTGAAGTGTATGTGGACCTGTCCAAAGTGCGGCAGATCGTTCAAGAAGGAAAACCAGGGGCATTATTGTGGGGAGAAGCCAAAGTCCGTCGATGAGTATATCACAAGGCAGGATGAAAGCAAGCGCGCGGATCTGTGCCTGATGCGGAACGCCCTTCGAAATGCGTTGCCGGATGCGGAGGAGCGCATCTCATGGAGCATGCCCACTTACTGGAAAGGCCACAATATCGTTCATTTTGCGGCCTCAAAGAACCATATTGGATTTTATCCGGGTGCTGAGGCAGTCGAGTTCTTTCAAGAAGATCTGAAGCAGTACAAGACCGCAAAAGGAACGATTCAAATCCCATACGGGGAATTAGATACCGCTTTGATTGAAAAAATCGCAAGATGGTGCTGGGAAACCGGCCATCATGTGTAAATGGAGCCCTTTTTCTTCCGGGAAGCGTCACTCTAACGGGTGGCGCTTTTTCTATGCCCCGAGGAGGTGAAAACCCTGATTTGTGTCTATCCCGCCGACTGCGCCGACTTCTCCGGCAACGGCCTAGGCGTGGTGCAGCCGCAGTCCTGCACGGTGACCGAAACGCTGAACGGCGAGTGGGAGCTGACGCTCGTGCATCCCATCGACAAATATGGGAAATGGATGCGGCTGAGCGAAGGCAACATCCTGCGCGCGCCCGTGCCCGCCGCCATGACGCCGCAGATGAATCTGGTGACGCAGCAGTACCAGACGCAGACCTACGACGTGGAGATCTACACCGTGACCACCCAGCGAGACCCGCTGCGCCTGCGCTCCGGCACCGGCACCAACTATAAGGTCCTCGCCAAATACAAAAAAGGCACGGAGGTTGTCCTGGTCAGCAAGCCTTCGTCCTCCTGGTACGAGGTCACCTGCCCGGACGGTCGGCACGGCTATATGTCCTCCGAGTACCTGACCCACGCGCGAACGGAACAGCAGAGCACGCAGGTGAACGTCGGCTTTCAGAACCAGGTAATCGAGCCGCGTCAGCTGCGCGACCAGCCGTTCCGCATCTATCGCGTCGTGCCAGACCTCACCAAGGTCACGGTCTACGCGCGCCACATCTTCTACGACCTGTTGGACAACATGATCCGCAAACTTGAGCCATCGTCCTCCGCTGTCGGAGCGTCGGTGGCTCAAAGCATATCGTCTGCCTGTCTCTCGGGGCATCCCTTCACCTTCTACTCCGACCTGACCTCCACGGCGGAGGACGTGTGCTTTGAAAACGTCAACCCGGTGGAAGCCCTGCTGGGCGAAGGCGGGATGGTCGACAAATACGGCGCGGAGCTGGCCCGGGACTGGTATGACGTGTTCCTCGTCCGGCGCGTGGGCGTGGATTCTGACGTGCAGATCCGGGAAGGAAAAAACCTCACCGGCATCTCCTACGATGTGGACGCAACGAACGTGGTCACGCGCATCATGCCCACCGGTGAGAACTCGGACGGCAACGTTCTGTACCTGCCAGAGCTGTACATCGACAGCCCGAACATCGGCGCATACACGCATCCCAAGTGGGTCCACCTTCCTGTCCCGGAAGCAAAGGAAGTCACCGAGGGCGATGAACAGAAATCGAAGGATCAGTGCTATGCCGAGATGCGCAACGCGGCGCAGACCGAATACGAAAACGGCTGCGACCTGCCCACGGTGACGCTCAAGGTGGACTTTATCAACCGAGGAATACAGGCAATACCGGTTCCTCCAGAGCATCTACCTCGGCGACAGCGTGCGCGTGGTGGCCCGGCGCATCGGTGTGGAAGTCTCGCTCCGCATGACGCAGTACACCTACGACTGCCTGACGCAAAAGTACACCGCCATGATCCTGGGCACCGCGGCAGACACCCTGGAAGGCAGCATGATTTCCGCCCGGCAACTGGCCAGCGGCTCCATCACCGGCATGAAGCTGGCGCTCAACTCCGTGGGCAGCGGCCAGCTGCAAAGCGGGTCGGTCGGATCACTCCAGATCAAAAACGCGGCCATCGGCAGCGCGCATATCCAGGACGCCTGCATCACCCGCGCCCACATCGCGGAGGCGCTCATCGACACGCTGAGCGTCAACGCGCTCACCGCCGTGACGGCCAGAATCAAGGAGCTGGCCGCGGGCAGCGTCACCACCGACGACCTCTACGCTTCCGTGGCCATGATCGCCGCGGCGCAGCTGACCACGGCCAATATCGTGAGCGCTAACATCCACTGGGCGGACATCGAGGCACTCTCCGCCCGCATCGCGCAGATCAGCAAGGCGCAGATTACCGCCGCCGCCATCGACGAGGCGAACATCGACTGGGCGGCCATCACCACCCTCACGGCCGCCACGGCGGAGATTGTCAAGGCCCAGATGCGGACCGCCGATATCGACTGGTCGCACATCAGGGACCTGGCCACCGATACAGCCGTCATTACCCAGGGCACGGCGGGGGAGCTTTACATCGCGCGGCTGGCCGTGACCGAGGCGAACATGGTCTCCCTGACGGTCGGCGAGCTGGTGGTCAAAGGCACGGACGGCCATTTTTATTCGGTGTCCGTGGACGAAGGCGGACAGGTCGTCACGACGCTCAAGCAGATCGCCAACGACGACGTGGCCGACCAGAGCATCGACGGCGGAGAGAAGATCATCGAGGGCACCATCACCGCCGGGACGCTCAACGTGCAGGACATCTTCGCCAACAATGCCGTCATCCGAGGCCTCATCGCCGCGAACCTCGACGTGGACGCGCTCTTTGCCCGCGAAGCCACCGTCGCCGCCCTGAACGCCATAGACATCACCTCCAATACCTACCTGAAGCTCATGGTCTCGGGCAAAGCGGACAAGGAGGATCTGGACGCGCTGAATGAACGGGTCAGCGCGGCGGAACTGAAACTCACGGAGGACGCGATTGTGTCCACCGTCACGGGCAGCGATCAGTACAAGGAGGATCTTGCAGCCATCGCCGCGACCGGCTCCGGTCCGGAGTTTGTGGTGGGCACACAGACCTCGTACACCGCGGCGTGGACGGGAAACGCAGGTTTTGCGGCGCTTCACGACGGACAGCAGATCACCTACTGGCTGCCTGTCACATCCGGGAGCAACGTAACGCTCAATCTCACGCTTGCGGACGGCAGCGCCACCGGGGCGATTCCGTGCTACTTTGGCGGCACCACCCGGCTGGGCACCCAGTACGCCGCCGGGAATGTTGTCAGGCTCACCTACCGGGAAAACGTCGTCATCGGCTCCGCCTCCATCCCCAAAGGCTGGTGGGCGGACGCGAATTACAACACCGACACCTACGACCGCATCCGCATCGGTACGACCCTGAAGGCCAAGACGGCCATTCCTGCGGGAAGGCTTGCCGTCGCGGACGAGGAAGGCTGCTTCCCGCTGGCGGCCGGCGTACCCTTTGACGTGACCCGGCCGGTGCTCTACTGCGCCGCCGCCGTGTCCGCCGGGATGTACGGCTCCCAATTCTACCTGACCTACCCCTACTGTACGCTGCGCACGGTTGACCCGGACTTTGCGGGGACGATTGGCACAACCTGCTATGTGGCGGGCACGCTGGCCGGCACGGTCTTTACGCCAGCGGAAGCCTTCCTGACCGCTGCGGCTCCCACGGAGGACGACGGCCTGACCTACATGGCGCTGGGCACGCTCACCGGCACGTACCAGACCTGCGTGTTTCCTGAACACCCGCTCTACCGCTTCGTGGACGGCGCGTTC
>ENA-ORML01001947-ORML01001947.1-human-gut-metagenome-genome-assembly--contig:-NODE-1947-length-15419-cov-3.962575_pt1 | contig 15419 bp, 14 predicted proteins | sample MGYA00242103_ERZ508995 | MGnify/ENA primary metagenome ERZ508995 (study PRJEB26280, sample SAMEA2338702) | human gut metagenome | biome: human gut; feature: human-associated habitat; material: faeces...
CGAAAGACATTGTAAACCGTAAGCATGAGTAATTTTTTGCCGGACAGAGCAGCCCCGCCCGGAGAAAGGAGCGCCATGAACGAAGAAACCTGTACCAGGCAGACCGTAGACACCGCTACGGCCAGATCGCCGGAGGATATTCCCGCGCTGGTAAAAACAATCGGCAAGACCACCTACAAGGTGCGTGTCCATTTCAGCGATTCCAGCAATGAAACCATGAAAGACAAGATCATGCGAATGCTGAAAAATGAGATGTCGCAGATGTGATTGCCCTGCAAATCAGTGTTCTTGTACTACCCCAACCAGTTAACAGGCATTGGCAAACGCTGCACAAAATTTGCATTTCGCTTCGCCGTTGTCATGTTGGCAGTCCGCGCCCACTCCTTCGGTTGCGTTCGCTACATAAGGCGTACCAACGTATGCGGCTGCGGCGCCATATCCGTGTTATAGACACTCGCATCCGATTGAAAGCGGGATGGGCATTGCTAGCGCCGCTTTTTCCTGTTTATCTGACATACTATATGCAATACTTAAAGGCAATCGTTTAATTCATGCAGCAGCTTGCTCATTTGATGTTGATATTCCGGTTTCACTTCGCCGCGTTCAGTCATCATACCACACGTTGCTTCGCGAGCCTTCACATCCTTTTTATCCCGGATATCTTTTGTCGGTATAATGAAGAATTGATAATCACTGAATTTTATCTCATTCTCCTCTTTTTTATCTTTCATATCCCCATCATAAATCACTGCTACCCTTTTATAGCCCAAGTCCTTGAGAATCCCCAAAATGTCGGGAATGTTTTGTGCGCCGCCTGCACCCCAACCGAAAAAATCACCTTTTAAAGCAATTCCCAGTTGCTCCGCTGCCCTTTGGTAGAGCATGACATCATCTTGCCCTTCAACAACAATTACGCCATCTTCTACAAAGAAAAGCTCTTTCGCTGTATTTCCCCAAATATGAGGATTAAAGTAGTTGTCCAAATATCCTTTGATTTTTCGCTTTGATTCATCGGATAGCTGATATACTTCAATCTCTCCATTCTCATTTTTCACAGTACGGCAAAGCTCTGCACCTTTCGTCAATGAAAACATGTCTATTAGATATGAAGAATGCGTGCAAATCACGATTTGTCGGTCTTTTGCATATCTCTTAAACAATGACAGTACTCGTTTCTGATAAGCTGGATGTAAAGAAAGTTCAGGCTCATCAATGACTATCATTTCTCCCGGCTTTGAATCATACAAACTGTCGCAAATTGTAAAAATACTCCAGATGCCATCTCCTATGCCTTCACCTGAATGATACTGTTTTCCTGTGACAAATTTGATAAACTTGTCTCCACGCTCAGTCATGTCAATTGTCCAATCCAGATCATAACCAAGTATTTCTTTCAGTAGCGGATCAAACTTGTCTTTGTTTCGATACATTTCTCCAATTCGCGTCTCAAATCCAGTCAGGCGTGCGCCTCGATTCGGAGAATTTCCAATTTGATTGCTCAAATAATAGTATCTGCCTCCGCTTCCACTATCGGATTGAAAATAAAAATCGACATATCTTCTGGACTGTAGGATTGCAATTCTTCGCTCAAGCGCATTTGTATCCACAACCTGTCCGTTTTTTATAATTTGTGTGTTACAGCCATTTCGACTGTCGGTATCAATACTAATCCAGTCATTGTTATTATCATATTCCATTCTGAGATGAACTCGTCCGCCTTGGTAATTCTGATTTCTTTTTCCAACAGCAAATGCTGGAGCATCATAGGTAGGAATAAAGCTACGAATTGCCTCAAAAATAGTCGTTTTCCCAGAATTATTCGCACCAACGATAAAAGTCAATCCACTTCCCGGCTCTCCCTTAGGAAGCGCGAATTTCACAGTTTGCGGCTTTCCGAAACCGCGCAAACCTGCAATTTCCAGGCTTTTAATCGGCATGATCACGCCCCCGTTTTCCTATAAGTCAGCGCATTTTACCCGTCCTCAGCTATGATGCGAGCCGAAACTTTTTACCTCTTCGCTGTGAATCCAGGATAGCAACGTCTGAATGGAGCTACTGTTTACTTCATATTGCGCCATCGTGCTTCCCCCTTTTCCTCAAATGCCCTCTGAATCACGCCACGTCAGGATACCGCGTATACACATATTCATAGATTCGCTGGCGATATTGTGAAATGTCATCATAGCACGATGGCAGCTGCGTCCACAACGTATTTCGAATGAGGTTGTCCACCACCGCTTTGGTTTCCGGTTTGTCCGTCCAGTGATCCAGTTTGGCGATCTGCGCCTTCACCTTGGCCAGCAGATCCACCGCCACCTGCTTGATCTTTTGAATGTCCTGCTTGGAAAGGTTTTCTGAAAACAGCAGATCGTACAGGGACAACTCCTCGTCGCTGGAGAACCCTTCCCGGACGTACCGCTGCTGCTCCTGATCCATGCTGCTGGCCAGGGCCATCAAATCCATAAAGGTTTTCTCAATGGTCGCACGGTTTTGTTCGCTGTTGTAATCCTCGATGATTTTCTGATAGCGCTCATAGTAGTCGATCCGCTGTGGATTGGTGGACAGCATGGCATCCAGACGCTGCTCAATCAGGTCATTCAAATCCTTGAGAATCAGATGCTTCTTTTTTGCCTTGGCAAATTCCCGCCCCAGCAAGTCAAAATCGATTTTGCTGATGTCAAACTGGCGCGGCTGCACCGGCTCTTCCTGGGATTCATCCACCTGCACATACTCGCTGATGATCTGATTGATTTCCACCATCAGCTTCGTATTGTCGCTGTGCTTGCGCCGCCTCTGCAACTGGTGATAAATCGCTTCGATGGCTTCGTATTCCTTTCGGGACTTGCCGGAAATATCCTCGTGGCTTGCGTACTTCATCACGCGAATCAATTCCGAAACGCAGGCCTGAAACGCCTTTCGATTTTCCAGACTGCCGCTGACCGCCTCTGCCCCGGCCTGCATCTGACGCATCTTTTCAAAGTCCTTTGCATCCAGCAACACCTGGAGATCAAAGCCATGCTGCTGTAAATAACCTTTTGCTTCGGAAATCACTTGAAGGATATGGTCGATCAGCTTCTCCTTGTCAATCGTCGGGTCGGCGCCGCCTTGCCCGCTTACATTGGCGGTATAGTCCGCCAGCGCCTTTCGCAGGGCCTTCACGATGCCGATATAGTCCACAATCAACCCGTTGCTTTTCCCTTCTGCCACGCGATTTGCGCGCGCGATGGTCTGCATCAGGGTGTGGGCCTTCAGCGGCTTGTCCAGATACAGGCAGGACAAGCATTTCACATCAAAGCCCGTCAGCCACATGGCGCACACGAATACCACTCGCAGCGGATTGTCCGCGTCCTTGAATTCCTTGTCCAGCTCGCGCTTTTCCATCTTTTGGCGATGAGGCTTGATGTTGAGTCCCCATTTCTGGAAGGTCTGAATCTCGTTCTGCTCCTGGCTGATGACCACCGCCATTTCGGTTTCTTTCATCCATGCCAGTTTGCGGTTCAGCTCCTGCGCCTCCTGCTGGGTAGCGTGCCTGATTTCGCCTTCCAGCCGGGTGATTTCCTCCGCCCAGTAGTCCTGAACCATATTGTACATGCGCACGCAGGTCACTTTGTTCAGGCAGACAAACATCGCTTTTCCGCTGGTCCACAGGTCGCTGTAATGGCGCACAAAGTCCCGGGCGATGGCTTCCAACCGGGGTCTGGCCGTCAGCAGATGTATTTCCTTTGCAAATTCCCGCTCCAGCTTTTCCTGCTGGTCCACGTCCAAATCCGCCTGCTCGATGGCATCCAGAATCCGGTCGGTGATTTCCGGGTTGTGCAGGTCGGCGATTTGGTCCCCGCGGTTCTCGTAATACAGCGGTACCGTCGCGCCGTCCTCCACTGCCCGCTTGAAGTCATACACGGAAATGTAACCGCCAAAGGTGCGCGCGGTCAGGTTATCGTCCGACAAAAGCGGCGTTCCCGTAAAGCCGATGCGCGAGGCCGTGGGCAGCAGTTTCATCATGTTGGCGGCAAAGATGCCGTACTGGCTGCGATGCGCCTCGTCGGACATAATCAGAATGTCGTGATCGGGATAAATGGGCTTCGGGTCGGGCTGGTTAAACTTCTGAATCAGGGTAAAGACAAAGCTCGGGTTGCCCTGCAACTTCTTTATCAGGTTCTCGCCGCTGGAAGCCATAAAGGCGCTGGCATTTGCCTTGCCCAGCAGCCCGCAGTTTTCAAAGGTGTCGCTGATCTGCTTGTTGAGTTCTTCCCGGTCCGTCAGCACGACGATGGTGGGCGAACCCGCAAACTTCCGCCGGATTTTCTGGGCAAGGAACACCATGGAGTAGCTCTTGCCGCTGCCCTGCGTGTGCCAGAATACGCCCAGCTTGCCTTGATTCAGTTTCCGTGCTTCGTAAGCCTTGACCGCCTCGTTGACGCCCAGATACTGGTGGTTGCGGGCCAGAATCTTGGCGGTGCGGCCGTCGGAATGGTCAAAGAGGATGAAGTTCTCCAACAGATCGAGAAAGGTTTCCTTCTTGCATATGCCCCGGAGCATGGTTTCCAGCGCCACGTTGCCCTGCTCCTTCTCCTCCAGACGCTTCCACTCGTGAAAGAATTCGTACTTGCTGCCGAGTGTACCCACCTTGGATTCTACGCCGTTGGAAAGGATGAGGAACGCGTTGTAGTAGAACAAATGCGGAATGGTATCCAGATAGTCGATATAGTTGTTGGTATAGGCGTCCTGCACATCCACCGTGGTCTTTTTCAGCTCCACAAACAGCAGGGGAATACCATTGACAAAGCCCACGATATCGGTGCGGCGGCGGTAGAGATCGCCGTGGATTTTCAGCTCCTTGACGGCCAGAAAATGATTGTTTTCCGGGTGCTGAAAGTCAATCAACGCCGCCCGCTTTTCCTCGGTTTTCCCACCGGGGCGCTGTACCGTGACGGGAATCCCGTCCCGGATGAGATCGTATTTTTCCTCGTTGATCTGCATGAGAGAAGCTGTGGAAAGGCGGCTTTGCAGCTTGCCCATGGCCTCCTCTACCTGACGTGCCGTGAGCCACGGATTCAGCCGCGTGAGCGCCTGCTTCACATACCGGGTCAGCAGGATTTCATGATAACTCCCGCGGCCAAGCGTGCCGCTTTCCCCCAGGCGCTCGGTGTTGTAGGCAAAGACGACCTCCCAGCCCAGCTCCCGCTCCAGCAGGTGCCCGGCGCTCTCCTGCACGAGGATGTTTTCGGAGTAGTCGTGGCTCATGGGATCACCCTTTCGGATTAACTTTCGACCATTTTTCGATTAAATAATTCACGAATGCAGAGCAAGAAACAAGCATATACTTTGCATCCTCAGATGGGGCTGCTGTAAAATCGATTCCTCCATGTCGAATTCCATTTGCATCGGACGTGTATCCATACAGCGAAGTGAAAGCATTTTCCATAGCGGAATGAATGTGTACCCCACTATCTTTCAACTTCTTTATCGCTTTACCCAATGTTGCCTGTGCACCTGTCATCCCCGTAATAATGCAGCACATGGCTTCAACAGCGCTTATTGATTCTTTGATAGAGTTTTCATAATCAGGTGTTTTTCTATCCGAATAAAGGGTGAGAGCTTTGGAAATATGGGTATTTACCGAATCATACTTTGTCGTATAGGCTTCTCGAATTGTGCCCAGTTCCGCTTGATTGGTAATTGGAATAACCTGCCTATCTAATATGCGGTACCCTGAAGCTTCTTCCTCCAAAATATTGTTAAACCAAGAAGCCATTTTTTTGGCGGTTTCCTTACTGGAAAGTTTCAAATATCTTTCTATAAAGTCAAATATTAAATACCACTCATTGGATTGTAAAATGTATTTTTGCAGGATACTACTATTTTTCTGTTTAATAATACTATTTTCGGGATATTCATAGGTAATTCCCATTTCAATCATCATGTCTTCAATAGCTGTTATATACTGTAAGGTGTTCAATGGAATGCATGGGGAAAATTCTTGCTTATAAAATGCTGCAAATATCCTGCGTTTAAGAGTATCACTTGCAGTTTCAATTTGAGGCTTGGCATCCTTATATCCATAGCGTGTTGAAAAAACCATAAGACTTTATTCCTCCACTTCTCCACTCATCAGCTTGGGCAGCAGACGGTCACGGGCTTGCGCTGCCATTTCAATTTGACGCTTTAACAGTTCTATTTTTCTAAAATATACTTTTGTAGTAGACTGAAAGTTCTTTAATATCTCACAACTTGGTATAATAACATTAATAGAATTTAGAGTATTTGTCGTCATACTAGGAACAGCCGCGCCAATATTCATTGCGTACATGTCAAAAGATTTAATGAAATAATAGATAAATACCCCTATGTTAGGCCATTTCATTTTTGTATAAAACATGGTATCAACCGTCCAAAATGCTTCGTCAACATAAATAAAATTGTTAAGTGAGCCTTTTCGAGGAATAAGTACCGATTCTCCTTTGTACAACATCTGATTACATTTTCTCATCAAACCACCTGAACCATATACGGGGACGTTGCCATCGGGGATGGATTTATGGTCTTTTCCATACTTAACTTCTACAATATCAGACAACTGTTTTTTCTCCCACCCTTCCGGCACGCCATCCACGATCTGGGTGTGCTCATGGCCGGGGAAGCGCAGGTCCACAAACCACTCCTTGTACAGCCGCTGGGCGGCTTCCTCCAGCAACTTGATCTGCTTTCGGTTGTTCTCAATGAGGTCGTCGTAGGCGGAGAGGATGTCGGCAATACGGCGTTGGGTTTCAAGCGGTGGTAAATGCAACGGAATGTTGCTTAAGATTGTTGTATTAAGGTTAAGCATTGTTGCGCCAACAGCATGTTTTTCTACCCAACCTACGATTTTTTCTTGTTGAAGCTGATAAAAAACGAATTTGGAATCCGCTATTGTCTCGTCTATTGTAATTCGTAAACATCCTGTTCCACAAAGCCATCCAACCTCGTGTTCTGTTGCCAGAGCACAACGCCCAACGTCACCTCTTCTGGAATATAAAATGTCACCTTTTTGAATCATGTGCCGATTTAAGCGTTGCACATGATCTTCACTTACACGAGCGATGGATTGCTCGGAAATAACCCCATTGGTTAAATCTTTGGGCATAACAACAGGCGTTCCTGTTTCTGAATAATCATATTGGTGCAGTTGTGATCCAAATGGTCCTGTTTGAATGTTTGTTGAAATATCTTCCAACTTTACTTCTTCCCACCTCATAGCCCCATCTCCTCCCAATTCTTCGAGATGGCCGCCATCAGGCGGTTGGACTCCTCCTGCAAGGCCTGCAATTCCCTGTGGATTTCGGTCATGCGCTCGTGGAAATCCACGCCGTCGTCCTGCGTGGGCGCCACGCCCACATATGCTCCGGGCGTGAGGGAGAAGCCCTTGGCCTCGATCTCCTCCAGCGTGGCCACCTTGCACAGTCCCGGAATGTCAGCGTATGCACCCGCGCCGAACTTCTCCGTCAGCCACACGGCTTCCTTGGCAATCACCAAGCGCTGCTCCAGGCCCTCGATGATGTCCTGATACTTTTCCTCAATGCGCTTTTTCTCCTTGCGCGGGGCTTCGGCCAGAGCCTCCTTCGCTTCGCTGCGGGCGTTTTGCAGGTCGGTTTCCAGCTGTGCGGCCCGCTGGGCGAAGGGCAAAGCATCGCCCAGCTCATGGCGGTATTCGTCCACGAGCTTCTGGTACTTGTCCACCTCGCCACGGTACAGCCAGACGATGGCGTTCAGGTTCTTGAGCTGCCATTCGCTCCACTCGTTGAGGGTACGGTCCACCACGGTGTAATAATTCCGGGCGTCGATGAAGAGCACCTTGTCCCGCAGGGCTTCCTGCTTTCCCTTGTCAAAGAACCACAGCGAACAGGGCAGGCTCTTGGTGTAGAAAAAGTTGTTGCCCACGCTGACCATGACATCCACATGCCCGGTCTGCACCAACTGCTGGCGGATGTCCTTGTCCTTGCCCTGGCTGTCGGTGGAAGAGGAGGCCATGACAAAGCCGGCGCGGCCATGCTCGTTCAGGTAGGCGTAAAAATAGGAAATCCACAGGTAGTTGGCGTTGCCGACCTCCTTGTTTTTGTTGACGGAGGGCAGGCCAAAGGGAAGTCGTCCGGCGCTCAGGGCGGACTCGGCCTTGACCTTGTCCACGTTAAACGGAGGATTGGCCATGACATAATCGCAGCAGCCCGCCAGGTTATGCGCGTCATGGTAGAAGGTATTGGCCTCGTCGCCGGACTGAATGACGCCGTTCAGCCCATGCACCGCCAGATTCATCTGGCACAGCTGGGCGTTGTATTCCACCTTTTCCTGACCGTAAAAGGTCATGGTGTTGTTGGCCCGCAGTCCGGCGCGCTCCACGAAGTCGCCGGTTTGCACGAACATGCCGCCGCTGCCGCAGGCGGGGTCCAGCAGTACGCCCTGTTCGGGTTCCAGCACGTTGACGATCATCTTGACAAGGGACTTGGGGGTGAAGAATACGCCGTCATCCTGGGCGATGTTCTTGGCAAATTTATTGAGGAAATACTCATAGATGCGACCGATGATGTCGCCGCCCACATCATCCAGCGCGCTGTTATTGAAGATGCGCAGCAGTTCCGCCAGCAGCTCATCGGAAAACACGGTATACGTCTTGGGCAGTACGCCGGAGAGCTGCTCGCTCTGCTGTTCCACCAGCTCCATGGCGTTATTCACGGCCTCGCCCAGGCTGCCCATGACCTCGCCCCGCCAGTTGGTGAGGCCGGCGGCGGCAATATTCTCCGGCAGGTTCACCAGATAGGCATACTGCGCCTCGCGGGGCAGGAACAGGGCGCTGCGGGAGACAAAGTCGCTGGCCTCCACCGGAAGCACGCGCCCGCCGCGAACCGGACGATCCTTGAGGATTTCCGCCTCCACGAGCTTAAAGCGGCTGTACGCATAGCGCAGAAAGATCAGCCCCAGCACGGGCATGCAGTACTGATTGGAGGTCAGCTTGGAGCCGGCCCGCAGCAGGTCGGCAGATTCCCACAGTTCGGTTTCCAGCTTGCGAATATTGATCATCGGTCATCCTCCGGAACATATTCCATAATATCGCCAAAGTCGGCATGTATCGCCGCGCAGATTTTTTCCAGCACCGCAAGAGTTACCGCTTCATCGCGGTTCAGCTTGGTCATGGTGTTGGGGGCAATTCCCGTCGCCCTGCGCAGGTCTGCCTTGCTCATTTTCTGGTCGATCAGCAGCTTCCAAAGCCTGTTGTATGAAACCGCCATCTACGTTTCCTCCACAGTATCAGAATAAATCTATTATACCAGAATATTTTTCCATAAACAAGAAAACATCGCACGTGCTTGAGAAAACAGATTAAGCAAGAATACAGATATGACTATCAGTCTGGACGTTGGAATGTTTCACCGGATATTTGGGGCACTACGGAAAACCGCCATGACATAGAGGATGCCGCCCCTCTGGAACTTGCTGAGAGAAAGCGGCACCGGCAACCCTGTATCCACGAGTACCCGCAGTAGACATACCTCTGCGGCAAACCATTCAGCAGTCGCAAGTAAACTGCCACTAAAAGTGTCAGGAGCCCAATTATGCTTCTGGTGTTTTTTTTTTATATATTTTGTGAATCTGATTAAAAAGTCCTTGACAATTTGTCTCCGGCAAAACGGCCAAGTCGATCCTGATTTCCTGCGGCGCGCGGCTGGCGGTATTCGACATCCAGGAGCTACGGGAGCTGACGGCATATGACGAGCTGGAGCTGGACACGCTGGGCGACCGAAAGACCGCGCTGTTTCTCATCATGAGCGACACGGACGATTCGTTCAACTTCCTGATTTCCATGTGCTATACCCAACTGTTCAATCTTCTGTGTGAGAAAGCCGATGATGTGTACGGCGGCAGGCTGCCCGTCCATGTGCGGTGCCTGATCGACGAGTGTGCCAACATCGGGCAGATTCCCCGCTTGGAAAAGCTCATTGCCACCATCCGCAGCCGTGAGATCTCTGCCTGTCTGGTATTGCAGGCGCAGTCCCAGCTCAAAGCCATCTACAAGGACAACGCCGACACCATCGTGGGCAACTGCGACAGCATGCTGTTCCTGGGCGGCAAGGAGCGTACCACGCTCAAGGAGCTGGCGGAGACGCTGGGGCGTGAAACCATCGACACCTACAATACCGGCGAAAGCCGGGGCCGCGAGGTATCCCACTCGCTCAACTATCAAAAGCTGGGCAAGGAGCTCATGGCCGTAGACGAGCTTGCCACGATGAGCGGCAACAAATGCATCCTCCAGCTGCGCGGTGTGCGGCCGTTCCTGTCGGACAAGTACGATATTACCAGACATCCAAATTACCCATACACCGCTGATGCGGACCCCAAAAACGCCTTTAACATCGAGGCGTTTTTGTCTACCCGCCTGACGGTTAAACCAGGCGACACCTTCGTGACTTTTGAAACGGATGAAAGAGAGGAGGAAGAGCCGTCATAGAGCCAGACGCGTTCTACGACATCCGCGCGCCCTGCCTGCGAAGCGGGACGCATTGAGCCGCCCATATCGGAGCGGCTTTTCTTTATGTGAAAAACAAAGGAGGAATGCCATGACATTTTTCAGTTCCACGATTGACGTGCTGCAGACGCTGGTGATCGCGCTCGGCGGCGGTCTGGGCGTGTGGGGCGGCATCAACTTGCTGGAAGGATACGGGAATGACAACCCCGGCGCAAAGTCGCAGGGCATCAAGCAGCTCATGGCGGGCGGTGGAATGGCTCTCATCGGCACCATGCTGATTCCGCTGCTCAAGGGCCTGTTCGGCTGATCCAAAGACCATCCCGGCGGCCTCCCGTATAACGCGGGAGGCCGTCAGAAAGGAGGAAACGGTTGGACTTTATCTGGAACAGGATCACGGATTGGCTCAAGGAGATTCTGGTAGGCGGCATCATGGGAAACCTTCAGGGGTTGTTCGATCAGGTAAACACCCAGGTGGCCGGAATTGCCGGACAGGTCGGCACGACACCGCAGGCATGGAACGGCGGCGTGTACAGCATGATCCGCAGCCTGTCCGATCAGGTAATTCTGCCCATCGCGGGCGTGATCCTCGCCATCGTGATGACGATGGAACTTTTGCAGCTGGTGATGGAAAAGAACAACATGCACGACTTTGAGACCTGGGTGTTCTTCAAATGGATGTTCAAAACGTTTTGCGCCGTGATGATCGTGACCAATACCTGGGATATCGTCATGGGCGTGTTTGATCTGGCGCAGGGCGTGGTCAACGCGGCGGCGGGTGTGATCTCGTCGGACACGTCGCTGGAGCTGGGCGAAATCGTTGCAAATCTGGAGGCGCGGCTGATGGAAATGGAGATCGGGCCGCTGCTGGGGCTTTGGTTCCAGAGCCTGTTCGTAGGGGTCACGATGAACGCGCTGACCATCTGCATCTTTGTGGTAATCTACGGCCGCATGGTGGAGATCTACACCGTCACGTCCCTTGCGCCGCTGCCCATGGCTACCATGATGAACCGGGAATGGGGGCAGATGGGACAGAATTACCTGCGGTCGCTGTTTGCGCTGGGCTTTCAGGCGTTCCTGATTATCGTGTGTGTGGCGATCTACGCGGTGCTGGTGCGCTCCATCGCCACGGACGGGGATGTGGCGTCCGCCATCTGGACCTGCATCGGCTACACGGTGCTCCTGTGCTTCACGCTTTTCAAGTCCGGCAGCGTCGCCAAGGGAATCTTCGGGGCGCATTAGCCCGTTGCTGCAAATTAGCAGTTGAATTTTACAACGATGTGCATTATACTTCATAGAGAGAGGAGGTTATCCTTATGCCAAATATCAAACCGATTTCCGAGCTGCGTAATTACGGCGAACTGCTTCGTGAGGTAACTGTGGGTTCGCCTGTGTTTCTTACCAAAAACGGACATGGCCGGTATGCTGTTATGGACATGCACGATTATGAGAAAATGCAGACGACCCTTGAATTGATGAACGAAATAGCCAAGGGACGCAGGTCTGGTGAAGAACAGGGCTGGATTGATGCTGATGAAGTAGAATCAAGGCTGGGGATTCCTCATGCATAAGCTGCGTTATGCTCCTGAAGCGGCAAACGATCTTGAGGAAATCAGGGATTATATAGCACAGGAATTGATGAATCCCGACGCTGCTGCGCATACTCTGGAAGAAATCGCAAAGCGGCTGCGCCTGCTTTGCCAGCAACCCCTGCTGGGGAAACGTCTGACATATGGTACAGGAATTGAGACGGATGAACGATTCTTAGTCTGTGGTCGTTATCTTGCTTTCTATCACGTTTTTCAAGACGCGGTACTGGTAGATCGAATTCTTTACAACAAGCGGAATTATCAAGCCCTTTTGTTAGAGACAAAGACACATTGATGGTTTCAAGCTTTCCAGCGCCTTTCACTAGGCGCTTTTTTCTACCCCAGGACCCAATCAAAGGAGGGATTCATTGGCCTACGTTTCCGTTCCCAAAGACCTGACAAGAGTCAAGAGCAAGGTAATCTTCAACCTCACCAGGCGGCAGATCGTCTGCTTCGGTGGCGGCGCGCTGATCGGCGTGCCGCTTTTCTTTTGGCTCCGGCCGGGGCTGGGCTCAAGCCCCGCGGCCATCTGCATGATGCTCGCGATGCTCCCGTTTTTCCTGCTGGGCCTGTACGAAAACAACGGCAGGCCGCTTGAAAAGGTGCTGCGCGACGTAGTGGACACGCTCGTCCGCCGCCCGAAAGCCCGGCCTTACCGGACCAATAACGTCTACGGCGCGCTGATGCGGCAGGAAGCCATCGACAAGGAGGTGCGAAAGCCCGGCGCCCGCAAGCTCACCCGCGAGGAAAAGGAGCATATCAAAGCCGTCATCCGGAAAAACCGCCCCAACGGCCGGCAGCCGGGCAGCGCGCAAGAGACCATCCCGTATGACCGCATCTGGCCGGACGGCATCTGTCTGGCGCGTGGCTGGTACACAAAGACGCTTCAGTTTCAGGACATCAACTACCAGCTTTCGCACAATGACGCCAAAAGCGCCATCTTCGAGGGCTGGTGCGATTTTCTCAACTACTTCGACAGCTCCATCCATCTCCAGTTTTCCTTTCTGAACAGGAACGCCGACGCGGACCGCTTTGAAAACTGCATCCATATCCCCGTTCGCAGGGATGGGGCGGAAAGGATCAGGAGCGAATACGCGCAGATTCTCAGCAATCAGCTTGCCAGAGGCAGCAACGGCATCGAAAGGGTCAAGTACCTGACCTTCGGCATCCGGGCGGACAGCCTCAAGACGGCCAGAGCGCGCCTGGACCGAATCGAGCTGGACGTTCTGGCCAACTTCAAGCGCATGGGCGTCGCCACGTCTCTGCTTGACGGCAGGGAACGGCTGCATCTTCTGCACCGCATCTTCCACACCGATACGCAGGAGCCGTTCCGCTTCGAATGGGAGTGGCTTGCGCCCTCCGGGCTGTCCACCAAAGATTTCGTGGCTCCATCGTCCTTCGCTTTTGGCGAGAGCCGCCGCTTTCGCATGGGCGGTACGCTGGGCGCGGTAAGCGTTCTTCAAATTCTCGCGCCGGAGCTCAACGACCGCATGCTGGCCGATTTTCTGGACATCGACGCAAGCCTCATCGTCACCATGCATATCCAGTCCATCGACCAGAACGCGGCCATCAAGCAGATCAAGCGCAAGATCACCGATCTGGACAAGACCAAGATGGAGGAGCAGAAGCGGGCGGTGCGCGCCGGGTACGACATGGACATCCTGCCCAGCGACCTGGCCACCTACGGCGCGGAGGCCAAAAAGCTGCTGGAGGATCGGCAAAGCCGAAACGAGCGCATGTTTCTGCTCACGTTTCTGGTGCTCAACACCGGTACGAACCGGCAGGCGCTTGAAAACATGGTCTTTCAGGCGCAGGGCGTGGCGCAGAAATACAACTGCCAGCTCACCCGCCTGGACTTCCAGCAGGAGAAGGCGCTGGCGGCCTCGCTGCCGCTGGGCGTAAACGAGCTGGAAATTCAGCGCGCGCTGACCACCAGCTCCACGGCCATCTTCGTGCCCTTCACCACGCAGGAGCTGTTCCAGACCACGGGCGAGCCGATGTATTACGGCCTCAACGCCCTGTCCAACAACATGATCATGGCCGACCGCAAGCAGCTCAAGAACCCCAACGGGCTGATTCTGGGTACGCCGGGCAGCGGCAAATCGTTCAGCGCCAAGCGTGAGATCACCAACTGCTACCTTCTGACAGACGACGACATCCTCATCTGCGACCCGGAGGCTGAATACGCGCCGCTGGTGGAGGCGCTGCATGGACAGGTCATCCGGATTTCGCCCTCCAGCCCCCACCGCATCAATCCCATGGACATCAACCTCAACTACTCCGAAGACGCCAACCCGATCTCGCTCAAATCGGATTTCATTCTCGGCCTGTGCGAGCTGATCGTGGGCGGGCGAAACGGCCTGATGCCCATCGAAAAGACCGTGATCGATCGCGCCGTGCGCATGGTGTACCGCCGGTATCTGGCGGACCCACGCCCCGAAAACATGCCCGTGCTGGGCGATCTGTACAACGCCCTTCGCAGCCAGCGGGAAGCCGAGGCGCAAAACATCGCCACGGCGCTGGAAATCTACGTGTCCGGGTCACTCAGCGTCTTTAACGGCCAGACCAACGGGGACATCACCAACCGCCTTGTCTGCTATGACATCAAGGCGCTGGGCAAGCAGCTCAAGCAACTGGGCATGCATATCGTTCAGGACCAGATCTGGGGCCGTGTAACGGCCAACCGCTCCGCTGGCAAGGCCACCTGGTGTTATCTGGACGAGTTCCATCTCCTGCTCAAGGAGGAGCAGACCGCAGCGTACAGCGTCGAGATTTGGAAGCGTTTCAGGAAATGGGGCGGTGTGCCAACAGGGATCACCCAGAACGTCAAGGACCTGCTTTCCTCCCGCGAGGTGGAGAACATCTTTGAGAACTCCGACTTTATCTACATGCTCAATCAGGCCGCCGGGGACCGGGAAATCCTCGCATCCAGGCTCGGTATTTCGCCGCATCAGCTCTCCTATGTCACCCATTCGGGGGAAGGCGAGGGGCTGCTGTTCTACGGCAACGTGATTCTGCCCTTTGTGGATCATTTCCCCAGGGACACCGAGCTCTACCGCCTGCTCACCACCAAACCAGACGAGGTACGAAAGGAGGCGAAGGCATGAAAGCAGCGGCATGGCTGGCGATTCTCCTGGGATGGGGCCTTTTGAGCTGGCTGTTTCTGGGCGTGGCGCGTCTGGCGGCGCAGGCCGACCGGGAGACGGAAAGGGCGTTTCGGAGCATGATACGGCAGCAGCACGGAAAGGAGGACGCGGATGGAGGAAAGCCGCCTGAAGTTTGCGGAGGATGAACAGCCGCCCGCCGGACAGGAGGCCCCCGCGCGCCGGATGGAGGCC
>ENA-ORML01001952-ORML01001952.1-human-gut-metagenome-genome-assembly--contig:-NODE-1952-length-15355-cov-2.357908_pt1 | contig 15355 bp, 10 predicted proteins | sample MGYA00242103_ERZ508995 | MGnify/ENA primary metagenome ERZ508995 (study PRJEB26280, sample SAMEA2338702) | human gut metagenome | biome: human gut; feature: human-associated habitat; material: faeces...
ACAGAACCGCAGAAACCATGTTCAGAACCACAAACGGAAGCCCCATCGCAAAGTACAAACTCGGAACCCATTCCAAAGGAGAATGTTTAAGATGACTAAGAGATTGCATAATACACAACTAAAAGAATGCTTAAAACATTATAAATATACGGATTTCATCCGATATGAACAACTTTTTTATATGTTTTATACTAAATCACAATAGGTTATTACTTATTCTGATATAGTGCGACAATCGCGAAATACAATCTTGTATTTTAACAAAGAAACCTGTTCGAAATTTTTTGTATCTTGTGATAGGTTATTTGAAATGCGGTATTTGAACGCAATAGGCTGAAAATAGACTGTTGCCTTCTCTACTGTATAAAGAATGTAACGACTCGATAAATCGAGTCGTTACGCTCTTTCAATCCCATAGCAGAATGGGATTCAGCTGCCACACACGAACCGTCGTTCCCGACGGACAGGCAACGCTTATTTTATCCGCTCGAAATTAGGGCAGACTCATCTCCACCCAGTTCATACCCGGGTCACCGATCTGCTGACCACCCGAAGAGTGGACGTTGATTTCACCCAGCATGTTGTTGCCCGAAGGAGAATGATCCTTGATAATCTGACCTGCTCCGTCGTTGAGTTTCCAGTAGCCTACCAGACCTTCCGAATCCACCGGAACGGAGTAGAAGTGGTTTTCGGCATTGATCTCCTCCTTGGTCAGCGTGCGGTTCCATACGCGCACCTCGGCCATATAACCGGGGAAGAAACGGTCGGCGTTGTAGGCATAACCGATCCAGAAAGCACGGTTGTAGTCGCTCTCGGAACCGCCGTATGCCACACCTAGGTTAAAACCGGAGTAATTGGAGATACCGGTTCGATACAAAAGTTCTCCGTCAATGTAGAAATAAGCGAAAGTATCGTCCCACGTCACGGCGACATGGTACCAGCGATCCAGTTCGGAGAGTTTCAACTTGGTATCCGTACGGTTTCCGCCTTGCATGGCCAGCTGAATTTGGTTCCAAGGCACATTGACGTCGCCCAGGCGGAGGAGGAATTTACCCTCGACACCCATGATGGTCGACAAAGATCCGGATACGCGCGTCTCCTGAATATTGACCAGCGCCTCCATGGTGCCGTTCTTCAAGCTGTTGAGCGCTCCGCCATTCTTCAAAAACGGGAAATAGCAACGCGAGCGGCGCATGTCGGCCACACACTCGATCAGACCCTTGGGCTTCTGCGTAATATTGATGTTGACCGTCAGCGCCTCGGAGTTGTCGGGAGCGTTCTTCTCGGTGAGCACGACATCGCAGCTGCGAGCAGATCCGTTAACCAGAGCCTCCACTGTGAAGTGCAGGCCGCTATCGTCGGCATTATTATAGGTAAACCAGCCCGTCGCCCCCTCGCTTACCGTCACATCGAACTCGACATTGGCCGTTACCGGAATATCGAGTGTCTGAGCCTCCACATCTAGGAAATAGGCCAACTTCTCGGGCTCGATCTTCGACTTGGGAAGCTGAGTTACCTTCAGCACGGCTGTGCCGTTCTTCACACCCTTGATCGTCACGGTAGCCTCACGCGGAGTCTCACCGTCGTTCTGGGCCATGGAGAAATAGGCCGTCACGTCGGTCTCGGCGCCGCCCTCGGTGGGGCGGGCAATCGTATAGGTCAGCCACCCCTCGGTCTCCGATACGATTTCGGCCGTCAGGTTGCGATAGTTGACATTCGTCGTCAACTCCACGGCCAAACGCTCCACAGCCGTATAAGCCAGGCGCATTTCCGACTTCGACGTGATTTCGATGGTCTCGCCAGTTTCGCCTTTCTCGACGATCTGGAATTCGACCTCCTTACTGCCCATCTTGAAGACGTAGTTGGCGCTCCGCTCCTCCTCGGTCTCATTGGGATCCACCTCGAAGACTATCTCGGCACCGTCTTCTCCACTCGTAGCCGACGGCGTCACGAAATCGGACTCTCCTTCGAGCGTCCACGCGCCCGAGCTGGTAACCAGCACCGTCACCTTGCCGCCTTCGCAGGACAGGATGTTCGCCCCATCGGCATAGAAGAGTTCGAGCTGCTCCTCGGTCTCGGAGGCCTTTTTCTTGAGCGTAATCTTGAAAGACGCGGTCTTCTTGCCGCATGTGAACGTATAGGTGAAGACCTGGTCTTCCTCCTTGTCGTTGGCCTTCACGGTGAAGGCCACGATGTCGCCATCCTTGCCCTTAACGGCCGAAGGGAGCACATAAGCGTTCTCGGCGCCTTCGAGCGTCCACGCGCCCGAGCTGGTAACCATGGCCGAGACATCGCCGCCCTTACTCCCCACAACGCCTTCCATCGGCGAAACGGAAATCTTGTCTTCGGTAGTCGAAGGATCCACTTTGTCGTCGCTGTCATCGCAGGCTCCGCAGAGTGCGAGCGCAGCAGCGGTAAAAAGAAATATTTTCGAAATTTTCATATCTTGTCGTTCAGGTTTTAAGGATTTGTTCATTACCAGCGAACCGGAAAACGGCTTCGCCCGGTTCCGACCGAACGATCGGCGGCATCCCGGCCGAAGCCGGAACGCACGACCGAGTCGTTCGTTTTCAAGTTAGTTGATCGGGTGCGGTGCGGGATCGTATTGGCCCTCGCTGATCTTGTTGTAGACATTTTTGGGATCGCGTACGCTCTGCTCGTAGCAGCCCTCTGCCACGTTGCGGAACTGCCGGAGCGAATGCGAACGGTTGTTGCTGACCGTTCCGGTTCCGGAAGGATCGAATGCGAACCACATGATCCAGCCGTAACCCTGATTCATCAGTGCCTTGGCTCCAGACGACGAGATGGAGTAGCCATAGTTGAGTTGGATAGAGTTGCCGGCACATCCGCTCAGTCCCATACCGTTTACCGGTCTTGCCGAACCGCCGTAGTCGGCGCAGACGTTGTCAATGAATTCAGACGGCTTATGCTCCACACCGTCGATGAATACCGAAGGCAGAGAGGACTGGATATAGCCCAAGTAATAGAGGTGTACCCAAGTCTCCCAGGGGCACAATTCCTTCATCGCCTTTTTGGTCTCGTAGCAGAGACGGGCGGCCTGCTGGGAGCTGGGGCCTGCGAACCATTTTCCGGATCCGTAGTAGCTCGAATACTCGTCATCGAAACCGATACCATCGAGTTTATAGTCGAGACAGATTTGAGCCAGCTCCTTACCGAACTGCTCACAACCCCAGTCGCTCAAACCAGCGATGCCGGCCTGGTCGTGGTTGCCCAAGATGTCGAGCAACACCTTGATACCTTTCTTACGCAGCGGCTGGAGCAGTTCCTCCGAGTTGTCGAGTAACGCCTGCACGTTGGGGTTGGCTTTCATGTAGACCTTCTGCTTCGAAGCATCCCAGTTGATGTTGCCAGCGAATAGCACGACAGCATCGAAAAACGGCTGACCGTCCTCCAAAATGTACTCAATGGCGTTGAGCGGGTTGCAGTCGTTCACCTCGAAATAACAGATGTTACGGATCTTCTTCGAACCAATGCGCGAAACTAGGAAGTCAACGTATTCAGCCTCATCTTTAACGACGATACCCTCCGTTTGGGCTACGGCCTGAAGGGGAACCATGTAGGTGGTTACATACTCCAGATCGGAAGCACTCGGCGTGAGCGTTACCTCGATCTGCGCAGAGGTTTCACCGGCGGGGATAGTCATCACGCCGTCGTTCGCAATGGTGCAGAGTTTCTCGGGGAATACGACATACTCGGTAGCGTGGTCGAAGTTGTACTCTTCGACATGGCGTTCGTCGAAGACGAGCTTCACCTTGGTCTCAACCATAGCGGTCTTCTCCAGCGTGAAGGTCAGGGTTTTCTTGACGGGCTCCACGGCATCGTGAGCGAACTGGATGTTCAGATCATCGGCCGTCGAGAGCGAACCGGCGATCTCCTCGCCCGGGGTGGGATTCTCGCTGCCGGCCTTCTGCGACACGGCGATCTTCGCAGTCTTCTCACCCTCGCTGGACGTCACGACGATCTGCCCCACACGGGCATCTCCCGTATTGTCCTTGGCGTTGACCGTCAGCTTGTCGCCCTGCTTCTCGGCCGTCATCCACTCCTCGGGGTAGGAGAACGTCCAGTCGGGTGCATTAGTCGTAACGGTCAGTTCAACGGCCTTGTTGCCAGTAGCCTCGAACCCAATGGGATCCGACGGCGAAATGCTCAGTACGATTTCACCTACTTCAAGCCCCTTTTGGTTTACGTTGATGTTGACGGGTTCGGCGTTACCGGCCGTAATCGTGATGCGGCCCGGACGTACGGACTCCGTGGTATTAGCCTGGGCATTCACAGTTAGTTTGTCGCCGTCCTGCTTGGCGACGATCCACTCACCGTTCTTCTCGAATGCCCACGACTTGGCGTCGGTCTTGACGGTCAGCACAACGTCCTGATTGTCGCCGGCCTTGAACTCAATAGCAGACGCAGGTGTTACCGACAGGGAATTCTTTTTGTTCACATCATCGTCATCGTTGCAACCGACGAGAGCCCCCGATGAAATGGCGAACATACCCGTTAAAAGCATCAGAAATGACTTTCTTTTCATGTTTGGTTGATTAGGTTAATTAAAAAGGTTAAATTAAAGTTAAGGAATTACGATTCTTCAGGTAATAAATCTCTCACTCTTCGGGAAGCGCGACGCTCTGCCAATTCACTTCGCGCTCGGTCTTCAGATCGAAGCCGTTGCCGGTATAATCCTTGACGGTCTTACCTTTCGTATTGTCGTCGAACTTCCAATAAGCCACCAGTCCGTCTGATGCGGGATCGATTTTGTAGAAATGGTTCTCGGAAGCGATCTCCTCGGCCGTCAGGGCCTTGTTCCAGAGGCGCACTTCGCCCATCATGCCGTCGAAACGACGCTCGTAGAACAAGTCGCCGTCCGACTGGAGGCGGTACGAGTGGCCGATCCAAAAGCAGCGCTCCTTGCCGTCCGTCTCGTCGGAGTGCGGAATGGCGAAGTTGATCTTGTCGATGATCACGGCATGCCCGTCGGTACCAGATACTGAAGCCTTGACCGTATCCTTCAGCTTGCCGTCGATATAGACGCAGATAGTGCCACGATCGAATGTGACGGCGATATGATGCCAAACGAACAGCTTGAGGTCATAACGGCTGTCGGCCTCGGCCGGAATCTTCCCGCGTGCAGGCGAGGTCTCCTCCTCCGAAACCTTCTTGGCGAAGGCCACCTGCAACTGGTTAGTCGGACGGCCGTCGTCGCCCAAACGGATGAGGAACGTATCCTCGATGCCCATAATTGTCGAGATCTTGCGGTCGAACGAGTTGGCGTAGACGAGCGCTTCGAGCGTGAAGGTCTCCATGTCCTTCACCGCCTCGGTATCAGCCGTCCACTCGGGCCAGGCGCAGTTGTTCTCCATCTCGGCCACGACGTTGATGAGCGCGGCCTTCGAGAAGACGAAGTAGACCGTCCGGGCGCTTTCGAGGATATTCATGCCGTCGGCCGACACGATGCGTACGGGCAGCACATAACGCTGCTTCTCCTCGATGGGCAGATTGTCCAAATTCGTAAAGGCGAAGGTGAGCGGCGCACTCTCCACCATCCCGGCCGTGATGACAGTCGAATTATCCGCGAAATCGTAATAGCCGCCGTTGGCAGGGAGCAGTTCGGCCGTTGGATCGTCGTAGAACATCCGGTAGTGCTCCAACAGACCGGGAGCCTCGGCGAACGTGACCGTGATGTCGCGCTCCCGGGGCTGGGCCATGGCGACGGTAACGTCGCAGCTCTCTTCCCGGGTCACGTCGAGGTTGTCCCGTTTGATAAACACGTCGTCGGTGAACGACGTGGCGGAGATGAACACCTGATTGCTGAAGTGGTGTTTGCCCTCCTCATCCTCCTTGCAGCCCATGAATACGGCTACCAGGAGCAGACACAATGCGAATCCTAATTTATTTTTCATCGTCGTTTTTATTTTCGGGATTGTTTTCGGGCTCCTCTTCGGGCTCGGGGTTCAGGATGCCGAGCGCCTCGCGGATTCTCTTGTATGTTGGCGTATTGAAATAGTCTTCCTGTGCGTTCGATGCGCAGAGCCCCAGCTTATCGCACTGTACAGTCTGGGAGGTTTTCGGATCCATCACCCACTGCGCGGCCACCTGGAGCGAAGCGCCCACCTGAGCGTCGTCGCCACCGTCGGCGATCGACGGCACGGAGGCTTCCAGCACGACCCGGTTGCTCGGAACACCCTCTTCGAGTTGGTCGCGCACCATACGGGAGATAGCCACCGACGACGAGGCACCCTCAGTCAGGATGATGACGTAGTCACACTCCGCAAGAATCGTCTGGTTCTCGATGCTCGTGATGAAGGCGGGGTATCCGCGGAAGAAGAGTAGCTTGTTGGGATTGTCGCGGCGCCACGTGTCCGCCGCCAGGAGCTGCGGCGCTGCTGTCGTAACCGCCCAGATAGGAGACGACGATGCCGTCGAATCCGTATCGGGAGCAGGCCGCAAGCTGCTTTTCAGTCTCGGCCTTGCAGTACTCGGCGAACTTCTCCTCCGTATAGTCGCCCTCGTGCTCTGTACCGAAAGATGCCTCCTTCATGGCGTCCCAGGTACTGCGGATTGTCGTATAGTCCACGACGTTGAGCGTGCGGGTACCCTTCTTCGAACGTACTTCGGCGATCTCGTCCGACAGCGCCGGATGCAGGTCGTCGACGTCGGTCATGAGCAGGTAATCCACACTGTCGGGCATGGACATCGGATGCTGGTTCTGCCGGTTCGGAGCGGTCGAAGTTCCCCGGACGATCATCATCGTCACCAGGTGTTCGCCGACCTTGAAATCCCGGAGCGATGTCAGAAAAGCCGGATCATTCTGATTCATCGGCGGCAGAAAATCTTTGTGTTCGGCTTCCGTCCAGTCGCTGCACGAGGCCAGCAGGGCCGCCGCGGCGAAGAACGGAATGAATATGCGTTTCATGTCGAATTTCGTTTTAATGGGTTAAACGGTGTGTACGGTTATTTGACGGCCGGATTGCAGTCCCACCACATGCGGGTTGCCATGTTATCGGAGCCACCAAGCATCTCCACAGCCTTGGCGTAGTTCTCCGGGTTGTTGGTCGCCTCGTCCGCAGGATAGGACATGCGGCGAGCGCCGAGCGTAAGGTTCCGGATGCCCTGCGAGTTATTGCCCACGGCAGACTCCATGGCCGGAATCAGGTGCGGAAAGCCTGTACGGCGGAAATCAGCCCACGCCTCGTTGCCAAGATGGAAGTTGGCGATCCACTTCTGGATGATGATGCGCTCCTGCATCTCCTCCTTCGAGGCGCTGTCGTTCCAAGCCACCCCCAGCTGGGAGAGCTGTGTAGAATAGGAGGTCGCACCGCCGTTGGGGTCGGTGTAGGATTCCGGAAGAGTGGTGCCGACAAGGTATTCGTCGACGCCCGCAACACCCCACTGTTCGAACGAGAGGCGGACGCCCTGCTCGTAGAAGGTCTTAGCGCTGCCACCCATGTTCCAGCCGAACACGCCGACGGCTTCCGCCTTCAGGAAGGCCACCTCGGCGGCATTCATCCACTGCAACGGAGTAGCCATGCCATCTACGAAGTTGACGCCTGAATAGAGCAGCCCCACAGTGCTGAGCGCTGGAATGGCGATACCACGACGCATGCCCACATACTCAAGGGCATTGTCCCCGGAGAACTGTGCCTTGCTGAAATATTTCTCGCGGCGCGGATCCTCATAACCGTTCATGTAGCAGATGATGTCGGCTGCAGCATGCGAATCGCCGCCCGTCACCGACCCAGCTGGGGAGTTGTACATGCATGCCGTATAGAGCGGATTGCCGTCCTTGCCGAAGGCCAGGGACGAAAGCTGCGCATTGTCTGCGTTCGACTGCATGACACCGACAGAGTGCGCCACGGCCTGTTCGCCCAACTGCTGCGGAGAGAGGCCCTTCGAGCTTACGAAATCGGTGTATACCACCCGCATGGCCAGCCGCAGCTTCATCGAGTTGGCAAAACGGCACCATTTCACGGCTGTGCCGTCGAAGACTTGGTCGGTCGTGCTCGTGATGCTCCTGTCGATGTTCTCGTCCAACAGGGCGATTGCCTCGTCCAATTCATCGAACATCTGCGAATAGACCTTGGGCTGGTCGTCGTAAGCCACCTGGATCTTACCGGTGCTTCCGATCTCGGAATAAGGAATCGGGCCATAAGTGTCCGTCACACGGTTCAGGACGCAGACCTTCACGATCTTGAGGATGGCCAAAACGAGCGGATCCTCCGAAATCCCCTCCACGTTCGACATGTTACTGTACAGTTGCGGGATGACTTTGTCGCTGTACATGAACACGTTCGTCCAGTTGTCGGTCGGGTTGTATTTGGAAATGGTGTTCGTCCAGCCATTGTTCGCATCAGCGTAATAACCGCCCTGCGTACTGCCCAGCAGACAGTCAGTGAACTGCGCCGTATTGACATCCGTCGAGACGACGGTCCCGAACATGGCAGAGAGTCCCGAGGCGATGGCGTAGTCCTTGGCCTCCATCTGCTCCTTGTCCACCTCGTAGGGATTGCTGTTGATGTCGAGGTAATTCTTGGTGCATGCGCCCAGAACGCACACAACTGCGAAGGAGAGCGCCGCTTTTATCAATTTGTCTTTCATCGTGTCGCTGTTTTAGAATTTGAGACGGAGATTGAATCCTACGTTGCGCAATGACGGCATCATGAAGTAATCAATACCTTGATAGTAGTTGCCCGTCGTAGCGATGCTTTCTGGATCGAACGGAGCCTTGTTGTAGAGCATCCACAGATTGCGGCCCACGATAGAAACCGTAATCTCGCAGACGTTACGCAGCAGCTTGCGGGGAATCGTGTAGCCAATCGAAGCCTCCTGCAACCGCACGTTCGTGGCCGAGTAGGTGTAGAACTGCGGGATGGAATTGCCGCCTGCGATGGCCGAATACCAAGTGTAGGCATCCACCACGTCGCCGCCGTTGAGCGTCACGCCTCCGGCATCGCGCGCCGCGGCCGTAACCTCTGACACGCCGTATTGGTCGAGCATGGCCTGCGTACGCGAGTAGACGATGCCGCCCAGACGGGCCGAAATCATGAAGCCGAAGTTCAGGTTCTTCCAGCGGAAGTCGTTGCGCCACGACATGTTGACATCGGGCAGTACGCTGCCCAGCTTGACATACTTATTCACATCCTGGATCGTCTCCGTAGCTACATTTCCGTTCTCGTCGATGTAAATGGCATTGTTCTCGTCGTAGCGCAAATCGCGGCGGGAGTAGAGGTCGCCCAACGTACCGCCCTCCTGCAGTAGGAACTGTGCGTCGCCCAGACCGCCCATGTTGAGCCGGTCGATCGAGAAGCGCTCGCCCGTAGCGTAGTTGATGACGTTGTTGGCCAGCGAGATGATCTTATTCTGATTGGTCGACAGGGTGTAGTTGGTATCCCACGTGAAGTCGCGCCAGGTGTTCCGATAACCCAATGCCAGCTCGATACCCTGGTTACGGACGTTACCCGACTGGATGATGATCTTGGAGAAACCCGTACCGCCCGAGATCTGCGGGTCGAAGGTCTGGTTCGACGTATGCGAATTGTAGTAGGTGAAATCGAGGTTGAAATGCTTGAGGAAACGCATCGTCAGACCCACCTCGAACGACTTGGTGCGCTCGGGCTTGAGGTGATAGGTGGGATACTGCGTCTGCGTGTTCCACGACAGGCCGCTTTCGTTCCACGAATAGAGCGGGTTGGCGATGTAACGCTCGAAGGCAACGCCCACCGAGGCGAACGAACCGCGCAACTTGATATAGGAGAGATTTTCAGGCATGTTGGGAATGAGCTGCGACAACACGACCGAAAGTCCGACCGAAGGATAGAAGAACGACTTGGCGTTCGAATGCGGACCCGCCAGTTGCGAAGGCCAGTCGTTGCGACCCGTAAGGGTCAGGTAGTAGGTGCCCTTGTATCCCACCTCGGCCGAAGCGAAGATCGACTGCGTCTGCTCACGCCAGCCTTCCTGCTTACGGACGGTCTTGGTCGAATTACTCAAGTTCTGAATGTTGAAGACGTTGGCCAGCCCCTGCTTCTCGCCCGACGTACCGTCGGCAATGGGGCCGCGGATCTTCAGGGCGTCGTTCTTCATATCCGAGAACGAAGCACCGATGTTGGCCTGCAACGACCAGTCGTCACCGAACGTTTTATTGATATTGAGCAAAGCATCACCATAAACCTGGCGGTCCATCGTCTTGGTGACGCCGTAAAGGCCGTTGGCGGACTGCTCGGTGAGCTGCACGTTCGAGGAAGCATACATCTTTTCGGTGTAGGTGTTGTGCGAGTTGTCGATGCGGATGCGGCCTGAAACATTCAGCCAGTCGAGGATGTCGTACGACAGCGCCGCGTTGAGCATGTAACGATCCTTACGGTTCTCGCGCAGGTTGCGGTAGTTCGCCCAGTAGGGGTTCTGCATGGTGATGGAGCCGTCACCCATCGGCCAGTACTGTTTCGAAATCTTGTCTATGGGATCGTAGCGCTCATACATTTCGATATCCGCCCAGTCATCGCCGCGCGGGAAGAGGTAGGCTCCCGTCAGAGGGTTGTTGTAGGTTCCCTGATTGATCATGTTGCAGTCTTCCTGCAATATGTAGCTGGCTCCTACGTCCAGTCTCATCTTGTCGTTCAGAAAAGAGGAGGTGTTGCGGAACGTGAAGTTGTAACGGTCATAGCTGTTGTTGGGCACGATGCCGTTGGAATTGATGGCCGCGGCTGAAAAATAGGTCTGGTTCTTCTCCGTTCCGGTCGAAAGCGAAACGCTCTCGGAATTGGCTACGCCGGTACGGAAATAGTCTTCGCGGGGATCGTAGCCGTATCGGTTGGCGCGGTTGAGCCGCTTACCCCAGCTGTAACTGGCCACGTTGATCGGCGTAGTAAGGTTGCCCGTACCGTACCGGTTCTGGAACTCGGGAAGAACGAACGGAGTCATGATCTCAACACCGGCCGTCGCAGTGACGGAGAGCTGCCCCGCCTGTCCCTTTTTCGTTGTCACGACGATGGCGCCGTTGGCCGCGTCCGAGCCATACAATGCAGCTGCCGCAGCACCCGTCAGTACGGAAATCGACTCGATGTCCTCGGGGTTGATGTCCGCAATGGGATCGGTCGTACCCTGCGAACTGAACTCTGTGCCGCCCTCCTGGGCTTTGGTGAACATCGGCACGCCGTCGATCACGTAAAGCGCATTGGAGGTCTGCGAAATGGACTTCATACCGCGCATGATGACCTTCGAAGCGCCGCCGACGCCCGCCGACGAGGCGTTGATGTTCACACCAGCCACCTTACCGTTGAGCGAGTTGATGAAGTTGGCGTCCTTGTTGGCCGTGATGGCATCGGAATTCACCTGCTGCACGTTGTACGACAGGGCTTTCTCGGCACGTTTGATGCCCAGGGCCGTAACGACGACCTGCTCGACCTCGATGGACGAATTGGCCAGCGTGATGTCGAAAGTCGTACGCGAGCCGATGGGCACGACACGGGTTTCGTAGCCGATGAAGCTGACCGACAGTTCGGGGTTGTCGACCGAGGCGGGGACCGTCAGGGCGAAGTCTCCGTCGATGCCGGTGGTCGTTCCGACGGTCGTGCCCTTGATCAGAACGGTGGCTCCGATAATGCCCAGGCCGCCGGAATCCTTCACCACGCCCGAGATGGCCGACGGCCGCGCTGAGGCGACGCGCTTCGACAGCACGATGTTGGGAACCGTGATCTCATAGGTGATGTCCGTGTCCTTGAACAGCAGCGGCAGCACCTCGTTGAGAGGCTTCGAATCGGCCTTGATCGAGACGATGCGTTTCGTGTCGATTTCGTCCGTATAAAGGAAAAGATACTTGGTCTGCTTTTCGATTTCGTTCATGACGGTCTTCATCGGAACCTTCGTCATGTCGAGCTTCACCGCGATTTTCTGCGTTTGGGCCACGGCGGGCGCACCGCACAGGAACACGGCGAGAATTAGAGTAATCAGGCATTTTATCTGCCTAATACTTAAATTTTTCATAAGTTTGCTGATTTAAGATCAATAGGTTAGCAATCGAATCACTGTTTATCTCCCGCCGGCGGACACGACCGTGTCCGGACGCGTCGGCGGTGCAGCATAAAAGTGTCTTGAGGCAGAGGCGGTTTATTCCATAGAGTCGGTTTAGATTTTAGTTATTTTTATGTGGATCGTATTCGTCTCGTCGTCGCGCGTATAGGAGAAGTTATTGGTGATCTGGAGCAGCTTCAGCGCATGGTCCACACCGTCCGACACGCGGATTTTGCCGTGGTACTTGAGTTCGGGCATATCCTCGGGATTGTCGATCGTGATCCGGACTCCGTAATAGTTCTCGAATTTGCGGATCACCTCCCCGAACGACAGCGTGTTCAGGTTCATCAGCCCGTCGACCCAGCGGAAGTCGTCCGGATCGGTTATCCGGTTGAGTTTGAGATGTCCGTCGACCAGGTCGATCTGATCGTTGGGCGAGAGAATGAAGGATTCGCCGCCGACGAGGCGGTTCGAGATTTTCAGCCGCCCTTCGAGCAGCGCCGCCGAGAAATCGGCGGGCCGGGCATCGGCCAGGATGTTGAATTTCGTACCCAGCACCTCGGCATCGCAGGCGAATGTTTCCACGATGAACGGACGGCTGGCGTCGTGTTCCACCTCGAACATGGCCTCGCCCGAAATCTTGACCCGGCGTGTCTTTCTGGAAAAGATCGAGGGGTATTCCAACTTGGCGCCCGAATTGAGCCATACGGTCGTCCCGTCGCTCAAGGTGACGGACATGCTCTGCCCGTTGGGCGCGGTAATGGCCATCATGTCCTGGGTACGGCGTTCGAGAATCCGGTCGGCCATATAGTGGCCCAACCCGGCGCATGCGAGCAGCACGGCCGCAGCCGCGGCACTCCATTGAGCCGTTCTCTTCCAGAGCGAAACGGTATGTCTGCGGATACGGGGCTGCGCCTCTCCGGCCAGGATATTGAGGTTGGAAATATAATCGAGCCGATCGAGATACCGCTGGTTTTCCGTTGACGCGTCCAGCCAGTCGAGCACCTCGACGAGTTCCTCCTCCGAGGTCTCGTTTCTCAAGTATTTCTGCAATAAAAGATCGTCCATGTGTTCGTGTTATATAGTAATAACAAACACACGGAGGGGGTAAGTAGTAAAAAATGCAAGTTTTTTTGAAAAAAGATCGGAACGGACTCCTGACAGCCCTGCGGGGCGCTATTTCACCATCGGGACGAGAGTATCAGGGTGATCAGCACGGCCGGGAGGTAATCCTTCAGTTCGGAGCGCATCAGGTTGAGCGCCCGGCGGATTTCGAAATTGACATGGCTGACGGAAATTCCCAGTTCGGCGGCGATCTCGCTGTATGTCATATTTCTGATCCGGCTTAACAGGAATACGCTGCGGGTCATTTTCGGCATCTTGCGGACTGCCTGTTTCAGGATGGCGCGAATCTCTTCGGAGAAGAGCAGGTCGGGATCGCAGGCCGACAGCGAGCGCACGTCGGCCTGAAGCCGGCGCGTCAGCGTCGAATGCATGTCCTGTTCGGCCTTGCGGTGGCGGATTTGGGCGTTGAGGTGGTTCAGGCAGCGGTTTTTGACCGAAGTGAGGATATAAGCCGGCACATTGATGTCCGCCGGCAGGGTTTCATGCATTTCCCAAAAGGTCATAAAACTGTCCGACACCAGGTCTTCGGCGGTCTCCCGATCGCGGACATAGCGGTATGCCAGGGCGATAAAACGGGGCTTGAATTCGAAAAATAACTTCCCGAATTCCGTGGAGGAGATGCTGCCTGTCTTGACGTCTGCCATTTGAAGTCCCGTCTGTCCGGTACACGAAAATACCGGCGAACCCGATTCAGGATTCGCCCATCAAAAATTTCCCCCCCCCCGATAAAAATCGGATTGGGAGTCATTGATAATGTTGTATTTACCAAATCATTCAATTTCCGGATGCTTTTGTCGGACAGGAAACCGTCGGTGGTTCCTATCATCGACAAAGATAGCAATAAAAGTGATAATTGAGCTGTTTGCGGTGAAATAGTTTTCCGATACGGAGTGGCCGAAACGGCCCGGACGACAACAAAAACGGCCCCGGAACCGCTTTGCGAAAAGAGCGGACGGATGATTTCGCCTATATATATTATCGGTATAGGACGTCGGCCGGATTTCCGCCGCGCCCGGAACGCCGTCCGAGGAGATTCCCGACGACCGGACATGCCCGGTTTGCGGCGTCGGCAAGAGCAATTCCGAAGAGGTCGAGGAGCAGCCCGGAAAGCGAGGCGCAGCCCCGAAAAGGAGCGCCCCGCGGCATTTCGGAGAGCCGTTTCAAAAAAATCGGGGGGGGTATATAACCTTCGCCGATTTTTGCTATTTTTGTCCGTCGCGCACGGTGCGCGGTCAAGAATCAAATCAATACAATGATGAAAAAAATCCTATTCCTGATGGCTGCAACGGCCATGATGTGGGGGTGTGATGCAGTAAAGGCACAGACCCTCGAACCCGAATTCGAGGGAGAGGTCGTCGGCGTATTCCCCGACGGCTCGTCCAAGAAGCTCGAAAAACACAACGTGCGGATGCGAACGGGCGCCGGCGTCTACATCGCCGGATTCGCAGCCAGCAAATCCAAAACAAAAGTACTCGTGGAAGGCGGTTCGGCCAGCGTGCGGTTCGACGCAGCGCAACCGATCGCGCTCATCGTCCGCGCCAAGGACAATAAGGCCGACCCCATGTCCATCGTGCGCGTCTTCCGCATGAAGAGCACCAAGAAAAACCGGTCGGCGGTGATCTCGGCCGTCGGGTCGTTCTCGGTGAACTCCAACACGATGGACTACCTGCGGTTTTCGGCCGAGAAATACGGCGAAAGCTCCTACCGTCTGACCTTCGACGAACGCCCCGCAGGCGAATACGGCATCATCGTCTCGAACCCCAACAACGTGGACGAGAAGATGGTGATCGTCTCGACGTTCGCCATCGACGGCGGAGCCGCGGCGAAAGAGTAAGCCGGAACCACACGGTTCCGAACAGTACGGTGCAGAGCGATTCTGCACCGTTTTCGCTTATCGCGGAGCAGGTAAAGAGCCCGTGAGAATCGAAACGTCTTCGGTCAGTGCGGTGCAGATGTCGTGCATCGTGAAGAATCCCCGGATGGGTAGTCCTCGGCGGACGTCCCATTCGGGGATTCGAGGGATGTGCGGCAGGTGCGCCGCAATCATCGAAAACTAATTGATGTTGGGCAGGAACGAATAATCCTTCGCGTAGCCGAGCATCTGTCCCACGTAGTCGGCCGGGTAGGAGATCTTCACGTCGACGATCCTGCCGTCCTTCTCCACCAGTTCGTATTCGGGATTGACGAAACCGCCGTAAGGCTCGATGTC
>ENA-ORML01001960-ORML01001960.1-human-gut-metagenome-genome-assembly--contig:-NODE-1960-length-15321-cov-5.262151_pt1 | contig 15321 bp, 7 predicted proteins | sample MGYA00242103_ERZ508995 | MGnify/ENA primary metagenome ERZ508995 (study PRJEB26280, sample SAMEA2338702) | human gut metagenome | biome: human gut; feature: human-associated habitat; material: faeces...
GAGCCGACGGAAACTCCACACGGCTGGAACATCACGAGCGAAAACATCGAATCGGAGATCGACAACAGTATGCCGACCGGGAAGGTAACGCCGAGCCGCCAGCAGGACAACCTGCTCGGCAAGATGATCGAGGCCATGCTCCTGGACGAGCTGGACCGGCTGCCAGCGGAGCGCATCAACGACCGCGCAGAGCGCACCTGCAAGGTGCAGGGCGGCGTGCTGTATCTCGTGGAGTGGGACAGCGCACAGCGGACGCACACGACCGTCGGCGAGAACAGCATCACGGTGCTGCATCCCAAGCGCTATATCCCGCAGGACGGTGTGGAAGAGCCGGAGGACATGGACTACATGTTTCTCCGCATGCCGCAGACCAAGGGCTACGTCAAGCGCCGGTACGGCGTGGACGTCTCGAACGAGACGGAGGAGGACGCCAGCCTGCGCGGCGAGGAGGCCAGCACGGCCGAGGACCTCGTCACGCTGGAGACAGCCTACTACCGCAACGAGCACGGCGGCGTCGGACGCATCGTCTGGGTGGGCGACACGGTATGCGAGGAGCTGGAGGACTGCCAGAGCCGCCGCCTGCGCCGCTGCAAAAAGTGCGGGCAGACTGAGGCGGACTCCTCCAACTGGAAGATGGTCGGCCCGACCGTAAACGGTGAGTATCCGCAGGGCCTGCCGCCGGAGCGGCGGAGAAAGGACGCCTGCGCCTACTGCGGCGCGCGCAGCTGGGAGGAGACGGACGAGGAAGGACGCTGGATGACCATCGCCGACCTGCGCGAGAAGGGCGTCCGTGAGGACGTGCTGAACCGTCTGCAGGGAATGGCTGCACCGGAGCAGGCTGCGGCAGAGCCGGAGTTTACGCCGGACGAGACAGTCGTGGGCGCAGCGGGTAGTTTGACGCCGGAGGCAGAAAGCGGCGCAGAGACGATTCTGGGGCCTGAGACGCTGCCTCCGTACAACACGCAGACGCAGGCAGAAACGGAATACTGGGTCCCATACTATCGCCCGAACATCTACCCCGTCGTGCTGCAGCGGAATGTGACCGCATGGGGAACGTTCCTGGGCGAGAGCGACTGCGACAAGATCCGGGACCAGCAGAACACGGTGAATCACCTGAGCCGCAAGATGATCACGCGCATCTCGAAATGGGGCACGAAGATCGCGATGCCGGACAATCCCGGCCTGCGCATGGACGGGCAGGATCAGGAGCTGTGGTACATGCCGCAGTCCGATCTGGCGCAGGTCAAGCAGTTTGATTTTACCGGCGACCTCGAGTGGCCGTATGCATACCTCAACCACGTCTACGAGGAGAGCCGCCGGATCCTCGGCATCACGGACTCGTTCCAGGGCCGCACGGACACGACGGCGACGTCCGGCAAGGCCAAGGAGTTTTCGGCCGCGCAGGCTGCCGGCCGAATCGAATCGAAGAAGATCATGAAAAAGGCCGCATGGGCCGAGATCTTCGAGCGGCTCTTCCGCAACAAGCTCGCCTACTGCGAGGAGCGGCGAAAGATGCACGGAAAAAATGAGATGGACACGGAATGGAACTCGTGGGCGTTTCTGGAGTGCGATGAAGCAGGGGAGCTGTACTGGAACGATCAGTTCCGCTTCAGCTGCGACAACGCTTCCGGCCTGGCCGCAAACCGCGAGGCCATGTGGCAGGAGATCACGCAGCACCTGCAGAGCGGCGCTTACGGCAACCCGAGCGAGCCGCAGACGCTGATCCGCTACTGGTCGCAGATGGAGATGCAGAATTACCCCGGCGCGGGGACGATCAAAAAGCTGCTGGAGGAGCAGGCTGCGCAGCAGCAGGCACAGGCGATGGCCATGCAGTCGCAGCAGGCCATGCAGCAGCAGATGGGTATGCAGCAGGGCATGCAGTAAGGAGGGGCCATGCAGTACGGATACAACAAGGATACGGACTACAAAAAGCTGATGGATGATGCGGCCGCGAAGGGCAATTATGCGCAGGCCGCGATCTATGAGCAGATGCGCAATGAAAAGATCGCGGGCGAAGGACTGAACCAGTGGGCGCAGACCAACCAGTACGCCAACTACCTGCAGGGGGCCGGAGCAAACACCGGCTGGAAGAACCCCTATCAGGAGGAGCTGGACGCTGCGATCAAGCGCCTGCAGGAGAACAGCGGCGGGGCCTACAAATGGGACCCCGAAAACGACACGGCCATGCAGGAGTACCGCAAGACCTACCTGCGCGAGGGTGACCGGACGATGCGCGACACGCTGGGGGCCTACGCCAAGCAGACGGGCGGCCTTGCCTCCACGCAGGCCATTGCGGCCGCCAGTCAGGCGGCCGACAACTACAAGGCGCAGCTGGCCGACAAGGTACCCGAGCTTGAGCAGCAGGCATACAACCGCTGGTACAACGAGCAGCAGACGGCCCGGCAGGATCAGTACAACTACCTCTCGGCCCTCATGAACGCGGGCAGCGCCGCGCAGAGCGACTACAGCCTGCGCATCAACGAGGCGCTCAACCGTTGGCAGCAGCTCGGCTATGCGGACGATCAGGTATCCAGCGTGCTGGGCGTGGGCGTGGGCACGCCGACGACGGACCAGAGCTACCAGAACTGGCAGAAGATGCAGGCGCAGCAGGACGCCGACTGGCAGCGCGAGCAGTGGAGATACCAGCAGGAGCTGGACAAGTATACCCAGAACGAGCAGCAGCGCCAGAACGCCTATAACCTCGCCATGACGATGCTGCAGCTGGGCCAGATGCCGAGCGCGGAGATGCTGGCACAGGCCGGGATCAGCGGCGAGGACGCGAAGCGCATCCTCGCGGGTGTGCAGGCGCAGAGCGGCGGCTACAGCGGATCCGGCGGCGGCTCGTACAGCTCCGGAAGCGGGGGCGGGAGCGGATCGGGAAGCGGGGGCGGGACAACGGGAGGCACAGACGGGAATACGCCGACGATTGCAGACAGCAGCCAGCTCAGCGCGCTGGGGCAGCAGTATTACCGGGACATCGTCAGCTCGTCGAGATATCCGCGCAGCGCAGAGGATCAGTACGCGGCGATGGAATCGATCTTTAACCGGATCACGCAGGACTATAACGCCGGGCATCTGACGCTGGCGGAGAAAAACTATCTCGCCTCGCTTTGGGGCGTGAACTAAGGAGGAGCCTATGCCGAGGGACGCAATGGCCGAATGGCTGGCGAAACGGAATGCAGAGAAAGCTGCACAGCGCGCGACCCCGGAGCACGGGGCCGTGCGTCAGGCGCAGATCAAGGTAGATCAGATCCTGGAGCAGGCGAAGAAAACGACAACGGCGTTGACCGGGGTAAAGACGGGAAAAACGGAAAAGTCCTCTACGCCGGTACGGCAGGAGGAGGGACGCGACGCAATGGCCGAATGGCTCGCGGCGCGCAAAGAATCCAAGGTGCAGCAGATCGCAGAGCAGGGAAAGTACGCTGTGCGAAATGTGGGGTCGCTGTACAAGGCTGCGACCGGCATGTGGGGAGAGCTGCGAAAGGCGAACGAATGGCAGGGCATGGGCGTAGACGCAGGCATCCAGCAGGGATACCGGCCGAAGCTGCCGGTCCGCACCGGCAGCCAGCTGCAGCAGCAGGCGGAGAATGCCCTGCAGATGGACAAGACCGGGCCGTACCGCCAGAGGCTGACGAGAGTCCGAGGGGAATCGCTTGAAAAGCTGTTCACGGACAGCCTGAACCAGAACCAGACAGCGGAACAGCACGGCCAGACCATCCGGCAGGAGCTGCAGGAGCTGCGGACTGCCGGGGAAAGCGGAACGGACGCCGCAGCCGCGAAGGAAAAGTGGGACGATGTGGCCAGCCGCCTGTATTATCTGGCCTACAGCCAGAGCATGAGCGCAGATGAGTACAACAAGCTCGTGAGCGAGGTATATGACACCTACGACGCATACCGAAGCGGGGTTAAGGGCCGCAGCTTCGGCCAGCGCGAACAGAAGTGGACGGACGCACTGCGCGGGCCGGTGATGGGAGACGAAAACTACACCGCAGCGGGCAAGGCGCAGCAGAACGCCATGCTTGCCGCAGCGGGTGGCATACCGACCGACCGGAATACCTTTGGCTATGAGCTGCGCTACAACCAGAGCACGACGCGCGAAAACATCCAGTACAAGGGCGTCGACCAGCTGCTTGACGCAGCGGGCAAGCATGTGGATCCGCAGGCGGACGTGACGAGCCAGTCGCAGGGCGCGGCGACGGACGCTGCGATCTTTGGGTACCTCGCCAACGTGGCCATGACGCAGGAGCAGTATGACCGGTACATGCAGGTGCTCGACCGCTACGCCAAAAACGCTCCGGCGACACGGGCCGTCAGCGGCTACGGGACGAGCGACGTGGTCAGCCAGCTGGAGACCTACCGCCAGCAGCGCGAGACCAACGGCCTGCGCGCAAACGAACAGGGTGCGGAGGATGCGCTCAACAGCTACCCCGAGATGTCGGCGGGTTCCTTCCTCGACCAGGTGGCGAGCGGCTCGGAGAGGGCGCGCGACAACCTGTTCCAGAAGTACCCGGCCGGACTGGAGCAGCTGCTCGTCCGCGGAGGGGGCTACGCCGGGAAGGCGCTGGGCAGCCTGCTCAATGGCTTCGGCGCGTTTGAAAACGATCTGGGCGATTACTTCGCCGAGGGCGGCGAGGAAAACATCAACTACCGGAATCCGGAATGGCAGGAGGCCAAATATCAGGACTGGGTGCGCGGGCGTGAGACGTCTGACCTGCTGCAGAACGGCGGCAAGTTTGAACGCTGGGCGGCGGAGCAGATCTCCGGCCTGACGACGGCCGCGCTGGAAATGGCGGCCTCCGCCACAATTGCCGGGGCGGCGACCGGAACGATGGCAAGCTTTGCCGGGGGCGGCAGGCAGGTATCGCCGCTGGTGACAAGCGCCGCGACGAAGGCCGAGAAGTTTGCGCAGATGGCAAAGCGGGGCAGCAACATCGTGACGAGCAGCTTCGCGGCGATCAACTCCTACGGTGAGGCAGAGAGCAACGGGGACGCGAGGGGCGAGCAGTTTATCCGCTTCGCCGCGGGCGGTCTGCTGGAATACGGAACAAACATGCTCTTCGGCGGAAACCCGCTGATCGACGCCGGGGACACCGGCAAGGTGACGGAGTTTTGCTATAAGCTATTCAAAAACGAAACGATCCGGAAAATTATTTCCTCCGAGTTCTTTGATCGCATCGGCGAGGGCCTCGAAGAGGTGGCCTCTGCGATCGGTTCGGCCGCGCTGGACTATGCGCTGACCGGCGAGGCAGACCTGAGCTGGGACGAGCTGCGCGATGAGTTTATCTCCGGCTTCGCTCTGGCGATGATCCTGAGCATCGGACCGGACACGGCCGAAGTGCTGGCCAAAAACGACCACGAGGGCAACGCCAAGCGCATCACGATGTTCGACGCGGCGGCGCAGAGCGACCGCGGAGAGCTGAACCTCCAGATGGAAAAGTACGCCGTCGAGTTTTTGGCGGGCGACGAGGACCTGATGCTCGCCAACGGCTGGGATCATGTGCAGCGCAGCACAGCAAAAAAGAGCTGGGCGCAGGCCGTGAACGAGTACAATACGGTGTATCGGAATCTCGTGGATGCCGAGGCATACTGGGCCAAGACCGGAGAGGGGAAGGCATACCGGGGGACGGATGCCGAGCGCGTGATCGCGGATGCGAGAGGGAGCATCGAAGGCGTAGACGCCAAGACCTTCTCGGAGGAGACGCTGGAGGAGAATGTGCGACAGATCCGGCAGGCATGGGACAGCGCCGAGGAGAACGCGAAGAATTTTGCGATGACCGGCCGCATGGATGCAGAGATCGCGAAAATGGCCCGGACGGCCGAAAGCTATCTTGACAAGGCCGTGCAGGATGGCACGATGGATGCCATGACGGCCCTGAACCTCCGAAACGAGCTGAGCATGATCAACGAGGGCGCGACGGCGAACCTGCAGGCGTATCTCAACGCGAGATACGGAGAGGGGACGCCGAAGGCCGAGACACGGCAGGAGCCCGTGCAGGAGGCTGCGCAGGGCGTCAACACAATCCGCGCGGAAGCGGAGAACAACGCCGCCGTGAATGCGGCAGAAACCGGAGGAATCGACAATGGCAGAACGGAGATTTTTGATGGAGGCAGCCAACGGGATGCAGGTCTGGGTGCCGGAGAGCAGACTGGAGGCATGGCAGCAGGAGCAGCAGCGGCAGAAGCAGAGCGGCGGAACACTTACGCCGGAGCAGGAGAAAATGGTCCGGCAAATCGTCGAGCGAATCTACGGCCCGAAGACGCAGCAAGAGCGGAACGGCTGAACCGTTACGCCAGCCTGCAGAGCGACACCAGCCTTGCACAGCTCGTGCGGGGCGGCTCTGACGCCGTGACGCTGGCCGTGATCCCGGAGAGCATGTATGACGACGGGATGCGGGAGGCAAAGCAGGCCGGGGCAGAGCTCGGCGTAGACGTCGTCTTTGTGCGAGGATCGATGGCCATGCAGCGGGGAGATCAGCTGATGCGAATCAACGGCGTGTATGACGCGGCGGCGAAGCGCGCCGTCGTCAGCACGACGGATATCCAGTACGACGGCGGGAAGCTGGCGCAGCATGAGCTGTTTCATGTCCGGGCAAACAAAGACCCGGCCCTCGTGCAGCAGGCGCTGCAAAAGGTCCGGGAGACGTTCGGAGAGGAAGCATTTGAGCAGGTGGCGCGCGAGTATGTGCAGAGCTACAGCGGGGCCTACCAGAGCATGGAGGACGTTTACGAGGAGGTACTCGCAGACGCCTACGCCGGCATGAACCGGTTCCGCGCGGGCGCGACGCAGTTCGCGGAGGCTGTGCAGAGCGAAGTGCAGCAGAGCGAGCGGGCATCCGAACCGGCGCAGACCTCGCAGGAGACGAGGGGGAGCCCGGAGGGGAGATTTTCGCTTGCCGGGCAGAAGGCAAGGACGGCAAACTCGCAGACGCTGCAGATTGCCGAGCAGATGGAGCAGGAGGGCGCGAGCCGCGAAGAAATCTGGCAGGAAACCGGATGGACGCGTACCATGGACGGCAAGAACTGGCGCTTTGAAATCGATAATAGCGAGGCGGAATACCGCGGCGGCGGAGATGCGCAGTTCCGGGAGGCTCATGCAGACTATGCGGAATATCAGGACCTGCTGCAGAAGATGTTCGAGGGAACGATCAGCGAAAGCGAAATGCAGCGCATGGAGCAGCTGGATGATATCTGGAGCGGAGAGTATGCGAGGATGCGCGAGCGGGTAGAAAGCGGGAACGCAACGCTTGCGGACGTGCTGCAGCATGACTCGCTCTATGAGGCGTACCCGGAGCTGCGGGACGTCAAGGTCCGGCTGGAGAGCGACACAGGAAGCAAGAACGGAAGCTATGACCCGCGAACAAACACCATTACAATCTCTGAGGACAAGCCGGGAGACAGCGCGAAAGTCGGGACCATGCTGCACGAGATCCAGCACGCGATCCAGCAGATCGAGGGCTGGGAGAGCGGAGCAAGCCCGGAGTACTGGGCGGCACGCGAGTATGAGAGCGGCGACACGGCAAGCGATCGCGCGCAGGAGCTTTACAGCAGGATCCTCAACAGCCTCGACAAGGCAGACCAAAACAAGGTGATCCGCTACAACGAGCTTGACCGCGAGATGGAGGCCACATTCTCGGCAGACCCGGAGAGCGAAGCCGGAAAGCGGTATGCGAAATACGAGGCAGAGCAGGACAAGCTGTACGAGGAGCTCTACAAAAACGAGTGGTTCCGGCGGCTGCTTGATCTCCAGCGGCAGATGGAAAACCCGCAATCCGCGTATTACGAGATGTACCTCAACACGGCGGGAGAGATCGAGGCGCGCAATGTGTCCGAGCGATACCGCATGGCGCAGGAGGAGCGAAGAAAAACCGCGCCGAAGGGCGCGGATGAAAACACGCTGTTCCGCGGGGGCGGAGGTATCTCTGCAGAGATCAACGAGCAGTACAAGAGCGAACTGGAGAGATGGGATCGGGAAGGCCGCAACGGGAACGAACGGCTGATATTGGGAACGACAGGCCCGATTCTGCAGAATCTGGGAGCAGAAAACGGGAACATCTACCTGAACGGGTGGAAGATATCCAAGATCATGCACACCCACAAGGAGATGAGCATGCAGACATTTGAGGCGCTCCCGCAGGTGCTGGAAAACCCATCGCTCGTGCTGGCAAGCCGAGCGGTGCGAACACGTGGCGCAAACACCCGGCTCGTCATGTTCGGCGATGTCCGCGCAGAAAACGGGAAAGCCGTGCAGGTCGTGCTGGACCTGCTTCCGACGGAAGGCGGATACAGGCTCGATGGGATGCAGAAGGTAAACAGTGCATACACGAAGGATGGGGGCAGACTCTCGCTGGAGGACAGCGATGTGTTGTACACAGACGCAAAAAGAGCCGCCCAGGTGCTTCGGTCGCTGGGCTACCGAAGCGGTAGCCCAGACGGTTTGCACAAGGACGGCTATATTGGAAGTATAGCATATGACGACGACGGTGTCAAGATATCCGGAGAAAAATTTACAAGCGTGATCGGGCCGCTGCAGAAATTCTCCGTGCAGGAGGAGCTGCAGGACATCCGCGAGAACGGCATCCGCGGGAAGGAACTGGCAAGCGACCGGGAGGAGACGCAGCCGGAGGATGTGCTCGGGTATGCGGACGACATGGGCGAGCCGGTCCTGAGCGAGAGTTATTTCCGGGACTGGGTGCAGCAGCAGACGAACGCCATGCCGCAGGGGTTTGTATGGGGCAAGGACGTGCCGTTTTACTCGCAGACGACGGACCTGTCGCCCAAGCAGGCCGTGGAACTGCTGGAGGCCGTGACCGGGAAGCGCTGGCGCGTGGAGCCGCGCAAGAACGGCGGCTGGCGCGCCGTGGAGACGGACTTTGCGGCAAAGCAGGGCATGTACACCCCGCAGGAGGCGGCGAACCGCCTGAACGCAGCCAAGAAGGCCAGAGCGGACGCGGATGCAGCAGCATACCGGAACGGAGAGGCCCCGGCAAGGGCGACGACCGTGGCGGCTGAGGGCGTGGCAAAGGACAGCTTCCGCGCGACCCCGGCGCTCGACAAGATCGGCGTCAAGATCGACATGGGCGTGACGGACTACCGGACGACCAAGGAGATGCGGCAGCGGGCCGAGGCGGAATACCAGACCGACAAGCTGATCTCCAAGGCGGAGCGCCGATGGGGCGCGACGGCGCTCGAAAAGAACTTCGCGCGCGACATCGCGGCCGGGCGGTACTCCTATGCTGATATCCCAGACACGGCAAGGTGGGACACGGTGACGGACCTCGCCAACCTGTACATCGACAAGCGCATGCTCGGTGAGGACCTGCGGCTGCAGCGCAAGTACGCGATCCGCGACGCGCTGCTCTACAAGGCCATGGAGCTGCTGCCGGACGAGCTGGAGCTGATGAGCGATCCGGGCGGCTTTGACAAGGAGGCCCTGCTCGTACTCAACTACCGGACGCCGCAGCGCTCGATGCTCAAGATGTTCGGCGACAAGCGCGGCGAGGAGATCAACCGGTACTACTTCGACCCGGTAACGAGAAACGAGGCGGAGAGACTGCGCTGGATGAACCGGCAGCTCGACGCGGTGCGCGAGTTCCAGGGCGAGGGAGACAAGGCCAAGGGCCTGAACAAGGCCGAGAGTGCCTACGTCCACATGGCCCTCGACATCGAGGCGACCGTGCAGCGGATCAACCAGTCGCCGAACAAGGCCGCGATCCAGAAGGCCGTGACGGAGCTGACCAAGATGGAGACCGCGCAGAAGGCCAGCCCGGACGCGGAGGCCAGAGAGGCGGAGATCCAGCGCGTGGCGACGGACCTCGACCTGAACGCCGCAGAAAGCAAGTGGGCGCAGCAGTACGCACAGTTCCTGACGCAGAAGGACGGGATCAAGGGCGAGATCGACGAGAAGAAATGCGCGGCAGCCGTGAAGCAGTACCGGCAGCTTTTCGACGACTACTACAACGCCATTGCGGATTTCCTCGTGTCGCACGGTGACGAGCCGATCGGCAAGATCGACTACTACGCGCCGCACCTGAGCACGGCCGACAAGGTAAACCTGCTCAATCAGGCGTTCGAGGCGCTGGGCTTTAACGCCAGCGCAACGAGGCTCCCGGCGGAGATCGCGGGCAGGACGGAGGACTTCCGGCCGAACAAGCGCTGGACGCCGTTCTTCCAGAGCCGCGAGGGGACGCAGACCGAGTACGACATCGTGCACGGGTTTGAGAGCTATGTGACGTACCTGTCCGACGTGCTGTTCCACACCGACGACATCCAGAAGATCCGCGCGCTGGAAAATTATACACGCCTCGGCGGCAAGAACGACTTCAAAAATTCGCTGGCGGAGGCGATCGAGCTTTCCCGCAGCGGGCAGCGCGACGAGAAGCTGGACTTTTTGCGGGAGCTGAAGCGAGTCGATGATTTTGCAGAGCCGACAACGGCGGAGATCAACAAACAGCTTGACCAGTATATCGCCGAGCTGTTCGCCGCAGAGAAAAACAATACGCGGTATTCCGATCTTGCCGTATGGCTGAAAAACTACGGCGACGTGCTGGCAGGAAAGCAGTTCGGCGGAGACCGCGGGGCAGAGCACAGAGGCGGACGCGGCATCCTGAAGCTCGGCACACAGCTCACGCAGGCGTTTGCGAGGGCCAATGTTGCGGGAAACGTCTCGTCGGCCGTCAACCAGATCGCGCAGCTGCCGACGATCCTCGGAGAGCGGAGCAAGCGCTCCATCGCGCAGGCGGCGCTGGAGTTTTCGACCGGCAAGCTGCGGCAGTTCCAGATGGACAGTGATTTCATCACGGGCAAAAAGGGAGTGGATTATATCTCCAACACCTTCGCGGACTCGTTTATGTCCGGCATGTTTAAGCCGGCCGAATTTGTCGACACGATGATGTCGACGATCGCGGCCAGAGCGGCATACCTCGACGCGCTCCGCGACGGCAAGACGCACGAGGAGGCCATGCGGGCGGCAGACGCCTACGCACGCTCCATCATGGGCGACCGCACCAAGGGCGCAAAACCGCTGATGTTCCATTCCAAGACACCCGTCATGCAGATGGTCAACATGTTCCAGATCGAGGCGCTCAACAGCTGGGAGCATGTGTCGCAGGATCTCCCGCGGAAGTTCCGGCAGATCGCGGCGGAGAGCGGCAAGGCAAAGGCGGCGAGGGTCCTAAGCAGCGTGATCCTGAAGACCGTGCTTGCGGCCTTTGTGGTCAACCGCGTGACGGAGGAGCTTTACGGCGGCACTCCGGCCCCGTTCGATATCATCGGCATGTCCATGAATTTCATTGCATCCGGCGAGGGGCTGACCACCAACGACTGGATCCGATACATGCTCAACAAGGCAAGCAACGCCATGTTCGGCGTCGACCTGTTCGACGACGTTCCGACGCCGCAGGAGGGCTTTGACTGGGGCAACGCTGTGGAGGACACGCTGTATAACATCAGCAATGAGGTCCCGTTCCTCTCCAACCTCTCCGGCATGGTCGGCGTGGGAGACAGAACTTTGATGATGCCGGACCTGTTCGGCAAGGGCAAAGACCTGTGGGACGCGGCCACAGAGCACGGCGTGATCTCGCCGGAGAGCGGAGAGGCACTGCTCGGGCTTGTGACGCAGGCGATCCCCGGCGGGCGGCAGATCAACAAGACGTACTCCGGAATCAAAACGATCGTCGAGGGAGGACGGACAAAGGGCTTCGGGGACAAGGAGCGGCTGCAGTATCCGGTCGAGCGGAACGTTGGGACGGCGCTGCAGAACATTCTCTTCGGGCCAAACGCGACGCCGCAGGCAAATGCCTACTGGGCATCCGGGCTTTCCAGCCTGTCGACCAAGGACACGCAGACGTGGCAGACGTTATCCAAGGACGGGGCGGACCCGATCGAGACCTACAACCTGCTGCATGAGTTTATCAAGATCAACGCAGACGACACCCTGACGACCGATCAGGCGCAGCGGGATATCCGGGACGCCATCAACAATTCCAGCCTGACCGACGAGCAAAAGGCTTACCTGTTCCGGCAGGAGTTCGGCCGGAGGAACAAGGAGACCGGCGAGTATGAGCACGCAACGGACGCCATGTTCGAGACCCTAATGGACGAGGGCGTGAGCTGGGACGGCGTGACGCAGTTTTACAACAAGCTCATGCAGGCGGACGGGGACGAGAATCTCTCCACCAACGACAAAAACCGGCAGAAGCGCACCGCGATCCGGGAGCTTGACGTGCGGGACAGCGTTAAGGCATACACCTATGCCGAGGTGTTCGGCGTGACCGACAAGGAGACCGGCGCGAAGTCGACCTCGAAGGACGAGGCTTTCGCCAACATGATGGACGCCGGGATGAGCTGGGACGACGTGATGGACGTGTACGAGGAGTACCGGACGCTGTACGAGGACGAGAGCCTCAGCAGCAGCCAGCAGGCCTCCGAGTTTGCATACTGGCTCGACCAGCACAACATCAAGGGCAAAAAGCGGGAGGCGATCCAGAACGGCCTCAAGTATTACCAGATGTTTGCGCAGGAGGCGGAGCGCTACACCAACCTGACGGAGGCCGGGCTGAGCGCGACCGACGCCAAAAAGGTCAGCGACAAGCTGGCCAGCGCAAAGGGGACCGGCGAGAACGGGCAGCTAACGACCAACGACAAGGTGGACGTGCTGCTCAAGCAGAATCTGACGGATACCAGCCTCTACAAGGCGCTGAGCACCGTGCTGAGCGAGGAGACCTATGACAAGCTGACAGAGGCCCGGAGCGGCGGCATCGGCGCAAAGATCTGGATGCAGTACTGGAAGAAAAAGGCCGAACTGAGCGCGGACAAGGACGCGAACGGCAAGTCGATCAGCGGGTCAAAGAAGGCGAAGATCCTTGCACTCATCAACAGCCTGCAGCTGACGGCAGAGCAGAAAGATCTGCTATACCGGGCGGAGGGCTATGCAGAGCGGGACCTGTACAAGGCTCCGTGGCATTAACAAAATACCGCACAGCGGGGGAGGGCGAAAGCCCTCTCCCATTTTTATGCACAGGAGGGGGAAACATGTCAAAGGGCAGGATGCAGGCGGGGAGCTGCACGGCCGGGATGCGGCGCGAGGAGGTCGAGGCGCTGATCCGGGCGGCAAACCTCGGGGAGGAGGACAGTTACATCGCGCGGCGGTGCCTGATCGATCAGGTGGCGCAGCTGGACATCGCATTTGAGATGGAGGACAAATTCGGGCAGGGGATGACGCGGAGCACGGTGTCCCGCCGGATGCAGGGGATCGAGCGGCGGCTGCACACATTGCGGGCACAGACGCGCCGGAAGCGGGCACAGCGCAGAGGCTGAGACGGTATGATATATCCATCAAAGACAGGAGGCGGAGACAATGGCATATCCCTATCAGACCGGGTACAATCAGGTGATGCCGCCGGTATACGGCGGGTACGGCGAGCAGCCGCCGCAGGGGCCGATGTGCCGGATGGTATCGAGCCGCGAGGAGGCAAGCTCGACGCCGGTGGACTTTTCCGGCAGCCTGATGGTGTTTGCGGACATCCAAAACAACCGCATCTACACCAAGCGCTGGGACGCTGCGGCGGGCGCTGCACGCTTTGGGGAGTATATTCCCGCGCCGCCTCCGCAGCCCGCGCAGAACGGCACACAGACCGCGACAGACCCGGTGCTGACGATGCTGCAGCAGATGCAGGCGCAGCTTAACGGCATCAGCGAGCGGCTCACTGCCGCAGAAAAGAAGGAGGAACCGGCAGAATGAATCCGCTCATGATGATGATCCAGATGGCGCAGCGGGGCAGGAACCCGCTGGGTGCCCTGCAGCAGATGGGCGCGGGACCTCAGCTCCAGCAGATGCAGCAGATGCTGGCGGGCAAAAATTATAACCAGCTCCTCCAGATGGCGGACAACGCCGCGCGGGAGCGCGGCACGACGGTGGAGCAGATGGCGCAGCAGCTGGGGCTGCCCTTCCGCCGGTAAGCACATCCACTCGGTTTGCGGATCCTGACAAAAGCCGCGCAGAAAGGACTCACCGGGCGCGCGCGGCCCGTGGGATCATAAAAACTGAGGAGGATATAACAATGGCAGATGATTTTGGCATGGGGTATGCGCTGGGCGCTGACTCCGGCAACCGCAACAACAACGATATGTTCGGGTGCGGCGGATCTTGGTGGATCGTGATCATCCTGTTTGCCCTGATTTTTGGCAACAACTGGGGCAACAACGGCAACAACGGGGCCGGTATGGCGGTGCCGTATCTCAGCGGAATCGACACGCGGCAGGCAGTCAACGACGGCTTTGTGACGGCAGAGATCCAGAACGGCATCCGCGGGCTCCAGAACGGCCTGTGTGACGGCTTCTATGCGATGAACACCGGCATGCTCAACGGGCAGATCGCGATGCAGCAGGGCTTTAACGCCACGCAGATGGGCATGATGCAGGGCTTTAACGGGGTACAGAGCCAGATCTGCGACCTCGGCGCGAGACAGCAGCAGTGCTGCTGCGAGACGCAGCGCCTGATGGAGCGCGGCTTTGCCGACACCAACTACAACCTCGCGACGCAGAGCTGCGACATCCGCAACACCATCCAGAGCACGGCCCGCGACGTGATCGACAACGCCAACGCCAACACGCGCAGCATCCTGGACTTTATGGTCAACGACAAGATCTCGACCCTGCAGCAGGAAAACCAGACGCTCCGTCTGGCCGCCTCGCAGAGCGAGCAGAACGCCGTGCTCAAGGCCGCAATGGACGCCAACACGGCAGAGCTGATCCGCCGGACCGGCAACTCGACGCCGCAGCCGACGTACCTGGTACAGAACCCGCATGCGGCGTACTGCGGCGCAGGCTGCCAGCAGGGCTACGGCTGCTGCTGACGGGATGAGAGATCGGGGCGGCAGCTGCCGCCCCTGAGCAAAGGAGGATATACCATGGCATGCAACAACGTGTGTAAGCTGTGCCGCCGTCTTGTGATCTCGCAGGCCGTGACGTTTGCTGACGGCGTGTTGACGATCAACCTGCCGGCCGGGAGCTACAACGACGGCGAGAAATACTGTCTCGTCGTGGCGCAGACGATCCCGACGACGGCGACCATCACGGCTCCGGTCGTGGTGACGATCGGCAGCGGGACAGTGCAGTATCCGCTGACAAGCTGCGGCTGCGCACAGTTGACCGCCTGTGCGATCCGCACGCGGACAAAGTACAGCACGGTGCTCAACACCACCGCGACGGGCGGCAGTTTCCGGCTGCTGGGCCGCGCGGCCTGCGCGCCGAGCAGCAATCGGGCGAGCGTCAACGGCACGGCGCCGACGGCATAAGGAGGGACGATATGGACGCCAGGACAAA
>ENA-ORML01001982-ORML01001982.1-human-gut-metagenome-genome-assembly--contig:-NODE-1982-length-15142-cov-3.085305_pt1 | contig 15142 bp, 9 predicted proteins | sample MGYA00242103_ERZ508995 | MGnify/ENA primary metagenome ERZ508995 (study PRJEB26280, sample SAMEA2338702) | human gut metagenome | biome: human gut; feature: human-associated habitat; material: faeces...
GACGCTCGAATAAAGAGAGTTGGAGGTTATCGATAGTAATTCCCCCGGTCGAAAAGCGGTCTATCTTACCCGTCGTATTCAATAGAGTATCGTTCTGGATATTCAGGCCGATTTGAGAAAATCCCATGTTCATTCCTTTGAGATACTGCTGTATGAGATTATTCCGCTTTGCGTTCGCATGAAACTCAAAAGGAGGCAGAACTTGATGCAACGCTTTCATATCCAATCGCTTTTCTTCTTGAACCGTAGCAATAATAGGTAACGACTGGTTCAGCTTTTCCAAGAAAGAGCTAAATCCTATACTCGAAACAAAATTCATAGCCATGTCTCCGCTTCGGACAGCGGCATTTATGTGCGTAGAGTCTGTTTCGGCCGAAATCGACAATGCATTGGTTTGTAACCTGCTGGTCGGCAAGAGGGCAGAAAAGTCACTTAACCGTATGTCTGCCCGATAAGATTCGCTCATGGGCGAAACATAGCCAGAAAGAGAAAGGCCGGTAGAAACCGAGCATGCTTCGGTTACCAGTTTCAGAGCTTCCAAATCGGTATGAATCTCGCCAGTCAAGTCGGCCGTATATTCTTCGGGAGACAGCGATCCCGATACGGAGAGTCCCATCAACAAATTAGGATCGGTACAAGTTATACCGCCACTCATTTTACCCCTATTCAATTTTGCTTCGATAGACAGTCCGGTATACCGGTAACCCGAATAATCCACGGAATCTATTTTCAAGTCGACAGTCGCATACATACTGGAATCCATCGGATTGTATTTTTCTCCTGAGAACCGGGTCGAAGCAGAGAGTACTCCCAAAGAATCATGAGGCAGGAACGAAGATAGAGGGAATCGATCTATCAGTATCCGTCCATCATATTGCTCTTTTTTAGTATTTAATCGAGCAAGGAGAGTGATGAGGCCATCGCCGGATTCGATTTGGGCTTTCGACCGGATCATCTCCGGTGAAAGTCGGGCATTACCGGTGAATCGGGTCGGCGGTATATGTATTTTTTTGCTTAGGGAGTCCGGCATTACATTCGCAAAGACCGGCGAATTTTTCAGACGCAGATCCCATTGGAGACTTCCGTTAATCCGATCTGCTTCGTGCAAATTTTGCACATTGCCTGTCGCTTGGCAAACGAATGTTCCCGGCAGGGATATATCGGCCTTTTCCAAATTTAAATCTCCCAATTTACCGTTCATCGAGATGTTTGAAAGAAAACCGGTCGACAACAACAACCCTCTGGTATAATTGTCGTATTCGGGTAATACCCGAATAATGTCCCCAATAGCGAGTTTAGCCTGTAATCGGACCTCAACCGGTGTCTGTGAATTTTGTGTAAAAATACCGTTTCCAGCTTTAATCTGCGCCGAAATCTCGGATAAAGCAGTGTTCATCTGAAATTTTTGCAAGGAGATACCTGTCGAATCCATAGTAAAAGTTCCTTGTGTTCGAGTTACGGCTATCCCCGAACGTTCGGTGAACGCCAATTGTTTGATAGGAACGCATATTTCGCTTCCTCGATTATAGAGGGAGTCGATGGCAATCTCAATATTATCGAGAGAAAGATACCCGAAGTCGAGCCCTTTTTGGGGGATTCGGGTCGGCAACGCATAAAGAGCTTGATTCCGATGCAGCCGCAACTTTTGAATTTGTACGGTCCACGGCGGCGAAACGATTGTATCGTCATCATTTTCCTCCGGTTCTGCTTCATTATTTCCGCTTCCACTCCCCGGATAATAACGATAATCCCCTTTGTCTATAATCGCCTCGGAGACTCGAACCGATTGCCCGTATAAATCTATTTCTCCTTGCAAGAGTCTCGCTTTTTGTATCGAAGCATCCAAATCTTCGATAGTGGGCTTCATCTGCATAGAATAATGGATATTCGATAACCCTACTTCTCCTACCGAGATGCTCCAATTCAATGGAGCGCTTTCCGCAGAAACAGTATCGGGGGAACTCTCCGACAAGTTCAAAGTTATTTCCCCTCCGTCCAATCGGGTAGAAGGTAATGAGATATGATAATCTTTTAAATTAACGTTTGCTTTCTGTGTGGAGAATTGTTTTATGTTTGCCGATAGTAATAAAGTAGAGTCTGAATTCGAAAAACGAAAAAGTGTTTCGTTCAATGCTATTTTCTGGATTTGAACTTGTCCACGCAAAAGTGCCGCCGGGGCTATCCCTACTTGCATACTTGAACTTTGCAACAGCGTATCCCGACTCGAAGTCAATAAAAGTATATCGTCGATTTGCAGTCGGAACGGGAATTTAAGAGACAACTTTCCTATGGAAAGCTCCATTCCTGTCGATCGGCCGACATAACCGCTAATCTCATTCTTTCCCCATCGTTGTACTGCCGGAATATAAATAGACAGAGGTAAAGTCAACAATAGCACTAAAAGTGAAATCAATACGATAGCAATATATTTTAGTGCTTTTTTCATTTTGGAGGAATTCTTTTTTGAAAGACTCTATATACACCTTATTTAACTGTATTCCGGTGGCTATTTTATAAACATTGGCACGACAGAATTTGTTTTTAGAATATACAGAAAACCTAAAAAACAAGGTAAATATATGAAAAATTATTTGTACCTCATTGCTTTATTTACAATGATCGCGTTAGGAATAAATTCGGGGCATGGCCGAATCAGAAAGCCGATCAACGACCGGAATACCCCATTCCTATACCGATGAGTTTATCGTAACGTACTCCCTGCGGCCGATGATAAACCTTTACTAAATATTCGTTTACCGTTTCATAATAGTTTCCTTCGATAGGACCTGCCGAAGCGGCACTCCCTCCATCGGGCAAAAATAGGTATTGATAATTGTAAGAACCCTGTTTCAAGAGCAGGGTTTTCTCATATTTCCCAGAAGCAGGATTATAAACCATTTCGTTATAAGGGGTATACCGATGATTCGTCATTTCGCCATCGATATATATTTTTCCTCCCGGAATCGGATCGGAATCAAGCGTGAAATGCACGACGAAATAATCGGCTTCGGTATTGCTGTCGTCTGCCCCGCTTTGGCGTATGACGAAACGCCCGTTTTGGGTTTTATCATAAAGATAACTCGTTTGCGCTCTGGGAACAGACGTAGCTAACACGACGTGATAATATGGGTCGAAATAGTATATTTTTTCAACCCCTAATCCGGCATAACGGGTAGCTACCATTTCGAACCGACGAAATTCATTCCCCGCTTCGAATATCATATTGCGGTCATGACCGAAAACAATTTGATTCCCTTGTACCCTTAAAGGTCTATTTATAATAACCTCCTTATCCCGTCGGCTATTTTGAAGAATACTTATTTTCAATTCGTTATAAGGATTTTGAACCCGATAATTGTTGGTATTGAGAGCGACTTCTACCTGTTGATGCTCACGGTTATAATCTATATCGGTGCGAGATGTTACAGAAGGAGCGACCAAAACTTGGTTTTCATAGACCGAAAAACACACTTGCAACAAAATATTTTCCGGTTCGTTTTCGGGATAAACCACAAGCACATAATTACCCGATACTTTAAACTGTACATCGGCATTGGGAAGCGTAATCCTGTAATGCACATAATGCGCGAAAGTCGCAGTAGAAAATTCATATTCTTCGACAGAATTCGTATTGAAGCCATCGAGATATTCCAAATCCGACAAGTCGGAAGGACGCCAATCTGCATTACAATGTATAAGACTGTATTGCAGATAAGTGACATCTTCGGCCAACTCATCGAACGAAATCGTTATGTGTTCGTCGGTATTCAATTCAATAATGGGAGGGAACAATTCCCTACCTTCCACCTCGGTCTGTATAGTTCGAAATCGATCGGAGAAGGCTTGTGTTTCATACGGTTCCGAACGATTTTGGGCCGTTGCAGAAATGCCTCCCAAAAGGACACAAACAGAAATAAGCAATTGAAAAATATAACTTGTTTTCATAACCATTCCATTATCGAGTTACTGATGCAAACATACGAAATTTTACGCCTATATCCTAATATATCCCTTACAGCCATCAATTCTATCGCAATAGAACGAAAATAATTTATAACTCGAATCATACAGAATGCAGTTCGGCATGAAAAATAAATATATTTATTTTATCATACATCTACCTTTCGTTATATTATTCTGTATAATATAGGATGCGGTTCGGCATAGTCAAGCCGAAAATATAATTTTCGCTTGTCTCTGCACTCACCTTTCACTATATTTGTACCGTATTTTAAAATATAGTTGTGTATGAATTGTAAGTTTTTCACTATCGCTTGTGCTTTATTGTCAATGTCTTTCTGTTCATGGGCAAACGAAAATAAAACGGATTCTGTGGGTTACCAATTTACTGTAACCAAAGAATTGAATACCAACCCGGTAAAAGACCAAAGCAGATCGGGAACGTGTTGGAGCTTCTCGACTTTATCGTTTATCGAAGATGATTTGTTGCGTCAAGGAAAGCCTGCGGTAGACTTATCGGAAATGTTTATCGTGCGTAACGATTATATAGAAAAAGCGATTAAATATGTACGCATGCACGGCGATATCGCCTTTTCGGCCGGAGGTAGCGCTTATGACGTGCTCTATATCATCGATAAATATGGCATTGTTCCCGAGGAGGTTTATACCGGTTTGAATTACGGGACAGACAAGCACCAGCACGGAGAACTCGACGCTATCCTCAAAGGTTATGTCGATGCTATCATTGCCAACCCCAACAAAAAACTTTCGACGGCATGGCTCGATGGATTCAAAGCCGTGCTGGACACCTATTTAGGCAAAGTTCCCGAGAAGTTTACTTACAACGGCGTAGAATACACACCTCAATCTTTTGCAAAATCATTGAGTATAAAAGCCTCGGATTATGTTCCGTTGACATCATTCACCCATCACGATTTTTACAAACCTTTTGCCATTGAAGTACCCGACAACTGGTTATGGTCGGAATATTATAATATCCCGCTCAACGAATTGATGGAGACAATCGATTATGCTATCGATAAAGGTTTTACAGTCATGTGGGCTTCCGATGTAAGCGAGAAAGGATTCCAATATCTGAAAGGGTTTGCTGTGGTTCCCGTAGAGAAGAAAAACGAGAACCTGTCTGGAACCGAATTGGCTCGTTGGGTAAAATTGTCAAAATCGGAAAAAGAAGGAGAACTATATAAATTCGAAGAACCGGAGGAAGAACAATACATCGACCAAAAACTTCGACAAGAAGCATTCGATAACTACGAGACTACCGACGACCACGGCATGGTATTCGTAGGGACAGCCGTTGACCAGAACGGTACAAAATATTATAAAGTGAAAAATTCGTGGGGTACGGAACAAATTTATGGAGGCTTTTTCTACGCATCAGAAGCATTCGTGAAATATAAAACTATGGATATCTTGGTCCACAAAGATGCTGTTCCCGTAAAGATTCTGAAAAAATTACATCTGAAATAGCACGATGAAACGGCTTCGTCTATCTGGACTTTTGCTGTTGATATTGTGTTTGTCTCTATTGGCTATCCCGTTTTGGAACGACCGAATCGTACGCCGTTATATCGACAAAATATGGTTACACCGGACGAACTCGATCGAGAAGTTGCACGAGTTTGAACAGGAGTATAAAAATTTTGAGTGCGACGTGCTGTTCCTCACCGATTCAGCGACATTCGAGATAGGGCATGACGAACCTTCGGGCGAACCGTTGAAGCCCTATCTCGACTTTTTAGGAGCTAACCCCGACCGAGAACTTTGGCTCGATTTAAAGAATCTGGACGAAAGTAACTGCATACAAGCCGAAACGACACTTACCGGACTACTGGCACAGAGAGATGTCGATAAAGATCAATTGATTATCGAATCTCGTGATTGGAAAGCGTTACACCATTTTACACAAGAAGGGTATTACACTTCTTGCTATCTGGATATTCCCCATATAGACGAATTGTCCGACGCAGAACGTTTACACAGACTGGATTCCATTCAACAAATAGCCCATAGCGGAGCTGTTTCGGCGCTCTCCTTTCCGGCTTCGTATTACGCTTTTCTAAGAAATCTGGATTTCTCGGTAGATTTACTCACTTGGGAACATCGTCGATGGGCTTGGCAATTACCCTTCTTTTCCCGATCAAGGGCGATTCTGAAAGACGGGAGAGTAAAAGTCGTTTTGGTGAAAGAAAAGGGACATTATCACAAATGAATCTTTTTATAAAAATAGGTCGAACACAATCGATATACCCACGCAACAACGATACAAAGCACGAGATACAATAACCCGGATATCTCTGGGGGAAGGGCTTGATCGTGCGCAAGAACTTGTTGCCGCACAAAAGCATGAGTTACAAACAGCGCAGCTGAAAGTTTTCCCATGAAAAGCAGAACGTTTTGAAGAGGTTCCTTTCTGGCAAGCGGGAGAACGGATCTGGTCACCGACGGGGATAACGGCAGCCACAGGAAAGAGGGCTAATATGGGACTAACCACCCACAAATAGCGATTGAACAAACTCAGAACAAAAAGAACGACTCCCAAAGAAATCCATCTCCACGAAATATGTACAGGGTGACGAGACAGGAGAATGCCTACACAAAACACAGGTAACCACCCTATGCTGTTATAACGAAAAGCAAAAACCCAGTTATCCAACCCGAGACTAGACAACACAATGAGCAACGTCCACACCCCTGCTATAATACCCCATAGAACCTTGTCCGATGATTTCCGCAAGAATAATGCGTAAATAACATACAACTGAAATGCCATGCCGAAATACCACCACGGCCCGGCAATGATAAATCTGTCGGCAAGGCCGTTGGCCGTAAAAGTAAGCATAAACAACATGTCGGTCCAAATCTTGTTATTACCCAGATAGGCATAGGTAAAATGCGTATGCCCCGAATAACGGTCGAGAATAAGCAGTAGCGCCATAGGAATGAGCCATTTCCACAGTTGTATGGCTCGGCGCAAAATGATATACCACTTCGATTCCCCGCTGTGGTCATAACGTTTGGAAAGTCCATAACCACTGACAAAGACAAAAATCGAAACTCCGTAATGTCCTAAAAAGGAAAATAGCGATAAAATTATAATGCGTAAATTACCAGACAACATAGCCTCGGTAAAACGGGAAACATTTTCGGGAGCATACTTAAACTCACATTCTGGCGGAAACTCAGGAAACGTATGAAAATAATTATGTAATATAATCAATAAAATACCAATACCTTTTACAATATCCAGATTTTTATCCCGCGTAAATGTTCGTAAATTACCCCCCCCCAAATATTCACATTCATTAGCGTTATTTATATTCATTTACATTCATCAGATACAAAATAACATGAGATTACATTTCTTCTGATACCTCATTGAGCTTTTCACCGATCAATCGAGCAGCCGATGCTACATAATCGGCACAAGGGCGACGCTTGTAATACGTTTCGGTACGAGCCTCGGGAGTAGGACTATCGCTTTTATGGTCGAGTCCCAACAGCTCTCTGCAAATAATAGAACCGTTTAGGGCCTTCGATTTCTCTGCCAAATCCTGCACCGTGCTGTAAACGATTTTTCGTTTAGTCATATCCGACGGGACATCATTTTTGTAAAATAACCCAGCAACCATAAACATGCCGCTAACTGCACCGCACACTTCTCTCAATCGTCCCATACCTCCACCCAACGGGGCACTGATAGACGCTGCCAAAGACGGGCTTACATCGAACAAATCACAATAAGCCAACACAACGGCTTGCGCACAATTATATCCTTCCAGAAAAAACCGACGAGCCTTTTCCGCTCTTTGTTCTACATCTACTCTTTCCATACCGCTACCATCGAATAGGTTCGATTCCGTGAGCCTCTAAATATTGGTTAGTTTGACTGAAATGATGATTCCCGAAGAAACCCCGATGTGCCGACAAAGGCGAAGGGTGTGGAGATTGCAAAACAAGATGCCGACTGCGATCTATAAAATCGCCCTTCCGTTGGGCATACGATCCCCATAGGATAAATACCAAATGCTCCCGCTCTTCTGCCAATTTATGAATAACTGCATCGGTAAATGTTTCCCAACCTCTACCTTGATGTGATGCCGCTCTGTGAGCCTCAACCGTGAGAGTAGCATTCAAAAGCAAAACTCCTTGTTGCGCCCATCGAGTCAAATTTCCACTCCGAGGAACAGGAATTCCTAAATCGCTCTCGATCTCCTTGAAAATATTTTGAAGCGAAGGAGGAAAAGGAATATGGTCATTAACCGAAAAACAAAGCCCATGTGCTTGACGAGGCTCATGATAGGGGTCTTGCCCCAAAATAACAACCTTTACTTGGTCGAACGGACAGGCGTCGAAAGCCGCAAAAATCTGACTACCGGGAGGATAAACCGTTTTAGTAGCATATTCGTGCCGTACAAAAGCCGTCAGATTTTCAAAATAAGGCTTGTCAAATTCGCTTTGTAAGCGTTGCTGCCAGCTGGATTCGATACGAACATTCATAATAGTCGAATAAGATTTTAACTATATCTGTTTGCAAAGCTACAAATATTTCTTACTTTTGCCACGCAAATGAAGAATTGTTTCTCATTTTTGAGTAGAAACAATCTCGCTTTTTTATATCGGCACCCGTAGTTCAATGGATAGAATAAAGGATTCCGGTTCCTTCGATTGGGGTTCGACTCCCCACGGGTGTACAAACCGAACAGCCTATCTGTAACAGATAGGCTGTTTGCTTTATAGAACTGTGCTGCGTTAGCAGTATAGGAGAGAGACCGAAGGAACAGTAGTTCCTGAGGAGAGGGGTTGAAAAAGACTACCCAGAATTATTTTGATTGTATTTTCTAACCCCTCCGTCACTTTGTGACACCTCCCCTATATTTTGCTGTGCAAAACACAGGGGAGGAGTTTAAATAACCTTTTATCGCATTATTTATCGAATGAGAGGGATCGAGTTCGTCCTTCTCCTCCGTGTCCCGTAGCATTACGGGGTGTCGCGTTAGCCATATAGAAGAGATGTCCGCAGGACGGAGGGAGTTGAAAAGATTATATAATCTTTGATGGAGGGATCAGACGCATAAACGGACAATCTTCACTAATTTCCTACTGAGCCGATATCCCCACTAAATATCGACTATACCTAACTTTTTTATTTTATATTCACTTTCTTTCTGTTTTTATTCATCTGAATTTTGTAGTTTTGCCCTATACTATAACCCAACATCATGAAAAAGGCCTTTCTTATCATAATCTTTATTTTTTCATTATCTTGGATTCATGCTCAACATATTCAAATCTATAAAACCGATTTATCGGCTGCACTACTGAAAAAGTATGAAGGGCTTGAAAAAGGTACATCTATAACAATCTCCGAAATTATTTTTGAAAAAAAACAGAATGTAGATGCATATCAAAATACGGCATATGAAGATATGTATTATATACGTACTAATGAAAAGTTGATTCCTATAACTGGGAAATTGAAAGAAAGGCTTGCATTTGAATGTAAAACGCCACAAGATATTTGGGACTCCGAAGTTATTAAACATGTACTTCTCCCTCTTCAAAAAAAAGGGTTACAAAAAGAATTACGATTAGAAAGAGAACAAGACGCATTGGATTATATCGACCGATTGAAATCTAATGGGTTAGTATATAAAGATCCTTATCTCGAAAATTATATTTATGGACTGATAGCAAAAATAGCCCCTACACACTACATCGATAAAAGGCCTTACAGAGTGAATTTACTCATAGTCGACGACTCGTCGTTGAATGCAGGCGTATATCCCAACGGAACATTAATCATTACAACGGGACTTCTCTCCTGCCTACATTCCGAAGATGAACTGATCGCCATACTCAGCCACGAGATAGCTCATTTTGTACTGGACCATCAGATACAAAATGTGAATAAAGCAATTTCTCGCAAGAACCGAGCTGCATTTTGGGCTACGTTAGCAACCGGTGCAACTGCTGTGGCAGAAGGTGTTGCCGCAGCAAATGGCAATTATAACACTCCGGGATTGGCAACCCTCGGCGTGGCTACTCTATCCGGAGCTATCGCTTCGGAAGTAATCGATTGGCTGGGAATGAAATACAACCACAAACAAGAAAACGAAGCCGATGCTATCGCCAAAAATATGCTTGCAATCTTTCAACGCGACACTAATGCTTTATCATCGGCTCTGAACCATATACAACAGACCATAAATGAAGAAGGACTTGATGATATATATTTTGATTCTTTTACTCACCCGGCTTTGATTGAAAGAATTCATAAGCTGGGTGACCCGCAGACACTACCCGATCCCGATTTCGAAAGAAAAATATCATTCATCATTACCAATGTTGCCCGCAAAAAATATGACAGCGGTCGTTTCACACAAGCCATCGACTTAGTTTCACAAAACATGGAGAACCACGTAGCGACTTCGGAAGATTATATCTTAAAAGCCTATTGTTTGTTTGCATTATACAACAGTGCTCAATCGAACGAAGAAGCATTATCACTTATCCATTCGGCAAAAGCCGTCGATCCAACGAATATCGAAGCCTATAAAGCCGAAATCGTTGCATACCTTCGGTTGGACGATAAAAATACGGCACTGCGCTTATTGCAAGAGTACGAATCCATACTGACCGATATGCAGCAATCCGATCACTCTTCTTATTTTATCGATACAGAAATAAGTTGGTGTAGAAATATGCAGATAAAATTAAACGGTATGCAAGTACAGCAAGCAACAATCCAACCATACTAAGACAAATATCACTTCCTATTTTTATGGCGCCGAAACCGACTATGACTCGATACGAAAAATAGACAAGCTCATTTTGTCCTTCTCTCGGCTTACACTATCTTTGCACTATGGAAAATAAAATAGATTGGAGCCGTACAGATGGATTAATTTTCGATATGGACGGAACCCTGTGGGATGCAGTAGACACATATGCCCGCATTTGGAACGAAGTATTTCTGCGAGCAGGAAAAGAAGTTCACATCACGAGGGAAAGCCTCATCGGTAACATCGGTATTCCTATTCCTAAGATTTTGGCAAACCTCTTTCCAGAAATTGAAAACGAAGAGGCAAACCGTTTCTCAAAAGAGTTAGCGGAACATGAACCCGAATTATTGTCCCGTTACGGCGGTACACCCTATCCCGGCGTGGTTTCTGGATTGGAACAACTCTCCTCGAAATACAAATTGTTTTTAGTCAGTAATTGCGACACCCATACTTTACCTATTTTCATGTCTTGTATCGGGATAACCCCTTTCATCACCGAGGCCATTTCATTCGGCGACACACATAAACCTAAGGGTGACAACATGTTATTACTGAAAGAAAAATATCATCTGCAACACCCCCTCTATATGGGCGATATAGAAGCCGACGGGCGGGAAACTCATCGGGCAGGACTACCGTTCGTATATGCCCGTTACGGATTCGGACACACCGATGATTATGAATTAGCATTCGATTCGTTCGAAGATTTTACCAATTTCTTCTTAAAACTTAAATAAAAATGTATTCGAGTAATTTTCAACCCGAGGCTTCGTTACGGTGGAAGAGAGTACAGTCGGTATTACAGTCGATAAATGCCGATGCCGTTTTGTTGAATACGAACGCCAATCTATACTATTCTTCGGGCCGGGTATTCAACGGTTATACCTATATACCTTCGGAGGGTGAAGCGATTTATTTCGTTCGCCGTCCCATAGGGTTGAAAGGAGAAAATGTTCATTATATCCATAAACCCGAACAAATTCCAGCTTTACTCACCGAAATAGGGCTACCACTTCCCCGCAAACTCGCAATCGAGTGGGATGCATCTCACGGCGATTTCACACGGTTATCCGCCGTATTTCCTGATGCAGAAATAACGAACGGCTCGGCTGTCATGCGGAAAGTACGTTCGGTAAAAACCGATTACGAATTGGGGTTATTGCACGAGTCCGCCGTGAAACATGCCGAAGTATATCATCGTATCGAATCGGTCTATCATAACGGAATGACCGATATCGAATTACAGATAGAAATAGAACGCTTGTTGCGGTTGCATGGGAATCTGGGGCTTTTCAGAATAAACGGACAAAGCATGGAGATTTTTATGGGCAATGTCATTTGCGGCGATAATGCAGATACTCCCACACCGTACGATTTTGCTATGGGAGGAGCCGGATTGAGCTGCTCGATACCGGTAGGTTGCAATGGTTCACTCATTCGTCCGGGCATGGCTGTGATGGTAGACATGTGTGGCAATTTCACCGGATACATGACTGACATGACCCGAGTCTATTCGGTGGGGGAATTACCCGACCTAGCTCATCGAGCCCACCAATGTTCCATCGATATTCATCGTGCTGTAAGCCAAATGGGTAAACCGGGCGTAAAGGCGGCCGACTTATATAATCTAGCAATGTCGATAACAAAAGAGGCCGGATTGGAAAATTACTTTATGGGACATACCCAGAAGGCCGGATTTATCGGACACGGTGTAGGTATCGAAGTTAATGAAGCTCCGGTCTTAGCTCCGCGCTCGAAAGATATTTTAGAAGGAAATCAAGTCATAGCTCTTGAACCGAAATTTGTCATACCCCATGTAGGCGCTGTTGGAATCGAAGATACCTATACGGTCACACCCGAAGGCATGAAGGCCATTACGAACGCTCCGATAGAAATAGTATCTTTATCGTAAAAATGTCTTTTTGAACCCTTCCGTCATTTCGTGACACCTCCCCTATCGCACTTATAGTACGCAGTGGAGGAGGTTAAAATGCATTATCCGTTATCCCCGCTCTATAAAAATAGGAACGTGGGTAAAAGATAAAGATGCAACCCCGCCGATTTTCTATCGTTGTGCCTTTTTTCTCTGCGAATAACTTCGTAACTTTAAGCCCCTGAAACTAAATTTTATCTGTTTATGCAACCCTTTATTCATCTGCACGTTCACTCCCAATATTCTATTCTTGACGGTCAGGCTTCGATTCCGGCATTGGTCGATAAGGCTATACGCGACGGAATGAAAGGTTTGGCATTGACCGACCACGGTAATATGTTCGGGATAAAAGAGTTTTTCAATCTGGTAAAAAAGAAAAACGGAACAACAAAAGATGCCATTAAAGGTGTACAGAAACGAATCGAAGCCATCGAAAGCGGTGCGGAAGAGGTAGAAGACAAAGAAAAAGAATTGGCCTCCCTGCAAGAAGAAAAGGCAAAACTCGAAGCCAAAATATTCAAGCCGATATTCGGGTGTGAAATGTACGTAGCCCGTCGCCGGCTTACCGACAAAGAAGCCACACCGAGGGAAATACGTACTACCGTCGTTAACGAGGTCGAGGGCTTTTCTATTCGTCGGGGAGCCGTCGACGAGGGTGGTTATCACTTGGTTGTCCTTGCAAAGAACCTGAAAGGTTATCACAATCTGGTCAAATTGGTATCGAAAGGCTGGACCGACGGATTTTATTCCCGTCCCCGTACCGACAAATACGAACTCGAAAAATATCACGAAGGGCTGATTGTTTGCTCTGCATGTCTGGGTGGAGAGATTCCGAGAAGAATCCTTACCGGCGATATTCAAGGAGCCGAGGAAGCTATCCTATGGTTCAAGAATATCTTCGGAGAAGATTATTATCTCGAATTACAACGCCACAAAGCTACCGTACCGAGAGCCAACCACGAAACATATCCGCTGCAACAAGTAGTGAACGATCGGCTGATAGAGTTCTCTCGCAAGCATGGAATCAAACTGGTATGTACCAACGACGTTCATTTCGTGGAAGAAGAAAATGCCGAAGCTCACGACCGCCTCATTTGTTTGAGTACGGGTAAAGACTTGGACGACCCCAATCGCATGCTATATACCAAACAAGAGTGGTTAAAGACCCAACAGGAGATGAACGACATCTTCTCCGATGTGCCCGAGGCTCTATCCAATACGTTGGAAATTCTCGACAAGGTAGAGTTTTATTCCATCGACCACCCGCCTTTGATGCCCACTTTCCCGATTCCCGAAAACTTCGGTACAGAAGAAGAGTATCGAAAAAAATTTACCGAAGAAGATTTGTTCAACGAATTCACTCGGGACGAAAACGGGAATGTCGTTTTGAACGAAGCCGCAGCACACAAGAAAATAGAAAATTTGGGCGGTTACGACAAACTGTACCGTATCAAGTTGGAAGCCGATTACCTGAAAGAATTGACTTTCAAAGGAGCGCACGAACGATACGGAGAGGAACTATCCGACGAAATTATGGAGCGAATCACTTTCGAACTTCACATCATGAAAACGATGGGTTTTCCGGGTTACTTCCTCATTGTACAGGATTTCATCAATGCAGCCCGCAGAGAGCTCGATGTCTCGGTCGGTCCGGGACGTGGTTCAGCCGCCGGTTCGGTTGTTGCTTATTGTTTGAAAATTACGCAGATAGACCCCCTGAAATACGATCTGCTATTCGAACGCTTCCTTAATCCCGACCGTATTTCCTTGCCCGATATCGATGTGGACTTCGACGACGACGGTCGTGGGCGGGTATTGCAATGGGTAACCGAAAAATACGGAGCCGAAAAAGTGGCGCATATCATCACCTATGGTACGATGGCTACAAAATTGGCGATTAAAGATGTAGCCCGTGTCCAAAAACTACCGTTGCCCGAATCGGATCGTTTGACTCGCTTGATTCCCGACCGTTTACCCGAAAAGAACGGGAAAGCCCAGAAAATAAACCTGAAAAATTGCATCGAGAACGTGAAAGAATTGCAGGAGGCTTGCAATTCGAGTAACGAACTATTGGCCAATACGATGAAGTATGCCCAAATGCTCGAAGGAAACGTGCGTAATACCGGCGTTCATGCCTGTGGCGTTATCATCGGGCGTGACGATATAACCGATTGGGTTCCGGTGAGTACGGCCGACGATAAAGAGACCGGAGAGAAAATGCTCGTTACCCAATATGAAGGCAGCGTTATAGAAGATACCGGCTTGATAAAAATGGACTTTTTGGGATTAAAGACACTCTCCATTATCAAAGAAGCCGTCGAGAATATTCGCCAAACTCGTCACATAGACCTCGATATCGACTCTATTCCTATTGATGACCCCAAGACGTACGAATTATACAGTGCCGGACGGACGACCGGAACATTCCAGTTCGAGTCCGCCG
>ENA-ORML01001995-ORML01001995.1-human-gut-metagenome-genome-assembly--contig:-NODE-1995-length-15079-cov-4.101438_pt1 | contig 15079 bp, 10 predicted proteins | sample MGYA00242103_ERZ508995 | MGnify/ENA primary metagenome ERZ508995 (study PRJEB26280, sample SAMEA2338702) | human gut metagenome | biome: human gut; feature: human-associated habitat; material: faeces...
CCCAGCCGCTGCTCCGGTGTCACGCCCTCCGGCAGGGCCTCGCTGTAATACAGCTGCACGCCCAGTGTGCTGTCGCCCCCCAGTTGGTCTACGGCATCCGTCAGATAGGCGCAGAAGGAGGAGGCGGAGATGAACAGTGTCACGCTGAGGAACAGGCCCACCACCGTGGAGCGATAGCGCTTGCGGTTACGCTTGAAGTTCTTGGCGGCCAACATCCCGGAGAAACCGAAGAGCTTTTCCGTCAGGCGGGAGGTCCTGACCTCCCGACCCCGGAGCTTCACGTCCTTGGTCTGGCGGATGGCCTCCACCGGCGACACCCGCACGGCACGCTTGGCGGGGATCCATGCCGAGATGATAGCCGTCACAAGGCCGATGCCCGCCGCCGCCAGCAGCGCCCAGCCGTTGAGCACAAAGTGCATTTGCAGGGCGTTGCCGCTCGCCCCCATCAGGAATCCGAAGCTGTCCCGCAGACAGTACAGAGTGATGCCGATGCCCAGACAGCCCACCAGCAGACCCAGTGGGATCCCCACGGCGCACAGCACCAGTGCCTCATAGAGGACACTGTCCCGAATCTGCTTGCGGGTGGCGCCGATGGATTTCAGGATACCGAACTGCCGGGTCCGCTCCGCCACGGAGATGGAGAAGGAGTTATAGATCAGCGACACCGAGCCGAAGGAGATCATCAGCAGCAGGATCACCGCAAAGCTGTAGATCATCCGGTTCACGGAGAAGAAGGTGGTGGCGCCGTAGTAATTCAGCAGGTCGGAATTGGAAAACCACTCCAACCCCGGATATTTCTCGTTGTTTCCCTCCATATAGCTGTAAAAGCGGCTGGGATGGGCCACCCGGAAAAATTCATCCGTCTGATAGCCCTGCTCCTGACAGGTCAGGGCAGTATAGCCGGGGCAGGAGAAGGGCTCCGTTGTCATATCCAGCCGCTGGTAAAAGCCCACCACAGTGTAGGTGTGGGGCGTGGTATCTGTCAGCGTCTCCCCCTGCGTATAGGGGTCATAGGCCGTCAGCTCCTCCCCACCCAGCGTCCGGTGGCCCAGCTCCAGCTCCATGGTGTCCCCCAGCGCATGGCGGACGCTGCCATTGGACCACAGATGCTCCGGCAGGAGGAGCTCCCCGGCCTTCTCCGGCAGGCGGCCTTGGGTCAGTCGGATGGAGAGCATGTCCGGCAGGTCGGGGTCCATGGACATGACCCGCAGATAGGGCTTATAAGCATTGTCCGCCCCTACCTGCCCCCAGCCCACCAGCTGCCACGCAGACTGCTCCGTGATCTCCTTTTCATCCCGGCTCAGCTGCGACGCCTGCTGCTCCGTGAGGTTCTGGTAGCAGCCGTGAAACCGGCCTACGGTGTACTCGGCGGCCCCTATGAGATACTGCACGCCGCTGTAAGCACCCTCCGTCACGGCGGTGAACAGGGCCACCGACAGGATGATGCCCACGATGGTCACCCACGTCCGGGAGCGGTTTTTCCGCAGAGCCTGCCGGGTGTAGCGGTGAAAGACGTTCATTCCAGCACCTCCCGGATGCGCTCATCCCGTGTGATGCGGCCATCCTCGATGGCAATGACCCGGTGGGCCTGCAGGGCGATGTTCTCGTCGTGGGTGATGATGACCAGCGTCTGGCCGTACTTCTTGTTGGACATCTTCAGCAGCTCCACGATCTCCTGGCTGTTCTTGCTGTCGAGATTGCCGGTGGGCTCATCCGCCAGCACCACCGCCGGGGCGTTCATCAGCGCCCGACCGATGGACACCCGCTGCTGCTGGCCGCCGGAGAGCTGATTGGGCAGGTACTTCTCCCGACCCCGCAGACCCAGCACGTCCAGCAGTTCCTCCAGCCGCTCCTGATTCACCTGTCGCCCGTCCATCAGCACCGGCAGGGTCATGTTCTCCACCACGTTCAGCACGGGGATCAGGTTATAAAACTGGTAAATGAGCCCCACCTGCCGGCGGCGGAAAATGGCCAGCTGATCCTCGTTCTGGGCGTAGACATCCTGCCCATCCACAAAGACCTTGCCGGAGGTGGGGCGGTCAACACCGCCCAAAATGTGCAGCAGGGTGGATTTACCGGAGCCGGAGGGGCCGATGATGGCCAAGAACTCCCCCTTCTCTACGGTGAAGGAAATGTCGTCCACCGCCCGCACCTGATTTTCACCCTGTCCGTATACCTTACTGAGATGCTGGATCTGCATCAGTTCCATAGTCGTGTCCCTCCTTGACTTTCTGTTGTCCAGTATACCACACGAAGATGACGTTTCGGTGACAGGTTTCATTACAAAAACGTCACAAAACCGTCCCGGCGGAAGGGCAGTCTCTCAGAGCAGACTTACAGAGCAGTCTCCCGACAGTGAAAGAGCAGCCCCGGCGGAAAATTCCGTCGGGGCTGCTCTTGTTCTTACCGTTGTCCTTGAAAGGCTTTTGTCTTTGCAGAATTATTTCTTGCGGCGATAGGTGGGGACCACCGAGGCCACGATGTCCTTCATGTCCTCCGTCTCCTCCTGACAGGCCTTCTCCAGCCGATCCAACTGGTGGCAGAACTCCTCGTCGTCCATGACGATGGGCTTTCCGATGTGGATCAGCTTGTTGGAGGTCTCCTGCAGGCCCTCCTCCGCCATGAGGATCTCCTCATACAACTTCTCGCCGGGGCGCAAGCCCGTGTAGACTACCTTGATATCCACATCCGGCTCATGACCGGACAGGCGGATAAGATTGCGGGCCATGGTGTCGATCTTCACCGGCTGGCCCATATCCAGAATGAATATCTCGCCGCCCTTGGCGTAGTATCCCGCCTGCAGCACCAGCGACACCGCTTCGGGGATGGTCATAAAGAAGCGGGTGATCTCCGGGTGCGTCACCGTTACCGGGCCGCCCTCAGCGATCTGCTTTTTGAACAAGGGGATGACGCTGCCGTTGCTGCCCAGCACGTTGCCGAAGCGCACCGCCACGAAGTCCGTATTGGGGCTGCGGCGGTTCATCATCTGCACCACCATCTCGCACAGGCGCTTAGAGGCGCCCATGATGTTGGTGGGGTTCACCGCCTTATCCGTGGAGATCAGCACGAACTTCTTCACACCGTACTTCACCGAGGCCATGGCCATTTTATAGGTGCCGAACACGTTGTTCTTGATGGCCTCGTTGGGGCTGTCCTCCATCAGGGGGACGTGCTTGTGGGCGGCGGCGTGAAACACCAGCTCCGGCCGGTACTTGGCCATGACATCGTCCAGACGGCCCATGTCCCGCACGGAGCCGATGAGCACCTCCAGATTCAGCTCCGGATGGGTGCGGCACAGCTCCATCTGGATATCGTAGGCGTTGTTCTCATAAATATCGAAGATGATCAGCTGTTCGGGGTTGCTTTTGGCGATCTGGCGGCACAGCTCGCTGCCGATGGAACCGCCGCCGCCAGTGACCATCACCACCTTGCCGGAGATATACCGGCAGATCTCCTCCAGATTCACCTGAATAGGGTCACGGCCCAGCAGATCCTGCAGCTCCACGTCCCGGAGCTTGCTGACACTGACCTCGCCGTTGACCAGCTGGAACATCCCCGGCACCGCCTGCACCCGGCAGCCGGTCTTGCTGCAGATGTCCAGAATCTCCTTGCGGTCCTGTCCGTCGCAGGTGGGGATGGCGAAGATGATCTTATTGACCTGGTACTTCTTCACCGCATCGGGGATCTCCTGCCGCCCGCCGGCAATCTCCACACCGTCCAGATACCGGCGGCGCTTGCTGGGGTTGTCGTCGATGATGCACACCACCCGGCTGCCCAGCCGGGGATTGGAATTGATCTCCCGGATCAGCTGGCGTCCGGCCTCGCCGGCGCCGATCATCAGAATGCGGTCCCGCTCGCTCTTCTCCGTGCTGATCCCCGCCATCAACTGGCGCATGAATCGGTAGGAGAACCGCAGCGCCGTGGTGGACATGAAGCTCATGATAAAGCCCGCAAAGTAGAAGGAGCGGGGCATATTGATCTTCAAAATCAGCACATAGGCCAGTCCGGCTGCCAGCAGCACGCCATAGGCCAGAATGATGCGGAACAGCTCGTCGATGCTGACAAAGCTCCAGATGCTGTTATACAGCCGGAATAGCTGGAACACCACCAGACAGATGACGATCCACGGCCCGATGATCTTCAAATACTCGTTGAGGTACATCTGAGGGATGGCCCCCAGACGGAACTCAAACCGCATCCACAGCGCCAGAAAAAAGGACCCGGCGATGCACAGCATATCCAGCACGAAGATCACCATCGTCCGCCGCAGTCCGGCGGTCATGGCTCTTTTGCCGTTTTCTTGTTTCATCCGTTCTTCCTTCCGGCGGCTCCGGCTGACGCCGGGCCGCCTGTCCTTCCTCAGATCTTCTCCACGTTCAGGGAGAAGTCTGCCTTATAGCCGCGGAAGCGAAGGATGCGCTCATAATCCTCCACATAGTCCACCTCGGCCCAGAACAGGCCGTCCATCTCCTCCACGTATACCGGGCGCTTGCCCACCATTTCATAGAGGATATTCTCCCACCAGACGCTGTGCTGCTGGGTGCGGATCATGCCGTCCAGCTTCTCCATGAACTCCGGCATGAAATCCTTGCTGAAGCGGCCGATGCCGATGTACTCGCCGGTGATATCGCTGCCGGTGAGCTCCTTGCCGTACTTCACCAGCAGGCCGTTCTCGTACTTATACTTGTAGTCGGCCTCCTCCTTGCGGGTGCCGTCGGCGAACATCACCGGAGACTTATGGCACTCCAGGATGCGGTCCAGCAGTGTCTCCTCCAGATACACGTCGGCGTTCATGATGAGGGTGTCATCGTACTGGGACAGGAAGTCCTTAGCAAACCACGCCGAGGCGATGCTGTTGGTGACGTCGAAGAAGGGGTTATAGAAGTAGCGGATACCCTCGTAGTCCTTCAGCGTCTCCTGAATGACCTCCGCCCGGTAGCCCAGCACCATGGCAATGTCGGTGATGCCCTTCTTGTGGAACAGCTCGATGGTGTACTGGATCAGCTTCTGACCGCCGATGTCCACGGTACACTTGGGGTTGCCGGCCAGATACCGGCTGATGCGGGTGCCTCGACCCGCCGCAAGCAACAGAACTTTCATGTTTCTTCCTCCTTGTAATATATCGATCAAGCCTTCAGGATCCCACGGGCCATGAGGTCGTCAAAGGCCCGGAACAGTGCGTCGTTATCCTCCACGGTCAGGTGGCCGATGTGGCCCACCCGGAACACCTTATCCGCCAGCTCACCGCCGTTGGGGCAGATGATAATGCCGTACTCGTCCTTCAGGGTCAGGAACAGCTGGTGGGCGGACACCTCCGGATTGTTGGGAGACAGCGGCGTCACCGCATAGGACAGGGAATCGGACACGATGTGGAAGGGATACTTCCCGATGCGGGAGCGGAAATCCTTGGCAATGGCACGGATCTGAGCCTGTACGTTTGCAAAGCCGTCCCGTTTGATCTGATTCAGGCGGGCATTGATCTGGATAAGGATGCCCACCGCCGGAGTGAAGGGTGTCTGGCCCCGCTCCCCGTTTTTCAGGGCGGCCTTCAGATCCAGATAGTAGCAGGCGGGGCGGTTGGCGTAGATACGCTCCACAGCCCGGCTGCTGAGCACCATCATGGAGATGCCGGGAGGCACGGCCAGCGCCTTCTGGGAGCCGGTGAACACCACGTCGGCGCCCCAACGCTTCATGCTGACGTCATCGGCCAGAAAGGCACTGATGGCATCCACCACCAGCACCAGACCGTTTTCACGGCAGAAGGCGGAGATCATGTCCATATCGTACAGAACGCCGGTGGAGGTCTCGTGCATATTCACCAGCAGGCCCGTGTAGCCCTGTCCGGCATAGGGGGCCAGATCGGCGGGGGTCAGGGCGTGGCCCTGCCGCAGTTCGATGGCCGTATGGGGGATGCCGTAGACCTCGCAGATCTCGCAGAAGCGGTGACCGAAGCTGCCGCCGGCCACCACCAGCAGCCGGTCGTCCTTGGTGAACACGTTCTGGGTGACGGCATCCATGGAGGCCGTGCCGGAGCCGGTGAGGAATACCGCTCTGGCATCCTCCGGGGCATCCATGAACTCCTTGAGCAGCGCCTCGTTCTCCTTCATCAGGGCGGAGAAGTCCGGCGTGCGGAAGTAGGGCACGGGGTCTGCACCGATCCGGGAGATCTCCTCCGAGATCTGAACCGGACCCACCGCAAAGTTGATATGATCCTTTTTGATGTCCATAAAACTATATTCTCCTTTCACCGGTACCTGTCACAGAGTACGCTCTGCCGCAGGCGCCTTATCTTCCGTTTCCAGCATCAGCGCACCCAGCGCCAGCCAGAAAATAAAGGACACATCATTGATCTTCAGGAATACGCTGTTCATGAACAGCGCCTCCACCAGTCCGAAGGCCACCACCGCCAGTGTCGTGATCGTCCACAGGGACAGCTGCGGATGCCGCAGGATATAGCGAATCACCCGCACCAGCACCAGCACCAGAAAGCACAGGAACAGCCCTGCTCCCACAAAGCCTGTGCTGATAAACACAAACAGATAGTTGTTATGGGACTCGTAGACCAGATCCGTTTTCACCGTATCCTTAAACTGATCGGTGAAGTAGCGCACGATGTACATCTCCGGATGCCGGTCGCCGATATAGTCGTTATAGTTGGACAGGGACAGTCCCGCAGGGCCGATCTCACCGGCAAGGGATATATAGTCCCTCCAGATCTCGAAGCGGTTGTTGGAGACATCGCCCTCCTGTGACCGCTCGATGGCATCCGGCTCCTCGATGACGGTACCCACGGCCATATGCTGCATAGCAGCCCGGATACCCTCCGTACAGCCCCAGCACACCACCACGGCGCACACACCAGCCAACACGCTGACACCCAGCCGTTTCAGCTGCTTCATACTGCCGCAGCGGTTACGCACCAGCAGCACCGTGAAGCAGAAGGCATACAGGATCAGGGCGATCAGGGCGCTGCGGGACACGCTGAGGATCACGTGCGTGACCAGCACCAGCGCCGCCACGGCCAGTGCCGCACGGCCCGCCCAGTGTTTTCCACGGGTCACGACCCCCTGCATACAGCCGACAAACAGGAACATGCTGGTATATGCCGCATAGTCCAGACCCATGAACAGGCCGAACAGGCGGCTCTGATAATAGCCCTGCCGTGTCAGCTCTGGGCTGGTGGTATTGGGATTGGCGACATATGTATAGCCGATGCGGAACAGATATTGATACAGGCCCACGCAGCAGGCAATGCCCCAGATGACCAGCACCACATAGAACAGGTTCCGCAGGAACCGGCGCATCCGTTCCTTGCCTACCCGCTGGGCCAGACTGTACACCAGCGCAAACTGGATCACCACCCAGCACAGGTCAAAAAGGTTGTCCTTCACGCCGTAGCGCATGGTACGCAGGGAAGCGATGACATCCATAAAGGCCACGCCATACAGCAGCCAGCACCAGATACCTCGCCAGAGGCCCCGGTTGGTGAACAGATCCAGCGCCATCAGCACGGCGCCTATCAGTCCCAAATAGGTGGAAATGTGGTACAGCGGGGTTTTGGCCATCCACGTCAGCACCGGGGCGATCTGCAGCAGCACAAAGCTCACCACCGTCACGCCTACATACACCAGCACCGCCGTGTTCAGCCACGGAAGCCGTCCGATACAGCTCTCATCCCCGAATACCGCACGCCGCAGTTCTCTCTTTTGCATATGGTATAACTCCTACTTTGTATAGATTATGCCACCGGCTTATGCGGCCTTTTTCCCCTTGGGCAAAAAGCGCAGCAGAATGCCCCACAGCTGCTTCCACTCCGCCGTGCGTCCGGTGACGCCCAGCCAGATGCCGGGATAGATAACGCCCACGATGACGCACCTCAGCAGCAGTGACAGGATGGTATTGTCCGGCGACAGCCACCGGCACGCACCGTAGCAGGCGGCGCAGGCGGCAAAGGCCAGCAGCACATAGCCCAGCAGCTTTCCCATGTATTCGTTCCAGCTGCGGTAGAACTGGTATTTCACCACCACCCACGCTTCCCACGGGGTATAGATGAAGAAGAACACCAGAATGGTGGGAACCAGCACGCCGGCGATGCTGCCGGTGGCCTTCACCATCCAGATGCTGCCCACCAGATTCACGGCCATGCCCACATAGGGCTTGAGCCAATCCTCCGTCCACAGGCCCGCTGCATCCCGGTAGGTCAGCTGCATGATGCGGAACATCCACGAGAAGAAGTACAGCACGATGAGCATCATCAGCCGCTCATCCAGCAGATACTCCGGGCCAAGCCACACGGCGGCGATGAAGGGCTGGTAAAAGCACAGCATACACGCCGCTGCGCCGCCCACCAGCGCCACCCAGCCATAGGTCATGGTTTTGAAGAACCGGTAGTTGTCCTCACGGGAGTCCGTCAGCAGCTTATTGCCGATGCCGGAGAGGCTGCCGTTGGTGACGATCTCCACCAGGCCATTGACGGCGGTGAGGATATAGTAATAGTTGCTATACAGCGACAGCGCCGTCAGTCCCAGAAAGGAGGAGATGATGATGCTGTCGATGCTCACCAGAAAGGTGTTGCCCAGCTTATGGCCGAACAGCGTCCCCACCCGCTTGTAGATGTCCTTTTTGGTCACCGGGTCCAGCTCACCCTGACACACGATGTCCGGGTAGTGCTTCCGGGCCGCCAGATACACCGCCACGTTGTTGGGGATCACCATCAGCGGCAGCAGGATGATATAGGCATAGTAATTGGAGAAGATCAGCAGCACCGCCGCCTGCAGGGTATACTGCACCACATAGCGCACGGTGGAGATCTTCAGCGTCACGTCGTTGCGCTGAAAGGCGGTAAACGTGGCGTTGTTATAGGCGAACATCAGGTAATCCAGCACGCTCTCCGACAGATAGATGGCGAAGAGGACGTACAGGTTCACATCCGGCGGACACTCGTTTTTCACCAGCCATGGCAAAAACGGCATCACCGCCAGACCCATGCCCAGAATCACCAAACCCACGATGCGGTAGACCTTCCGGTAGAATTTCAGCATGGCGCACAGAGCCGGCTTGTCATCCTCGGCAATGGCCTTGTACATGGTGAACACCAAGGAGCTGTTAAAGCCCAGATTGGCCAGATTCAGCACCGTCAGCACGGAGGTGAACAGGGTGGACAGGCCGTTATACTCCTGTCCCAGCTCCTTGATGATGATGGTCTTGATGGCAAACGGCCCGATGAGGGTGGCCACCCGGTAGATGGCGCCCCAAAGGGTATTCCGCATGGTATTTTTGGCTCGTGAGAGCTTTTTCATAGCATCCGTCCGTTCTCTCAGTTTCGGGAGCGGCTCATGACCGCTCAAAGGCGGAGGGCCTGGGGAAGGCCCGCTGGAAGATATCCACCAGCTGCTGCCGCTCCGTATCGAAATCGAAGTCCATGGGGTCGTCGTTGACGCAGACCACCCGGTACTTCCCGCCCCGCAGCAGCCGCTCCACCTCCGACTCGCTCTGCTTGCCGATGGTAAGATAGGTGCTGTCGGGCTTTTTGGGGGCAAACCGGCCGCTGGCCAGCTGCCAGTACCGGAACAGATACTGGTTCACGTCCGCCCGGTCCCGGAATTTGTGGCGGCAGGTGGCGTCCAGCACCTCCGGGAACCTGTCCCACACCTCCTCCAGCGTGCTCTTGCAGAAGGAGACGCAGGAGTGGTAATTGCGGAAGCCTGTGAAGTCCCCCCACGGGAGGAGGTACAGGTTATACAGCAGGCCCTTCCCGTAGCCGGGATAGAACCACTTGCCGAAATTCTGCCGGATGACACTGCGCTTATCGAAGCTCATGTTCACCAGCGCCATCATGTTCAGCATGATATAGGGCATGAAGTTGGCGGTGTCGTTGTTTTTGATGACGCCCATCACCGCCGTGTCACAGGGCAGGCCGTCCCGGAAGAAATCCTCCGGTCGGGAGGGCTTCATCAGGTACACGTCGTCGTTGAAATAGAGGAAGTGCTCCGCCAGATCCGGGATGCGGTGCATATTCAGCTCGATGGTATGGGAGCTGAAGGTAGGCAGATACTCCTCCGGGATGAAGTCCCGGTGATTGACGATATGCAGCTTGGGATGGTCAGGCTCCAGCCATGCAGGCAGGTGTCCGTAGGTCAGCAGGTGTACCTTTCGCACCCACGGGGCGTTCTGCTCGATGCCTCGGAACCAATAGCGAAACAGCCCCCACTCCCGGTAGCGGGCGGGGTGATTGTCGGCGCTTTTGGAGGCCCGGTATTTGGCGTGATCCGCCTGCCAGACCGGGTCAGACCCGTCCACCCATGGGATCACGATGTCAATGGGATGCGTACTCATTGGTCCTGTGCTCCGTCCTTTTTCTGTTCCTCGGCGGCGCAGTCCAGACAGAAACCCACGGAATAGTGCTTCTCCCGGTCGGCCTCCGGCGGGATGACCCAGTAATCGCCGTACTGATTTTTCAGATAGGTGTCCGGATCATGGGGCAGGTTGATGGAAAAGTCCTCAAACGGCCCCTTGATGGGGGGATAATATACCTCTTTGGGCATAATATGTCCGAAATAGTGGCCGATATCCGTGGGGACGGCCCACAATCCCGTGTCCTTCTTGCACCGCACGAAGCGGTCAAACAGGTCACCCCACTTCTTATAGGGGCGGAAGGAGAACAGGAAGCCCACTGCGCACCGCAAGCCATAGTTGAACTTTCCGGCGGAGGACTGGCTGAAGAACTTCTTCTTCTCCGGGCTGCGGTAGTGGTAGAACAGGGTGGATACCGCAATGTATTGCAGGCCCATGGCCGTTACGCCCTTGATGCCCCGGACAACGGGGTTTCTGGGGACGGACTCAATGGCGAAGATATCGATGTGAACGCCCTTGGGAAACGGCGTGTTATAGTCCAGAAACGCCGCTTTCAGGGTGTTTTTCTTATATACGGCGGAGATCATGCTCTCCAGCTGGTACTTATCGGAATTGGGGGTGGTGAGCTCGTACTTGTCCCCCATGCACTCCTCGAACAGCTCCACGAAGCGGTTCAGATCCTCACGGGGCATGAGGATATCCACATCGTCGTCCCAGGGGATAAAGCCCTTGTGGCGCACGGAACCCAAGGCAGTACCGCCGGCGGCCATATAGCACAGGCCGTGCTCCTGACACACCCGATCGATGTCCTTGATGATCTCCAGAAAGCACGCCTGCAGCGCCTTCAGCTCCTCCGGCGTCAGCTCGTGCATCATCTCCGTCTCCGGTGCGATCTGCATACACTTCCGGGTGGAGAACATATTTCTCAGCTTCGACATGACTCTCACGCTTTCTTTTCATCCACACAGTAGTGGATGCCCTTATACTGCTTGTAGCTGTGCTCCAGATCGATGAATACCGCATCGTGGCGGTAGACCCGCTCCTCCGGGGGAGGCAGCTGCATATAGTTGCCGTAGGAGATGGTCAGCCACTTGTCATAGTCCTCCGGCACCGGCATCTGATGGCCCTCGAACTCCAGATACGCCGGGTGGCGGAACCACCGGATGGGGAACCTCTGGCGCATGATGGTAGCGCCCTCGCCGAAGGAGGAGACGTACTCCGCATCCGCCAGCGAGTAGCGGCTCAGTCGCTTTTCGGCGCCCTTCCACAGCTTGTACCGGGCCTTGAAGGACGGCACCAGCGTCAGCGCCAGCTTCTCGGCGTAGTAGGTGACCTTGCCCTTGTGGGCGGGCAGACGCTGGAAATTGAAGCAGCAGTACATCATGGAGTCCCCCATCTGCCACAGCTGCTTCCACTTGGACTTGGGCACGGCGTCCAGCGGGATCACGTCGATCATCAGCCCCTGATGGATGTCCAGATCTACGCTGTGGCGGTTGATGAAGGTGGTGTTGTTGTCCTTGATCTCCGTGGCGGAGTGACGGATGTTGAATCGATCGTTGGAGCGGACGCAGGAGTAGTGCTCTGTGTCCGCCTTTTCGTCCCAGATACGGCAGAGTTTTTCATAGTCATCCCGCAGCATGAACACGTCCACGTCGTCGTCCCAGGGGATGAAGCCCTTGTGGCGCACGGCACCCAGACAGGTGCCGCCGGCCAGCACGAAGCCCAGCCCGTTCTCCTGACAGAACTTCTGAAAATACAGCAGGATCTCCAGGAGCTTGCTCTGGATCTCCTGTATCGTGACCTCTTTCTTTTCTTCCATAGTTGACCTCTCACCGCCACCCGGCCCGCTGGGGGGCAGGCGGCGTCCTCTTTGTTTTGTTCTCCGGCTATCGCCGCAACGGAGTATTATACTCCCTGCGAATCGGAATTGCAACCTTTGTGTCCTCCGGAGGGGTCACAGCACCGCTTTGACCGTCCGCAGCATGGTCAGCAGCTCCTGACCCAAGCCAAAGCGCCGGATGCTCGCCAGATTATATGCCATTTTCCCCGGCAGCACCTGCTGCACATACGTCTCGTCCACATCCTCCGCCTTGTCCAGCAGCTCCGCCTCGTCCTTGTAGCGGATGCTGGCCTCGGAGGTCACTCCTGCCGGCAGCAGGAGGGTGGCCATCATCTCCGGGGTGTAGCGGGCCACGTACTTGGGCACCTCCGGCCGTGTCCCCACAAAGGACATGGAGCCACCCAGCACGTTCAGTAACTGGCCGACCTCGTCCAGACGGCAGCTGCGGATGACCTTGCCCACCCGTGTGATGCGGCTGTCGCCGCTGACCGTCACCTGACTGCCGATGCGGTCAGCGTTCTGCACCATGGTGCGGAACTTGAAAATGCGGAATTCACGCCCGTACTGGGTCACCCGCACCTGCCTATAAAACACCGGGCCGCGGGAGTCCAGCTTGATGGCAATGGCCAGCACCAGAAACACCGGGCTCAGCAGCACCAGCAGCACCAGCGATGCCAAAATATCGAACAGCCGCTTGCAAAGCAGGCTCCCCTGCTTCTTTCGCAGCAGGTCATAGTACGGGCGAACCTCCTCCGTCCGCATCTCCTGCGGCAGATCCTCCCACTTCCGCAGCATCACCGGAGGTACTCCTTCACGATGTCCGCAAACTGCTCCGTCACATAGGCCGCATCCTCATCGGAGAGGCGGGTGTGCAGAGGCAGGGTGATGAGGTTTTCATAGTGGTGGTAGGCATTGGGATAGTCAGCGATATCGAAGCCCATGGCCTTGTAGGCCGTCATCATGGGCAGGGGCTTATAGTGGACGTTGCAGGCCACGCCCCGCTCCGCCATCCGCAGGATGATCTCATTGCGCTCCTTTTCCCCGATGCCGGGGGTCCACGTCAGGTACAGGTGGCCGGAGCTGGTATAGTCCGGGGTAAAGTGGGGCAGGGTCCGGATGCCCAGCGGGTGCAGGGCTTCATCATAGCGCTGGATCAGCTGATGCCGCCGCTCCAGCAGGCCGGGATAGCGCTCCAGCTGCTTCAGACCTATGGCGGCCATGATGTCCGTCATGTTGCACTTATACCACGGCCCCACGATGTCGTACTCCCACGCCCCCAGCTTGGTCTTGGCCAGAGCGTCCTTGGACTGGCCGTGGAGGCTCAACAGCTGATAGCGGTGGTACAGATCCTCGTCGTCAAGACCCGGCAGCGTGCGCCACGCCGATGCACCGCCCTCGGCGGTGGTGAAGTTCTTCACGGCGTGGAAGGAGAAGGAGGTGAAGTCTGCCAGAGCGCCGGTAGGCACCCCGTGACGGGAGGCGCCCAGCCCATGGGCGCAGTCGGCCACCACGGCCACCCGGCCCAGTGCCTCCTGCACATCGCCCTTGGGGCAGAACAGTGCCCCTTTCCCCTCCACCGCCTGATAGATGCGGTCATAGTCGCAGGGGATGCCCCCCAGATCCACCGGGATCACCGCCTTGGTCCTTTCGGTGATGGCCCGTTCCATCTGATCATAGTCCATCTCCAGCGAGTCCTTCCGGCTGTCGATGAACTTCACCGTGGCCCCCACATGGATGGCCGCCGCCGCCGTGGCGGTATAGGTGTACGCCGGCACCAGCACCTCGTCGCCTTCACCGATACCCAGCACCCGAAGGTTCATCTCCTCCGCCGCCGTAGCGGAGTTCAGGCACACCAGCTTCGCCACATGGCAGTACTCTGCCAGCTCCTTTTCCAGCTGCTTGGTGCGGGGGCCGGTGGTGATCCAGCCGGACCGCAGGGCCTCGCACACCTCTTGGATCTCCAGCTCCGTGATATCCGGAGGGCTGAAGGGTATATTTCGCATATCGATACGCACTCCTTAGTCGGTTTGATCCGTTTCGTTGTTTTTCAGTCTGCGCCCGGTTGGGCGGACTTACATATTGTGAAATTATACTACAACCCTCGGCAAAATGCAACCGGCGACGGCAGGTCATTTCACACTTCCCGGCGGTTTTTATGAATAGAAGGTAAATTTTCTTTTAATCCTGCACTTTTCCCACCGGCTTGATGGGGCTTATGAGGGCATCTATATCGTGCCCTTATACCACCGCAGGATAAACCGTGCGCCGCCGGTGAGGACATTTTCCGCCTGCACCGTGCCGTTCTGCTGGGCCAGCACCTGACGGGAGAGGCTCAGGCCGATGCCGAAGTTGTTCTCCCCGGCGTTTTTGCCCCGGTAAAACCGCTGAAAAAGCCGAGGCAGCTCCTCCGGGTCGAAGCCCGGCCCGTCATCCTGCACCGTGATCTCTGTGAAAATGGCTGTCTCCCGTGCCGTTACCTGCACCCATGAGGCGGCGTGCTCCATGCAGTTTTTCAGAATATTTCCCAGTGCCTCCGTGCTCCACGGCACGTCGCAGGTAAGCCGCTCCTCCCCCGCCTGAGCGGTGAAGCGGATGCTCCGCACCTCCATGGGGACCTCCAGCGGCTCCGCCGCACGGCGCACCAGCTCCGCCGCCGTGGTGTCCTGCGGGTGGAACACCACCGTCCCGGCGTCCAGCTGGGCCATTTTCAGCAGGGCCTCCACCAGCCACTCCATACGGCCCGTCAGCTTCTTCAGCTCCCGCATCAGTGCCAGACGCCGCTGGGGCGTCAGCTCCTCCTGCTCCAGCAGGGACAGGGTCAGGCGCATGGCCGTCAGGGGCGTCCGCAGTTGGTGGGAGATATCCGCCATGGCATCCGCCAGTCGG
>ENA-ORML01001996-ORML01001996.1-human-gut-metagenome-genome-assembly--contig:-NODE-1996-length-15074-cov-4.128637_pt1 | contig 15074 bp, 13 predicted proteins | sample MGYA00242103_ERZ508995 | MGnify/ENA primary metagenome ERZ508995 (study PRJEB26280, sample SAMEA2338702) | human gut metagenome | biome: human gut; feature: human-associated habitat; material: faeces...
GTCGGCTCCCTGCAGGTACGCATGGCGGCCATCGCCACCGCGCACATCCAGGATGCCTGCATCACCAGGGCCAAGATCGCCGAGGCGACCGTGGGCGAACTGAACGCGGACGCCATCTCGGCCATCACGGCGCGCATTGAGGAACTGGCAGCCGGGCACGTCGTGACAGACGAACTCTACGCCTCGCTGGCCACCATCGCGCTGGCCCAGATCACCACCGCCAACATGGACAGCGCCAACATCTCCTGGGCGGACATCGGCGGTCTGGCCGCAGAGATCGCCAACATCGCCGTGGCTCAGATCACGACGGCGAACATCAATCAGGCCAGCATCGACTGGGCCAATATCGCCAATCTGAACACACAGATCGCAAAGGTCGCCCTTGCCCAGATCACCTCCGCCAGCATTGAAGCGGCCCATATCGACTGGGCAAACATCGCCGACCTGAACGCCGCCATCGCCAAAATCGCCGTGGCACAGCTGACCACGGCCAACATCAACAACGCCGAGATTGACTGGGCCAGCATCGACGAAATCAAGTCCTCCATCGCCACGCTGGTCAACGCCAGCATCGGCACCGCGGACATCGACTGGGCGCGCATCAAGGATCTGACCACCGGCACGGCTATCATCGAGAAGGGCGTGAACGGCAAGCTCTATGTGGCTGACCTCGCGGTCACCGAAGCCAACATGGCGTCGCTCTCCGTGGGTGAGCTGCTGATCCGGGGTGAGGACGGTTGCTTCTATGCGCTTTCCATCGCGGAGGACGGCTCCGTCTCCACAGAAAAGAAGCAGGTCGGAAACGGCGATGTGGCGGACAATACCCTCTCCGGAAGCAAATTGCTGGAGCAGACCATTACCGCTCGGGAACTCAACGTAGCGTCCATCTTTGCTGACGAAGCGCTCATTGGGGCCATCAAGGCCGCCAATATCGACGTAAGCAGCCTGTTTGCCGCGGAAGCGTTCATCTCCCGGCTCAACGCCGTGGACATCTCCGGCAACGAATCGCTGCGCCTGGTGGTGGAAACCGCGCGCGACGAGGCGCTGGACGCCACCGGCGAGGCCGTGGCGCAGATTGCCCTGACCGCCGAGGAGATTCGCAGCGAGGTGCGGAGGGACTACGCCAGCGCGGATGACGTGGCGCAGCTCAGTGCCACGGTCTCCACCCTGGCCGAGCAGACGGAGAGCAATTTCACCTGGGCGGTCACAAAGATCAACGAAGTCATCGAGGATGCTGCCGCCAGCCAGGCGCTGACCGAGGAACAGCTTGCCCTCATCCGCACCTACATGAGCTTCGGCGAGGACGGGCTGACCATTGGCAAGAGCGGCAATCCGCTAACCTTCCGCGTGGTCAACGACCGCCTGGCCTTCTACATGAACAACACCGAGGTGGCGTATCTGTCCAACAACAAGCTGTACGTGACGCAGGCCGAGATTCTGGCAAAGCTGCAGATCGGCAAGTTTGCCTATGAGCCCCAGAGCAACGGAAATCTCTCCGTCATCTACACCGGATAAGGAGGAAACATGGCGACAACCGTATCCTACAGCGCGTCCATGCGAACCCGCAAAACCTCGTCCTCCAGCAACGCTAAGAGCGCCGTGGCCTGTCAGGAGTACTACGAGAATACCTACAACTACGTGGGCATCGTCCATTTCTCCGGCATGGCGCTGGCAAACAAGATCATCACGGGTATCTCCCTGCGCGTCGTGGCCGCTCAGGCCGGTTATGGCACCGGGCATACCAAGACCGTCTATGTCCGCGCGTCGAAGTACCAGGCGGCGTCGCAGTCCGGTGTTACCGGCGGGAACTACTACGGCGAGGAGCTGGGCACGTTCACCGGCGCGTTCTACAACAACACCAGCAGCTATACCCTGACGGGCACGCTGCTGAACAATCTCGCCGCGTACTTTGCGGCGGGCAACAACACCATCTGCCTGTTCAATCCCAGCCCGGTGAAAAGCTCCCAGGGCTATTCCACCAACTACATGCAGTGGGAAGAGTGCACGATTACGGTGACCTACGAGGAAGCCGCGTCCCAGCCCACGATGTCCTCCTATACCGTCGGCATGGGATCGGCGGTGACGATCTACACCAACCGGCAGAGCACCGCGGCCACCCACACGCTGCGTTACAGCTTCTTTACCGTCAACCAGACCATCGCCACGGGCGTGGCGGATTCCACCACCTGGACGCCGCCTGTTTCCCTGGCCGCACAGATTCCCAACGCCACCTCCGGCTGGGGGACGCTCCTGTGCGATACCTATGTCGGCGGCAAGCTGGTCTCCACCAAGAGCTGCATCTTTACGCTGAACGTCCCGACCACGATGGTACCCTCAATTACAGGGCTGACCTACAGCGAGGCAACAGCGGGCATTGCCGCGCAGTTTGGCGGCTATGTGCGCACGCGCAGCACGCTCCAGGTTTCCATCACCGCCACCGGCGCGCAGGGCAGTTCGATCACGGCCTACCGCACGACGTTGGGCGGTACGGTCTATACGACGTCCTCGTTTACCACAGGCACGCTGAATACGGCAGGCAGCAATACCCTGACTGTCAGCGTGACCGATTCCCGCGGGCGGGTCACGACCACCACAAGAACCATTTCCGTACTGGATTACGCCCAGCCATCCCTGACGAAATTCACCGCGGAGCGCTGCAACAGCGCGGGCACAGCTCCCCAGATGGACGGGACGAGAGTTCGCGTATCAGTTGGCGGTTCGGTGTCGCCGGTTGGCACGAAGAATACGATTGCCTGTGTGGTGTATTACAGGACGTCCGGGGCAAGCGCGTGGACACAGGCCGCGACGATCACCCCCTCCAGCTACAGCGTCAACACCACTAACCTGCTGCTGTCCCAGACCTTCAATGCGCTGAGCAGTTACGACCTCAAGGTGCGTTTGCAGGATGCTTTCTACTACATCGAGCAGACGGTATCCATCGGCACCAAGCAGGTGATGATGGATTTCTACAAGGACGGCAGCGGCGTGGCTTTCGGCAAGGTGGCCGAAACGCCGGGCGCGGTGGAGTTTGGCTGGCCGGTAAAACTCAGCGAACCGCTGGGCGTCGCGCAGGGCGGCACAGGCTCAACCGCCGCGGCATCGGCCTGCAGTAACCTTGGCGCGGTGAAGAAGGCTGGCGATACCATGACCGGCAACCTGAGCATCTCGGGCTATCTGTATCCCTCCGTCTACCTGCTGCCGACGTACAACGGAACGACCAACCGCACGGTATTCGAAGGCAGCTATGTGGGCGCTTCCTCGTTCTCCTCGTGGCAGGACTCGACAGGCAATAACCGCCGGATGGTAGAAGTGCGCAACGCGGGCGCGGAAGCCAGCCGGGACAACGCACTGGTGCTGCGCGACGTGGTCAACGGCAGCTATTATACGTTTCGTGTATTTCACGCAGGCATGGCGACGCCCGTGCCCCTGGCCAATGGCGGGACAGGCGCGAACAATGCCGCTTTGGCCCGGAGCAATATCGGGGCCAACAATGCCTCGAATCTGAACACGGGCACCGTGCCCATGGCAAGGCTACCGTTCAAGGTGGCCTATGGCTCCACGTCCATCAACGGCAATACGGCGGCGACCATCAACTACAGTTCAGCGGGGTTCACGTCCGTGCCCAAGGTCGTCGTTACCTACTCGACAACCGGCTCCAACTGGTCGGGCGACAACGGCGCGATCAAGGTTTACAGCAAGACCACCTCACAGGCGCTCATCATTGTGGGCGGCAATTTTTCCTCCTCCCGCAATGTGGACTGGATCGCCATTGGAACATGACGGAGGTACGACATGAAAGAATTGATTGAACAGGTCATCCAGATGGGCAATTACGACCTGACACAGCTTCTGGATACCATTGACCGCTATCACATCGAGGGACGGCTGAGCGATGACGAGCGCATGGAGCTTTACATGACGGCCCGCAAGGGCGCGGAGCCGGACTACGACTACAAGGGCGAGATCGACGCGCTGTGGGCGGCCATCCGGGAACTCCAGAAGACCGTCGCGCCGCCGGAGCCTGACGAGGAATGGCCGGAATTCGTGCAGCCCACCCACGCGGGCACAGCCTACCAGGTGGGCGACAAGGTCACCTTCCGCGGTGAGCGGTATGTCTGCATTCTGGCTCACTGCGTGTGGAGTCCCGCGGATTATCCCGCCGCATGGAAGAAACAATCGGCCACAACCTGAGCGCCGCCTGCGAGAGCGGCTTTTGTTTTGTCCATATAGAAACGGAGGTGAAGAAATTGCCTGACTGGATTACGCGATATTGGGTGGAATGGCTGTTCGGCATCGTGGCGGCAATGATGGTCGCCGGTTATCAGCGGGTAAGCAAACACATGCGGCACGCCCAGAAAAAGGACCGGGCGCTGGATGACGGCATGCGCGCACTGCTGCGCGACCGGATCATCAGCGCCTGCGACCATTACCTCGAAAAGGGGTTCGCTCCTGTGTATGCCCGGGAAAACATCACCAGCATGTATGATGCCTACCACAGCCTGGGTGGGGATGGAATTGTCACGGACATGGTTCAGCAGACCATGAAGCTGCCCTACATGAACGGCGGCGAAACACGCTCGAATCCTTCGCGGTAAGGCCGCGTTGTGATCTACAAATTTCAAGGAGGAACACGGTATGAACATCAACTGGAAGGTACGTTTTCAGAACAAGGCTTTTCTGACCGGCCTGATCTCGCTGGTGGTGGTCTTCATCTATGACCTGCTGCAGCTGCTGGGCATCGCGCCTGTGGTGACCCAGAGCGCGGTCATGCAGGTGGCCGAAGGCATTCTCACCATTCTGGGTATGGTAGGCGTCATTGCCGATCCCACCACGGCGGGTCTGACCGACAGCAGGCAAGCGCTGACCTATACTTCTCCCAGGCAGGACTAACGCTGATTCATCGACCACGGGGCGACGGGCGACCGCCGCCCTTTTCATTGTTCAAGGAGGGACAGACATGCCAGACAGAATCAACACTCCGCTCACTAACGAGCACTTCGCGGCTTTTTGCCAAAGCATGGTCGGACAGCCCTACTGGTACGGCACCTGCGTCTACAAATGCACCGAAAGCCTGCGTTCGCGCAAGGCCGCGCAGTATCCATCCCACTACGGCTCCAGCCGCACCAGCCGCTACAGGGACGACATCTCGAAGAAGAAGGTCTGCGCGGACTGCGTCGGGCTCATCAAGGGGTACTGCTGGACCGGCGGCGGTAAGGGTGTGATCGAGAGCATTGGCACGGACAGCACCTACGCAAGCTCCTATGGCGCAAACGACTGCCCGGACAAGTCCGCCAACAGCATGTTCACCTACGCAAAGAGCAAGGGATGCTCCTGGGGTACCATGGACAGCCTGCCGGAGGTGCCCGGCATCGCGCTGCGCTCGGATGGCCATGTGGGCGTGTACATTGGCGGCGGCTACGCCGTGGAGGAGCGCGGTTTCTCGTATGGGTGCGTGAAGACCCGCGTCAAGGATCGCAGCTGGACGCACTGGTACTTCCTGCCGTTTATCGACTACGGCGCAGCCAGCGACATGAAGCCTCCGCAGACGGAATATGCGCTGGGTTCCAGACTGCTCAAAAAGGGCACCGAAGGCAGCGACGTGAAGCAGCTGCAGGAATACCTGCTGCAGCTGGGCTACAACCTGCCGAAGTACGGCGCGGACGGCGACTTTGGCTCGGAGACCGAAGCAGCTGTGCGCGCCTTCCAGAAGGCGGAGGGTCTCGAGGTGGACGGAAAGTACGGCGAAAAGAGCCACGCCGCGCTCATGGACGCGCTCTCGGCTGACGATGAAGCGCCGGAGCAGCCTGCGCAGCCGGAGGATGGCGGCGAGGAGAACGACGCCGAAAAGCCCGTCAGGTCCCATGTGGTCATCGTGTCCGAAGGCGGAAAGGTCAACATCCGCGTGGGCAACGGCACGCAGTATGGGCGCATCACCCAGCTTGCACCGGGTACGACGCTGGACTATGTGGCCACCGCGCAGAACGGCTGGAACGCCGTTGTGGTCAACGCGCGGGTCGGCTGGGTGTCTGGAGAATATAGCCGTGTGATCTGATAAAAATGAAGGCTCCTTCGCTTGATTGCGTTGGAGCCTTTATCCCCATATACCGTGATCGCGCCGTAAATTTACAATGCGCGTTATTGCAGCCTGAGCAGGCAGCGAATAGACCTGCCTCTCGACACTTCCACTTAGAACAGGAGCTTAAGATTCCTTCTCCGGAAGTTCGATCTTGCCGTTCCTCTCTTCAAAATCCGCGATGTACCGGCGTAACAAATAGAGGACTTCTCCTGATACGGAACGTCCATCGTATTTCGAGACGTATTGCAGCTTATAGTGTAACTCACGGTCAATGTGCAGACCGAGATGTTTATCTTTTTCCATATATACTCACCTCGTCCTTTGAATAAGTTGATTTTAAGTACATTTTTAGATAGAATGTTGTGGATGTACTTAAATTAAGTACACATTATTTGAAAGGAGAGGTTGTTATGAAAATCGCTGTGATCGGTTCCCGGAGCCTGACGGTTGTCGATCTTGCGCAGTATCTGCCGATAGGCGTGACGGAAATTGTTTCTGGCGGTGCACGTGGCGTTGATACCTCCGCGCGAGAGTATGCCCATGCGCATGGATTGTCTTGCGTGGAATTCCTGCCAGACTATGCGAAATATGGGCGCAGTGCGCCGCTCAGGCGCAACTTACAGATTATTGAATATGCCGATATGGTACTCGCGTTTTGGGACGGAAAATCACGAGGGACAGCCTATGTAATCAGAAAGTGCCGGGAAATGAATGTTCCATGTAAGGTATTCATGCGAAAAAACGAATGCGACAACGAGGTTTAAATTGCTTGCTGCATAGAGGATTCTGGCGGAAGTTGCGCGTTGACCACAGTCCACATGCGAACAATAGATGATATTACGAAAGAGCAACGAACAAAGCGCGGACTTGCTTTGCTCGTTGCTCTTTTTTTGGTTTTGGGTGTCCACATTGCCGCTGCATGTGTCCGAACAGAAACGTGTAGACCACAACAACGGAGGTGTTTCTGTGAACGACGCTCAAAGGCAGAAGATCATACAGCTGCGGCAAGCCGGTCAGAGCTTTGCGCAGATCGCCGATAAAGTTTGCCTGCCCAAGTCCACTGTGAAGTCCTTTTGCTACCGGCACACCGCCAGCGCCGACGACGTAAAGCGGGAACCTCGCAGTACTGTCTGTCCGCAATGCGGCAAGCCGCTCCCTAATCGCCGCTTTAAGCCCCGGCGGTTCTGCTCGGATGAATGCCGCGCAAAATACTGGGCGGTACATGGCGACCAGATTGTCAGGCGCTCCGCGGTTGATATGACCTGCCCTGTTTGCCACCGGCATTTTCACGATTACGCCCAGCGACACAGAAAGTATTGCAGCCACGCCTGCTATATCGCCGCCCGGTATCATGGAGGGATTCCTCATGACTAAAGAACAATTCAGGCGTGAGCTGCTGTTTCGGGCAACCATGCGCAGCGTGGAACAGCTGCGCAGCTCAGGGGTTCTTACCGACAGCGAATATGAAAAATGCCGCGAAATCATGCTGCGGAAATACGAGCCGCCCATCGGTAAAATTGTCTTAAACCGAGCAGAGTCCTATTGACTTTCCAGCCTTTCAGAGTGATTGATTGTGTCGAAAGGAGGCTGAGATCATGGCCAAGACAGTACGACGCATCGAAGCGAAAAGCGCGGTCGATACCGCGCGCAAGCGCGTCGCGGCTTATGCCCGGGTTTCGATGGAAACCGATCGGCTGGAACACTCGCTTTCGAGACAGATCAGCTATTATAGCGATCTAATCCAGCGCCACCCGGGCTGGGAGTACGCGGGCGTCTTCGCCGACAACGGCATCAGCGGAACGAGCACCAATCGCCCGGAATTTCAGCGCATGATCGCTGAGTGTGAGGCCGGGCACATCGATATCATCCTGACCAAGAGCTTTTCCCGCTTCGCCCGCAACACGCTGGACATGCTGGTAACCATCCGTCGCCTGAAGGAACTGGGGATTTCTGTTCGGTTCGAGAAAGAAGGAATTGATACATTGACGGAGAGCGGCGAGCTGCTGCTGACGCTGCTCGCTTCTTTTGCGCAGGAGGAAAGCCGCTCCATCAGCGATAACGTCAAGTGGGGCGTTCGCAAGCGCATGGAACAGGGGATTCCAAACGGGCGATTCCGCATTCTTGGGTATCGCTGGCAGGACGGCAGACTGGTCGTTGTTCCCGAGGAAGCCGCCATCGTGCGCCGCATTTATCAGGACTTCCTTGACGGGAAGTCCCGCCTGGAAACGGAACGGGCGCTGGACGCGGAAGGCATCCGCACCATCAACGGCTGCCGCTTTCAGGACTCCAGCCTGAAATGCATTCTGACCAACATCACCTATACAGGCAACCTGATCCTTCAGAAGGAGTACATCACGGACCCGATAGACGGCAAGCGTAAGAAAAACCACGGCGAGCTGCCGCAATTTTTTGTCGCGGACACCCACGAAGCCATCATCGATCGGGGGACCTTCGATTTTGTCCAACAGGAAATGGCGCGGCGCAGAGCGCTCGGAGCCCGGGCAAACAAGTCGCTGAATATCTCCTGCTTTACCGGAGTCATCAAATGCGCATGCCACGGATGCAGCTTTGTACACAGCGCCCGCAGAAACAGAGCCAAAGATCCTGCCTATCATACAGGGACCGTCGTTTACTGGAATTGCGGCATGACAAAAAAGAAAGGCGGACACTGCGCAACCAAGGCCATCCCCGAGCAAAAGCTCAAGGCGTTCTGCGCGGATGCGATGGGGCTTCCCGCCTTTGACGAGACGGTCTTTACGGAGCGGATTGAGCGCATTACCATCAGCGGACAGCGTCATGTTGAGATCGCCTTCCGGGACGGTACGACAAAGGAATTTGACTGGGTGTCCACCGGCCATCAGGAGTGCTGGACGCCAGAAGCCCGGGAACGTAAACGACAAATGATGCTTGAAAGGTGGGCAAAACAGAAATGCCAAAGGTAACGAAAATCCCCGCCACGCTGGCCCGCTATACCGCGATGCCCATATCTGCTCCCCGCAAACGGCGCGTCGCCGCTTACGCCCGGGTCTCCACTGACCACGAGGAACAGCTGACCAGCTATGAGGCGCAGGTGGACTACTACACAAACTTCATCAAAGGCCACGCCGATTGGGAGTTCTGCGGCGTATACACCGATGAAGGTATTACCGGCACAAGCATCAAGCACCGCGAAGGCTTCAAGCAAATGGTACAGGACGCGCTGGACGGAAAGATTGATCTGATCGTCACCAAGTCGGTCAGCCGCTTTGCCCGCAACACCGTGGACAGCCTGACGACCATCCGCAACCTGAAGGAGAAAGGCGTGGAATGCTTCTTCGAAAAGGAAAACATCTGGACTTTTGACGGGAAGGGCGAATTGCTCATTACCATCATGTCCAGCCTTGCGCAGGAAGAATCCCGCAGCATTTCTGAAAACTGTACCTGGGGCCAGCGCAAGCGCATGGCGGATGGCAAGGTTTCGGTGCCATTCGACCATTTCCTTGGCTACGACCGGGGCGAACACGGAGAGATGGTCATCAACGAGGAGCAGGCAAAAACCGTGCGCCTGATCTATGACCTCTTCCTTCAGGGACTCACACCGCACGCGATCGCTAAGCGCCTGACGGGAATGGGCATTCTTACGCCGCGCAAGAAGGAAGTTTGGAACCAGGGCACGGTCCGCAGCATCCTGACCAATGAAAAGTACAAGGGCGACGCCCTCATGCAAAAATGCTATACCGTGGACTTCCTCACGAAAAAGCAGGTGGTCAATCGCGGCGTGCTCCCGCAGTACTATGTGGAAGATGACCACGAAGCCATCATTGACCCGGAAACCTTTGACCTGGTACAGCAGGAAATGATCCGAAGGAGGAAAACGGGCAGCCGATACAGCGGCATCGACATTTTCGCCTCCCGGCTCGTATGCGGCGAATGCGGTTCCTACTACGGCGCAAAGGTCTGGCACTCCAACAGCAAGTACAGAAGAGTGATTTATCAGTGCAACCACAAATACCACGAGGGAAACAGTTGCAATACGCCGCACCTGACCGAGGATGAGATCAAGCAAGGGTTTGTTGTGGCACTCAACAGGCTGCTCGAAGGTAAAGCAACGGTCATCAGCAACCTGGAATCCTTGAGCTTGGTACTCTTTGACACATCGGAGATGGAAACCACCGCCGTGAAGTTGAAAGCGGAAATGGAGCTTGTACAGGAAATGATCCAGAAAGCCATTGCGGAAAATGCCCGCGTGGCGCTGGACCAGAAGGAGTACAAAGCCCGTTTTGATGAGCTGAGCCAACGGTTCGACACGCTCGAAAAACAGCACAACGAGTTGGAGCGCCAAATCGCCGACAGGGTTTCACGCCGGGCCGCCATGTACCAGTTCATCGGGGTCTTGAAAAAGCAGAAAGACCTGATCACGGAGTTTGACCCTTCCCTGTGGGGAGCCCTGCTCGACCACGCCACCATATATGGAAAGGATGACATCCGCTTCACCTTCAAGGATGGCACAGAAATCAACGCGATCGGATAACCGATTGCTCGCCGCCAGTCGCCCGCCCTCCTAGTGCGGGCTGGCGGCTTTTTTGTTTCACACGATGTTGATGACCTCCAGCCCCTTCTCTCGGGCATGTTCTACCGAATAGACTATGACTCCAGCTGACTTGTCAGATGCACTGTTTGACTCATAAGAGCAAACGGATACAAAAATAGCATCCTGTGGCAATATACGCGACAGGATGCTTTTACTGGGGAAAAGTGAAGCCACTTTCAAATGCTTTGTTGGGTTGAAACCAATTGAGACCACTTTCAAATGATACAGGCCGTTGTATCAAAGTCGAGAGGGTTTTTTCCAGAATGTTCCCGGTGCGAAAGCCCATCTGTTCCACAGCGTCATAGATGGCGCGGATCACCGTAGGGCTGGTGTAATGAGCGTTGAGGGTGGAAGCGCGGGCAGACGCATACTCCGTCTCAGACAACAGTGCCTTGAGCTCCGCGTACTCCCTGCGCCAGTCCTCGTTCTGCGCGTCAAACGCCTGCGGGATGCCGCCCCAGCCCACATAGCGGGAGAGGGTCTCCTGCTGCTCTGGCGTTGCCTGCCCGGTGGTTTCCTCCAGGTACTTCAGCAGCTTGATTGCTTCAATATTGGCCTGGAACTTGGCCTTGGGGCCGCCTTCGCCCAGATGATCGTCTATGATGTGGAAATTCTCGGCGTTGCGGCGCAGGTTCTCCTTGTTTTCTCCAAAGGCAGCTTCCTCGGCAGCCCTGGCATTGGAGAAGGTCTGCCACTCGCCATTGACCCGAACGGATGCAGAGTGTTCGTCCAGCACTTCATCCTGGACCTTTTCCGTCTCGGCGGCAGGTGCTGGCAGCTCAGGCTCATTGGTCCGCAGGGTCTGAACCACCACATCATAGGGCAGATGGTTCTTGTCACCCGGATAGACAGCCACGGTCTCGGCGTGGAAAGCCGGGGTTTCAGCAGTCGGTTCCGGGCGCTCCTGTCCAAAACCGTCCAGCTGACGGGCGTACAGCCCGCGCAGCAGAGGCGCAACCTCGTCCCAGCGAAAGAACAGCATGGCCAGCCGCTTTTCGTCTGCGTCCAGCACTTCCAGCTCAATGCCTTCAGGAGTAGTGCGGTAGTCAGTGGTGTCGCCGGTCTCCAGCTCCATCGTTTCCACAATGTTGGAATAGGCACGGCTCAACCATAGGGCTACCTCCCGGTTGCTCTTACCGCTGTGCAGCAGCTTGGATACCTCCGCCTTATCCGCCTCACCGATCAGACCATGCGACAGCACATCCCGCAGGTCCTGGTTCACCGTATCCAGGTTTGCAGGCAGGAACTCGGTATAGAAGTCGTTGCGGTTATCTTCCCGCAGAAGCTGCACAAACCGTTCCCGACTCTCGGCCCGGTAGATGGGGTAGCTCATGCCGGTGGGCAGTAGCTGCACCGTGTCATCCCGCAGCCCCGTGATCTGGTGAGCGAGGTCATCCAGATAGACAATATCCCCTACATGGTAGGGAGGCACCGCCGGATCGTAAGAAGTCCGCTCCCGGAGTGTGCCACGGACCGCAGCGTAGTCCTCGTTGGTGAGGACGCTATTCTGGGGTTCGGGATGGAGAATGTGCTGTACTTGTTCACGCAGACCGGGAGTATCCCGCAGCTCCGCTCCATCAATCCACAAGTAAGCCTGTTCCCAATTTTCAAAAGTAATGGGATAACCATATTCCCCAGCCGTAAAGACCAGGTTTTCTTTTAAGCCAGGTTTCGCAGCCTGCGGATTGAAAATAAAGCCAGCAGTTTCCATAGCTCGGACGGTAAGCTGTTCCTGTTCGGAGAGCGTGTCAATTACCGTCTGTTTTTGGGCGGCCTGTTCAGCTTCCCATGCTTCCACCTCTGCATCAAGGTCATGGGGGTGAGCTAACTCATTGATCTGTTCATGGGCTTTTTCATCCGGGTAATCCCCATAGATACGCAGATATTGTCTGGCTTCCAGATCATAGACCGCCGCGCCGTCATAGGCAAAGCCGTCCGGCTCCATTGTGCCGTCCACATAGCTTTTCGCCGCTTTTTCCGCTTCTTCCAGCGTCGGGTATTCTTTCTTTTCATCAAAGCCGTTTTCAAAATGGTGATAGACCACCACTTGATAGGGGCGCTTCTCTTGGCTTTGCGGTTCAGACTGCCGATCCTGCTCGGTCAGAAAGCGGTCCTCCTTGATGAGCCGGGCAATCAGGCGCTGTACCTTCGGCCAGGGCAGTTCAATTCCTTCAGGACTTCCAGCTCGAATCACAAACAGACTCTTGCTGTCTCTGCCGCTATATTCATGGGCCAGCCACGCAGCGGTGTCTTTTTCCCGCGCATGAGCCTCCATGTAACGGATAACGGCCTGTTTGCTTTGAATATCACCGTTCCATGTCCTGATAGCATCATCAATGTCATCCTGCGAGAGCGGACGCAGCAGCTCATGGAGCTTGGGATAGGTCTCGCCGATAATCTCGCGCTGCAGGTGCTGACGGAACTCCGGCATATCGGAATAGGCGCGGAGCAACCCCATATTGCCGGCCCCCAGGACAGCACGGTGGATAGCGGCATGGCCCTCGATCACAGCGTTCTCGTAGTCGCTGTGGCCGCAGGCATTGCGGTATGCGGTGTCTTGGGTGACGGCCTCCCGCACAATGGACTTGTATTGCTCATGCAGCTCCTGTTCCGCTTCATGGCTGGTAGAAAGAACCGAATACTCCCGGCGCTGGGCGCTGCCCTCCGAAGCGGCGGAAACCGTCACATCATGCCTGGCCCGGAGCTGTTCCAGGTACTGATCCAGCCGGCTTGCAGGAAACCCGCACATCTCCACGCGCCCACCCCCAGGGATGGCGCGGGAGACCAGATGCAATCCCAGCTCCGGCGCGGCTTCTCTGGCATCCTCGCCATACAGCTCAAAGAAGTCGCCCATCTGATACAGGACCAGATCATCCGGATGGCGTTCCTTGACGCCGTTGTATTCCCATACAGCGGGGTCCGGCTTCGGGGCTTGTGGGGCATCTTTTTCAGCCTGGACCTTTTCCGCCTGGATTCGGTCATACTCCGCCTGCTCCTGCTCAGTCAGATAAAGCCCCCGCCGGATCAGCCCGGCGATTCGTCCGGCGACTTTTTCCCAGGTAAGACGCACCTCAGGGCAACCCCTTTTTTGATACCGCATCCCCTTTCCGCTATGCGATTCGTCGCTTCCATCCGCATTGGACAGCGCGTGCGAACGTCCGCCCGTACCGTACTCCTGCTTGAGAAAATCCACTTGTTCCCTGTCGGAGTGGGGCTGCTGAAAAAAGGCAAAGATGCGTCCCTTGCTGCCGGACATGAGGCCGCCTTCCGCCAGATTTGCGTCGATTTCATCTTCGGTGATGAACTGCCGGACAGGCGGGATTTCCACCATTTCAGATGAAAAGCGCCTGCGGGGAAGGTCAAGGTCTTCAAGGGCTTCCAGCATTTCATCCAGCCGGTGAAAGTGAAACCGAAGCAGATCGCCGCTTTGCTGCTGATCCGACAGAAACTGCCGGTACTCGCTATTAAGCCGTGCGCGAAACGCAGGGTCCGTCAGCTTTTCAGCAAGCCATTCTGTATCCTCCGAAAAATCGCGTCCCCCGTCTTTGGCGAGGCTGGGCAGATACCCGGCGTCTATAGCTTTTCCGCTGAAATCCTGCCGCAGGTACCACAGTTTTTCGGCAAGCCGGAAGCGTTCATATCCTTCGGCCCCGGCCAGCTCCACATTGGCGGCGAACCGTCCCTCCTCCAGAAGCTGTCCGATACGGCTTGCGGCTTCCTGCCATGAAACGAGCTTCGCGGAAGGAGCATGCCGGGCGGAGCGGCCGCGTGAGATACGGATGCCGGTCTCGTCGTACCATGCGGCAAAGGTTCCTGCATCGGTGACGATACCGTTTCCTCCATGCAGGAGGCTCCTCAGGAAATCCTCTGTATCAGGTTTCTGCTTCTCAAAGGCAGCGACGATCCGTTCCCGGTGATGGGCCGTGTTCCCGCCCACCCGGAGTACCTCGTCCACCACTTCCTGGGGAATGGAAAGAGCGGAGGGCACATCGCTCTCCGCTCTTTCCGTACCGGGCTGGGCCGCAAGGCCCTCCAGAAAACTTAGCTGTACACCAGCTCCTTGAGGATGATTTCCTCGGCCTGCGCCTTGCAGGCGTTCATCAGGCCGACCCATCGCATCGGGTCGCTGGCTTTCAATGCCTCCGTCGCGCCCGCGTCCTTCATCAGCTCCGGCATCAGCAGCTCCAGACGGCTCTGTGCCGCCGCGTCGGTCTCCAGCAGGTGCTCCTGCAATGTCCCGCTTAGCAGCAGGCTGTTCCACAGCATCGTCCGATGCGTTTGCAGGTACGTCCTGCGCATCCGCGCGTACCTGCCCAGGGGCCGGTTCTCGGTTTCGCTGAGCTTCAGGTCGGGACTCAGTGTCTCTCCGTTCTGCCGGTAGGTAATCATGGCTAAGGCTCCTTTCATGGTTTCGGATGCTGATTTCAA
>ENA-ORML01002002-ORML01002002.1-human-gut-metagenome-genome-assembly--contig:-NODE-2002-length-15021-cov-10.827743_pt1 | contig 15021 bp, 7 predicted proteins | sample MGYA00242103_ERZ508995 | MGnify/ENA primary metagenome ERZ508995 (study PRJEB26280, sample SAMEA2338702) | human gut metagenome | biome: human gut; feature: human-associated habitat; material: faeces...
TTTTATTCCGGCCGAATCCGTTATTTCCTGCCGGATTTGGAGAAAGGGCTTTATAAAATTCGGGTCGCAGGAACGAATGCAGCCTGTGTCAGAGTGATCGGCAGGGAAGATGCTTTGATTATGCAGGCGCCCTATGAAGCCGTGAGCGAAGACCCGCAGGCCATCGAGCTGGTCTTCGGCAGAAGAAATACCTTCGGGCCGCTCCATCAATGGCCGGCAGTGGATGCCGCTTACGGCCCCGGAAATTTTGTTACAGAAGGCAGGGCCTTCAGGGATTCCTATGTGCTGATTAAGCAGGGACTTCTGAAGGAGCCGGTTATCCGAAAGGAAAGAAAGGAAGCCGCAGATGAATGACAGAACCATTTTCAGGGTTATGGATAAGGAAACAACGGATACGATTCATCCCGATGAAAGGAAAAGCGCATATCTGCTTCCGCGCAGGATTGTGTGGAAGCAGGGAAAGATAAGCAATGAAGAGGTGCTGCTGAAGGAAAGGGAATCCCAGATATCTCTGGCGGCATGGGACGACTGTGTAATGGACAGCACGGACGGGCAGGCCTCCCTTCTGCTGGATTTCGGCTATGAGATCCACGGCGGTATCCGCATTCTTGCCTGGAAGGACAGTACGGACAGGGGGGCGAGGGTCCGGATCCGGTTCGGGGAATCCGTAATGGAGGCCATGAGCGAACCCGGAGGGGAAGGCAATGCCACCAACGATCATGCGAGAAGGGACATCCGTACGGAAATCGGGATGATGAGCATGAACCGGATTGGGGAAACGGGCTTCCGTTTCGTGAGAATTGATTTGGAGGAGGAGAATGCCAGCCTTTCCCTCAAGTCAATAGCCGCGGTGCTGGTATATAAGGATGCTCCCTATCTGGGCAGTTTTTCCTGCAGCGATCCGCTTCTGAACCGTATCTGGGACGTGGGAGCCTACACGGTGCATCTGAATATGCAGGAATATATCTGGGATGGAATTAAAAGAGACAGGCTGGTGTGGGTGGGAGATATGCACCCGGAAACACTGACAATCCGAACCGTTTTCGGAGCGGACGCGTCTGTTGCCAGGAGTCTGGAATTTATCAGAAAAGAGACCCCTCTTCCCGGCTGGATGAACGGAATGGCAAGCTATACCATGTGGTATGCCATTATTGTACATGACTGGTTCATGTATACGGGCGACCTGGAATGGCTGCGGAGCCAGGAAGAATACCTGGAAGGCATCAGCAGGCAGCTTTCAGAATGCATCGATGAAAAGGGAAAGGATACGGTAACGGAAGGCCGTTTCCTGGACTGGCCGTCCAGTGACAGGCCTGATGTGGTGGACGCCGGTGTACAGGCCATTCACCTGCTTGCGGCGGACAGTCTGCGGAAGCTGTTTATGGCGCTGGGAAAGCAGGGGCCTGCGGAGGAATGTGCGCGGGATATGGAAAGGCTGGCCTGTTTCCCGGCTGATGCGGATGGATCCAAGCAGGCTGCGGCACTGCTGGTACTCGCGGGGCTTCGGGATGCGGAAGAAATGAACGGAAGTGTTCTCGCAGAAGGGGGCGCGGAAGGGATGTCCACCTTTATGGGTTATTATATCCTGACCGCCCGTGCGATGGCGGGGGATTATGAAGGGTGCCTCGCATGTATCCGCGACTATTGGGGCGGAATGCTGGAACTGGGTGCTACCACCTTCTGGGAAGATTTCGATGTGAAATGGATGGAAGGGGCGGCGCCTATAGACCGGTTCCCGAAGGAAGGGGAAACCGACGTGCACGGAACCTATGGGGATTACTGCTACAAGGGATACCGCCACAGCCTGTGCCATGGCTGGGCGTCCGGCGTCACCCCCTGGCTGACCGAAAATGTCCTGGGCGTCAGGATAATGGAGCCTGGCTGTACCAAGCTTGAAATAAAGCCCCACCTGGGAAATTTATCATGGGCGAAGGGAACCTTCCCCACTCCTTTTGGCGTTGTCCATATTTCCCATAAGAAAAAGAAGGACGGCAGCATAGAGTCCAAAATAAAAGCGCCGGCAGGAGTGACCGTCATTTCCTGAACCAGGATAGGAAACGGCTTGTGATACGTGCGCCCCGGGCGCATAGAGGGAGAGGGAATGGAAAAGAAAATATTTCAGAAGGCAAGGCCGGTCTTTGTGCCGGGAATGGAAGCTAAGCCGGATACTTTGGCGGCATTCCGGTGTGATTTTACGGTGCAGCCTGGCAAGACCTATAAGCTGGCAATTGCTGCACACACTTTTTACAGAGCATATATAAACGGCGTGTTCCTGGGAGCGGGCCCGGCACCTGCGCCCTTTGGCATGCTGAAAGCGGACCGATACCGGCTGGAAGGGCTCAAAGAAGGGCTTAACCGGCTGGCTGTGGAGGTGATTGGTTATGTACCCTCGGAAAATAATTATGCGACACATGAGACCTCCTGTCTGATCGCCGAACTCACAGAGGAGAACAAGGTGATCTGCGCAACAGGGGACGCCGGCTTTACCTGCGGCCTCCTGACACAGAAGGACTGTGAAGCGGAAACCCTGTCCTTTGGGCGGAGAGTCCCTCTTGAGGCCTATCATCTGGATGAGGCATATACCGCGTGGAGGACAGGAGCAATTCCCGGGGCAGCCGCCTGCCGGGAGACAGGAGAAGAGAGGATAATCAGGGAAAGAGGCACGGCCATGCCGGATTTCAGCATTCGGGAAGGCTTTCGGATGCTTGGAATTTACAGTCTCCGGGAACGCCCGGAAGAATGGAAAGCACAGAGCTGGTGGGAATCGGATGCCTATATTGCCCGCTGCGGAGGAGAGGGGATGAAGCGGCCCGCGTACGAAGATTCCCTTCTGGAAGATACGGTTTATGAGGGAAGGCTGGAGGAAGAAAAAGGCACGGACGGCAGATGCATCTATAAGCTTTCCGGACACGAAGCTCCCGCGGCTCTGGAATTTGTCATGGAAGAGGCGGAAACGGGATTTATCGGTATCACCTTTTCATCGGAAGGGCCGGTCACGGTGGATATTCTCTGGAATGATTATCTGGACGGCAGGGGACTGCTTCCGGTAAAAGCGGATAACGTTAACCGCGTGATACGTCTGCATTCAGAGGGCGGAAGCTTTGCCTTTGAAGCGATGGAGCCGCATTTCCTGAAATACATCAAGGTTATATTCCGGGGAGGAAAAAGTGTTTCCCTGGATCGGCTTTACGTGCGCACCTATCATTTCCCGGATTCACCGGCATCCGGTTTTGTCTGTTCCGACAAAGAAATGAACCGCATTTATGAAGGGGCAAGAAGGACTCTGCTGACGAATTCCCTGGCGTTTTTCCTGGATTCCCCGGAGCGGGAGCGGGGAGGCTGGGCCGGTGACAGCTACTGGACGGGCAGGGCGGCAGCCATGCTGCTTTCCGATACGACCCTGGAACGCAGTATGCTTACGGATTTTCTCGCGGCGGATTACTCCGTGATGCAGGAAGGTTCGTTCCCGGCCTGCTGCAGCGGCGGAGCCAGGAAGGATCCGTGCATGATGTATTCCTGGAACCTGTTTCTGCTGCTGGAGTTGACGGATTACTACAGGAGAACCTGGGATGAGGAAATGAAGGAGGCCTACAGAGAACGTGTAAGCCTGTTCCTGGAGGCTTCCCAGGCTTATAAAAACAGCCTCGGGGTACTGGAAAACATCCCCGGCTCCATGTTCATCGACTGGTCCCAGTCCAACGATGCGTCCCATACGGCCCCCATCTGTACGGCGGCGAACGGTCTCTATGCATTTACCCTGCAGCGCCTGGGAGAAATGTATCACAGGGCGGATTATATAGAGGAAGCGGAATGCGTCCGCGCTGTATTCCGTAAGGTTTATGATAAGGTGAAGGGCAGCAGGAACAATTTGTTCACCATGTATCCCCTTTTGCCGGATTCCATGACGGTCACGGAGGATGGATTAACGGGAAACGGCGCATACAGCGAAGCCGCGCAGTATTATTATTTCTGGACGGGGCTTCTGTCCGTAAAGGACGCTCCTGCCCTGTGGAAAATACTGAAGGAGGAATATGGCCCCTGCCCTGAAAAGTACAGAGGAACCGCACACCTGAGAGTAGGAAACTGCGGTGTGTTCTTCGGATATATGATGAGGTTCGAACTGCTGGCCCGCCATGGGGAAACGGCTTTGCTGGAAAAAGAAATGAAACACCTGTGCGGCTATATGCTGTCACAGGATCCGGGTACCTTCTGGGAGACGCTCAGCGGAACGGACAGCAGAAACCATGGCTTCGGCGCCTATTACGGTGCGATTCTCATGCGGGTGTTTCTGGGAATGGAGATTCCGGACAGAGAAAACAAAAGAGTGCGTTTCGTACCCCGTCCGGGCAGCCTGCAATGGGCAAAAGGAACCATGGATACCGCAGACGGACGCATCAGCGCGTTCTGGAGCCTGGGCGATGAAGGAATCCGTATGGAAATGAGCGCGCCGGAGGGCTATCAGATTGAGGCCGTCATCCCGGAGGAGTACGGCTTCGCCCGCTGTATGACGGTCAATGGAGTACAGACAGACATTTCCGGCCCGATCCTGACAGGAAACAAGCTTGCTTTGGAGCTTTGCAGGAAGGAATGAGACCAACTTCGTACATGTCCCAGGCTCCCGGCCGCTGCTTTGGCATATGCACGAAGCCGGTACCGGCAGAATCAGCCCTTCCCGTTACGGAACTGGGAAGGAGTAATTCCGATTTCCTGCTTGAATTTGCGGCGGAAGCTGGACACATTAATATATCCCACACTTATACTGATCTGATCAATGGGCATGCTTGTATTAAGAAGCATGTCCTTTGCTTTGGCCAGACGCAGTTCCCAGAGATAATCGGAAAAATTCTTATCGAATTTCTTTTTGAAAAGATAACTCATGTAGGCGATACTGACCTCGAATTTATCCGCGAGTACGGAAATGGAAAAATCGGGCGAGGTATAGCATTCCTGCAGAATCTCCATTATCTGGGAAGCATGCACGGCAGAATTGGCATACTCCGCCTCAAAGGTGGCAAGGAGTTCATCCACATTCCGGGAAATTTCTCCCCCCTTTTCCTGATAAGGACAGCTGCGGCATAAATACAGCGTTTCAAAATAGAGATCGCTGTAATTTTTAAATTTAATATTCATCCGGTTCATGGCATTGATGATGATAGTCAGGATATCGATCAAGACACACCGGATAAAGAAGTCGGAAAAAAGAGTTCCGTTTTCAGAGGCGCTGTCGATCTGGGAAAAGAGCTCTTTTTTCAGTTCATGGGCCTGTTTGAAATCTGGCGTTTTCAGGCATAGGGCAAGGGCATCCAGATTTTTGTAAGGATAAGCCAGATTGGAAGGGGAGGGTATCAGGGGAGCGATTTCCGTATAGGAGACCACCGCGGCGTCCTGCCGGTACTTATCGGCAAGCAGGGCATTTTCATAAAGGTAGGGGATTTCCAGAGGGGAGGAGGCTCCGTTGCTCACGGCCGCCGTACATCCTGTTTCCCGGCAGTAGTCCGACAGGAGAAGGCGGATGACCTCGTCCTTGTTGTTTTCGATACCCGGATAATTTATCATGAATATCCCATGTGCTTTGCCGGCTTCCAGCAGGGCGCAGGAATTTTTATCGGGCAGGGCGTTCTCCAGATATTCCACAACCTCATTGGCATTGAAATTTTTTCTGGGAAGGCTGATTTTAATTACAAAAATCATGTTGTCCGGTTCGTCGCTGAAAAACTGATCAATATCCATGATTCCGTTCATTTTGGAATTGCTGCTGTCGGAAACGATGGAATCCAGAATGGATTTCTGCATGGACAGCCTGTATTTATCCAGTTTTTTCTGCAGCTCCTTCTTTTCGGACAGCGCCGTGGTGAAGGCGGCGTCTATCTGATCCACATAGCTGCGGCCCGGAAGGGGCTTGTCCACCAGCTTTGTGAGCAGCCGGTGAAGGGGCCAGTAGGTGATCCGCATGGAACAAAGGATCAGGATGATCCCGCAGGCGGCCAGCAGGACCAGTATCATATAGGTATTGCGGAAGGCCAGGCTGACCTGATCCAGTATAGCTTTGTTGGAGGACAGCGCCAGCAGGGACAGATCGCTGGGAAGGCCTTTGTATACAAACATGCTGTCGTCAGAGTCAATGGGGTAGCAGCCGGGTTCTTTTACCAGGCCGTCCAGATAGGGCCTGATGGTATCCGTATGAATGCCGGAAACTATCCGGTTGTCCGAGGTGACAAGGCAAACGGAGGTGATGCCGTTAAAACTGCCTGTTTCCAGGGTTGTCTGAAGATCCTTGGCACTGATGACATAGAAAATGGAGTAGGATTCCACATTGCTGTTGTAAGGCAGATAGAGAAGCAGGCTGGAGGTTTCGTCAGACAGAAAAATGAGCTGGCTTTTATTGGAGTCCGTATACTGCATCATGGGAAAAGGAAGGTAATGGGTGCCGGTATATACATAATAGATACCGTCCTCCTTATACACATGCTTGCCGGAGGATAGAATACTGTCCGTTTTATTGTCCACATAGACAATGGTATCTATAAAACTGTTGCTTACCGTATATTCATTCATGCGCTGGGCGGCCTGATAGTTGTACCAGTTTTCATTTTTATAACGGGAAAGAACAAGATTGATATCATTGGAAAGAAGGGAATGCACCTGATTGACATCTGACAGATCGTCATCGAGCTGGAGCATGACATTTGTCAGACGTTTATCGGTCTGATCCTTCAGATCCTTAAAGTAAATATGATTCAGCTGCAGGCGGACGGCGAGGAAGAAGCCAAGGAAAAGAATGCTCAGAATGATGAAATAGGATAAAAAATATTTAATGAGCGTAGTATTTTTGCTGCTTGAAAAAAGACGGGCCGTGTATTTCATAGGGTCTCCTTTGTATATCAGAAAATATATGATTATCATACAATAAATGGAAATTAGGCGCAATATCGGTGAACACTTATCCTGCCCGGGCGGACGGAACAGTTTTTAAATAATTTTTTTGTTATTTGTATGTTTACAGCGGAAATGCCGGAAATAAGCAGGGTTCAGGCGGCAAAAGAGGAATACAGAATTTATTTGCAAATGGCAGAATCATGTATCTTGATGATATAGATTTGTAGTACCTATAATAGAGCCAGGCTCACAAAGCAATGGAGAGGCGCCTCCGAGTGACAGATGAGTGGGCATACAAAGGTTTTGACAAAAAACAGGAGGTATTACTTATGAACATGAAAAAGCTTACGGCATTATTCTGTGCTTTTGCAATGACGTTTTCGCTGACGGCATGCGGAGGAGCAAAGGAGACATCGGATGCGGCAGCGGTACCGGAAAGCAGCAAGGCGGCTGAGGGAACTGCGGACGGAGGGGCAGACACAGGGGAGAGCCAGGCATCCGGTGATGCCATAACCTTCCCTTTGGCAGAGACAAAGGAATACAGTGTATTTGCCATTTTGAATCAGGAATACGATTTGCAGGATAATATTTCCATGCAGACCGTGACGGAAGCCGCCAACCTGAAATTTAATTTCCAATCTGTTATGGGAGCGGATTTGAAAGAAAAAAGAAACCTGGTTCTTGCTTCCGGGGAATATCCCGATATGTTTTTCAAGGCAGGCTTTGAGGCGAATGATTTGGAGAAATACGGAAAACAGGGACTGTTCCTTCCGTTAGAGGATATGATCAAACAGTATGCGCCCAATCTCAGCGCAAGGCTGGATGAAATGGACGGCTGGGATTATCTCACATCTTCAGACGGACACATTTATTCCCTGCCGGGCATCGAGAGACAGAATGGTGCGATGACAACCTATTGGATCAATAAAAGATGGATGGATAATCTGGGCCTGCAGGAGCCGAAGAGTCTGGATGAACTGTATGAGGTGCTGAAGGCATTCAAGGAAGAAGATGCGAACGGAAACGGGGATCCGAACGATGAGATACCTCTGACCGCAACCGATGTGGTGAAACCGGATCTGCTGCTTGCCTATTTTGGCATCCCTTATGATTATGGAACCAAAACCGCTGTGATTGACGGGGAACTGACCTATATCCCCACTTCCGAAACCTTTAAGAAATATGTGGCATATGTGGCAAAGCTTTACCAGGAAGGGCTGCTTGACAAGAATGCATTTACCCAGAAGCATGAGCAGCAGGGAGCCATCGGCCAGTCCGGCGATGTGCTGGGAAGCTTCTTTGATGCAGGCGCATTCCTTACGGTCGGAAGAGATAACGATGACGATTACATCGCCCTCACACCCTTTGAGGACGGGCTTTATCCCCTCGGTACCGGTATTGTTCCCGGAACCATGGTTTTGACGGACACCTGTAAGGATCCTGAGGTCCTGATCGCATGGGCGGATCAGTTCTATACGGAGGAAGGCGGTATCCTGACATGGCTCGGTATAGAAGGAAAAACCTGGCAGATGGATGAGGACGGAAACTGGGAATGGATTGTGGGCCAGGGATACGGCGACGATATTGCGACTGTACGTTCCAGCTCTACCATTCAGGGAGCGGCATACCATCCTTCCATCCAGCCGGATTTCTGGTTTGACAAGATGTCTGAAAAGGTTGATCCGGATGAAGTATACCTGAACGGAGAAAGAGCCAAGGTCGCTGCAAAAGGCGCTGTTCCGCTGCCGATGATGCGCTACAGTGACGGCGATGCCAAGACCATATCAACCATTAAGCCCGACATTGACGCATACATAGACCAGTACGTGGCACAGGTTGCTACCGGAGAACTCAATCTGGAGGACAGCTGGGATGAATATGTGGCAACCGTAGGAAACATGGGCGGAGGCCAGCTGGAAGAAATTTATAAAAATACCTATAAGGAAGCCATAGGAAAGTAAAAAGAATTACAGAGAAACGCATAAGGCCGCTGCGGAATGCTGTAGCGGCCTTATCCTTGTCAGGAATAAAATTAAATTCAAAGGGGGAAAACCAATGGCTGCAGGGACCAAGGGAAAAATGGCCGAACAGAAGAAGGCAGGATTTGCAGGAAGACAGACAGAGAGCTTGCCGGCCCGTCTGCTGAAGGACATGAGAAAAAACTGGATTCTCTATGTGATGATTCTGCCGGTGGTCGTTTATTATATTATATTTGCATATGCGCCGATTTACGGCATCCAGCTGGCATTTAAGGATTATATAGTCAAAAAGGGAATCTGGGGAAGCCCGTGGATTGGAATGGAAAATTTCACCCGTTTTTTCAGCAGCTATAATTTCGGACTGCTGCTCAAAAACACAATAGGAATCAGTGTTTACAGTATTCTGGTGGGCTTTCCCATTCCGATTGTTTTCGCGCTGATGCTCAATTATCTGAAGAACAAATATCTGAAAAAAACGGTGCAGATGGTTTCTTATGCGCCTTATTTTATCTCGACCGTAGTTATGTGCGGTATGATCACTATTTTTCTGAATCCGGATACGGGGATTTTCAATACGATCAGAGGCTTTTTCGGAATGGAAAGCGTTGATTTCCTGGGAAAACCGGAGCTGTTTAAATCGATCTATGTATGGACCGGCGTATGGCAGGGGATGGGATGGAGCTCCATCATCTATATATCAGCCCTGTCCGGAGTGGATTACCAGCTGCATGAAGCGGCTATTGTGGACGGAGCCAACAAGCTGCAGAGGATCCTTCATGTAGATCTTCCCTCCATCAAGCCGACCATTGTCATGCTTCTGATTCTTCAGATGGGCTCCCTGATGAGCGTGGGCTTTGAAAAAGTCTTCCTGCTTCAGAATACCCTGAATAAACAGGCCGCCTCTGTTATTTCCACCTATGTATATGAAGTCGGCCTGATTAACAGCGATTATGGCTATTCCACGGCAATAGGCCTTTTCAATTCGGTTATCAATATGATACTGATTGTTGCGGCAAACCAGATCTGTAAGAAATTTACAGAAGAAAGTCTGTTTTAGGAGGGGAAAAAAGTGAATAAAGGAAAAACAGAAAAAATAAAGAAATCCTATTCGGACAGGGTTTTTGATATTGTTAATATCATTATTATGCTGGCCCTTCTGGTGATTTTTCTCTGGCCGCTGTGGTTTGTGGTCATAGCCTCCTTCAGTAATCCCAACGAGGTATGGAACGGGAATGTCATCCTGCTTCCCAAGGGCTTTACTCTGTCGGCATATGAGGCCGTTTCACAATATAAGATGATCTGGACCGGCTATAAGAATACGATCATTTACACGGTGGTTGGTACCTTTATCAATCTCGTTATGACCATATGTGCGGCTTATCCGCTGTCAAGAAAGGATTTTGTCCCGCGCAACTTCCTGATGTTTATATTCATGCTCACCATGTATTTCAGCGGAGGCCTGATTCCCACCTATCTGGTGGTGAGCAAAATGCATCTTCTGAATACCCCCTGGGCAATGATGATACCGGGAGCTGTTTCCATTTATAATGTCATTATAACGAGGACCTATTTTGTGAACAGCATTCCCTCCAGCCTGCAGGAGGCGGCGGAACTGGACGGAGCCAATACCTTCCAGTTCCTGATGAAAATCGTCCTTCCTCTGTCCAAGCCGATCATAGCGGTCATCGCCCTGTATTATGCCGTAGGCCACTGGAATGATTTCTTCACGGCGCTGATTTATCTGAATGACAAGGAACTGATGCCGCTTCAGTCTTTCCTGAGGGATTTACTGATGTCCAATAAAATGAGCCTGAACAACATGCAGGGACTGGATGCCGCACAGGCGGAGGCAAAGATGCAGCTGTCACAGACCCTGAAATACAGTGCGATTATTGTGTCCACGGTTCCGGTTCTGTGCATTTATCCGTTTATCCAGAAATATTTTGTAAAAGGGGTTATGATCGGATCTGTTAAGGGATGATGGAATCCGTAAGCTCCGCCTGAATATACGGAAGGTAATCTTATATTATATATAGAAGGCTCCCGGCCGACAGGATGATTTCCTGTCCGGATGGGAGCTTGATTTATGTCCTTTTCCGGCTGTAAACGGCATTCCTGTCAATTGTTCATTTATATGAGGTGCCGTACAGACCCTATGGAAAACCCTAAAATAATGCACATAAAAATACAAAAACCAGGCTGGACGAGAACAATTATATACAAAATATCACATATCTGACTATAGCCGGATTGACCGTGAGCCATTATAATAAATTTAATAAGACATTCACTGCGCAATAATACGCGGCATACGCGCATATGGAGGATTGCTATGCAATATGGACATTTTGACAATGAAAAAAGAGAATATGTGATAGACAGGGTGGATTTGCCCGCCTCCTGGACTAATTACCTGGGGCTGAAGGACATGTGTGCCGTGGTGAACCATACGGCAGGCGGATATATGTTCTATAAGACGCCGGAGTACCACCGCATCACCCGTTTCCGGGGAAACAGCATTCCCATGGACCGGCCGGGGCATTATGTGTACATAAGGGACAATTCCGATGGGGACTACTGGAGCATATCCTGGCAGCCCGTGGGAAAGAGCCTGGAGGAAGCGGCATACCGCTGTCGCCACGGCATGTCTTACACCGTATATGAAAGCGAATATAAAGGCATCAGCGCCAGCCAGAAGCTTTCTATACCGCTTGAGGATCCGGTGGAACTGTGGGATGTGAAAATTAAAAACGACAGCGACAGGAAGCGGGATTTAAGCGTCTTTTCCTATTGTGAATTTTCCTTCCACCATATCATGACAGACAACCAGAATTTCCAGATGAGCATGTATTGTGCCGGTTCTTCCTATGAGGACGGTATCATTGAGCATGATCTTTTTTATGAAGAGTTTGGTTTCCAGTATTTTACCGGCAACTTCGAGCCTGACGGATTTGACTGCCTGCGGGATAAATTCATAGGGCCTTACCGCACAGAGGATAATCCGCTGTCCGTGGAAAAGGGCCAATGCGGCGGTTCCTTTGAGCTTGGCAACAACCACTGCGGCAGCCTGCAGAAAAATATCACACTGGAGCCGGGAGAAGAGATCCGTCTCGTGTTCATGCTCGGTGAAGGCAGCAGGGAAGCGGGCCGGAGAATGAGGGAAAAATATAATTCTCCGGAAACTGTGGATCGTTCTTACGAGGAACTCAGAGAATACTGGAACAGCAAATTCAGCAAGCTTCAGATTCATACTCCCAATGAGGGTATGGACACTTTGATTAATACATGGACTCTGTACCAGGCGGAAATCAACGTCATGTTTTCCCGTTTTGCCTCTTTCATAGAAGTGGGGGGCAGGACAGGGCTTGGCTACAGAGATACGGCACAGGATGCCATGACCATACCTCACTCCAATCCCGGAAAATGCAGGCAGAGACTGGAGGAATTATGCAGAGGTCTGGTATCAGAAGGTTATGGACTGCACCTTTTCCAGCCGGAGTGGTTTGTTCCTGACAACGAGGTCAAGCCCTTCAAATCCCCTACAGTCATCCCAACGCCGAATAAGGATGACTATGTGCATGGTCTCGCTGACGCCTGCTCGGACGATGCGCTCTGGCTGGTGTCCTCCCTGGTGGAATACATCAAGGAGACCGGAGAATTTGATTTCGCGGATATGCAGCTTACCTACGCCGACGGCGGGGAAGGCACCGTCTATGAGCATATGAAAAAAATACTGGATTTCAGCGCCAGACAGGTGGGCAGCACCGGGATCTGCAAGGGACTTCGCGCTGACTGGAACGACTGCCTGAATCTGGGCGGCGGCGAAAGCGCCCTCGTTTCCTTCCTGCATTACTGGGCGCTGAGCCGTTTCATCGAACTGGCGGCTTTCCTGGGCAGGGAAGAGGATGTAAAGACCTATACGGAGATGGCGGAGCACGTAAAAGAGGTCTGCGACAGGGAACTGTGGGATGAGGAATGGTTTATCCGCGGCATTACCAAAAACGGCCGGAAAATAGGAACCAGCCGGGATGAGGAAGGCAAGGTACATCTGGAATCCAATGCATGGGCCGTCCTCTCCGGCGCGGCCAGCCCGGAAAAGGGAAGGATGGCCATGGACAGCGTGGATAAATATCTGTATACCCCTTATGGAATCCAGCTGAATGCGCCCTCCTATACGGTGCCGGATGATGACATTGGATTTGTTACCAGGGTTTATCCGGGACTGAAGGAAAACGGTTCTATTTTCTCCCATCCCAATCCCTGGGCCTGGGCGGCGGAATGCGTGCTGGGACGGGGAGACCGGGCGATGAAGTTTTATGATGCCCTCTGCCCGTATTACCAGAACGATAAGATAGAAATCAGAGAAGCGGAACCTTATTCCTACTGTCAGTTCATTATGGGAAGGGATCACAGCGCCTTCGGACGCGCAAGACATCCGTTTATGACCGGAACCGGCGGCTGGGCCTATTTCTCGGCAACAAGATACATGCTGGGAATGAAGCCGGAATTCGACCATTTTGAAATTGACCCCTGTGTACCCGGAGACTGGAAAGAATTCCGGATGACCCGTGAGTGGCGCGGAGCCCGGATGGAAATAAACGTGGAAAACCCGGACGGCGTCATGAAGGGTGTCAGGGAAATCCGGCTGGATGGGGAAAAGGTTGACCGCATACCGGTACTGCCGGAAGGAAGCACCCATCAGGTACAGGTGATTATGGGCCGCTGACAGGCGCCGCAAAACAGGCATTTATACAAATGTGTTCAGGAAAAGGGAGGAAAACCGATGATTAAGTTTGGAACAGGCGGATGGAGAGCAGTGATTGGAGATGATTTCACCAAGGCGAATATCCAGCTTCTGGCGAAAGCGCTCTGCAGGAAGATGAAAGACGAAAACGCCGCGGATAAAGGAATTGTAATAGGCTATGACAGACGTTTCCTGGCAAAGGAAGCCATGCAGTGGGCGGGCCAGGTGTTCGCCGCCGAAGGAGTGACTGCATATCTTGTGAATAAATCAGCGCCCACGCCGCTTGTCATGTTTTATGTGATGAAGCATGAAATGCCCTATGGTATGATGATTACCGCCAGCCATAACCCGGCCATTTATAACGGTATCAAGGTGTTCACCGCAGGAGGCAGGGATGCCAGCGCGCAGCAGACCGATGAAATCGAAGAATATATCGGCCGCATTGAAAATGAAAAAGTGGAGGCGATGGAATACGACAGGGCTCTGGAAACCGGACTGATTCAGGAAATCTATCCGCTGAATGAATACCTGGACAATATCATCGACAATATCGATATGCAGGCTATCCGCAGCAGCAGGCTGAAGATCGCCCTGGATCCCATGTACGGCGTGAGCGAAACCTCTATCAAGACTATCCTTCTCACAGCCAGATGTGAGGTGGACACCATCCATGAGCGCCACGACACCCTGTTCGGCGGGAAACTTCCCGCGCCTACGGCGGCAACCCTGCGTCCTCTGCAGAATTTCGTCCTGGACGGCAAATGCGACATCGGAATCGCTACGGACGGGGACGCGGACCGGCTGGGAGTCATCGATGATAAGGGCAAATTCCTTCATCCCAACGATATCATGGTCCTGCTGTACTATTACCTTGTGAAATATAAAGGCTGGCACGGCCCTGTTGTCCGCAATATCTGCACCACGCATATGCTGGATAAGGTGGCAGAAAAATTCGGGGAAAAATGCTATGAGGTTCCGGTAGGCTTCAAACATATTTCCGCCAAGATGACGGAAACAGATGCCGTTATCGGCGGCGAATCCTCCGGAGGCCTTACCGTAAGAGGCCATATCCATGGAAAGGACGGCGTATATGCCGCCTGCCTGCTGGTGGAAATGATAGCCGTGACGGGCAAAAAGCTGTCCCAGATCTATGCAGATATCGAAGCGGAATGCGGCAGGATCTATATGGAAGAGCGGGATTATAAGTTCAATCAGGAGAAAAAGGATGCCGTGCACAAAATCCTTCTGGAAGACAGACTCCTTCCTGAGCTTCCCTATGAAATTGACCACGTATCCTATCTGGACGGCAGCAAGGTCTACTTTAAGAACGGCGGCTGGGTAGTGGGACGTTTTTCAGGAACGGAGCCGTTGATCCGTATTTTCTGTGAGATGCCGGAGGAAGAGCAGGCGAAGGATGTCTGC
>ENA-ORML01002009-ORML01002009.1-human-gut-metagenome-genome-assembly--contig:-NODE-2009-length-14941-cov-3.031573_pt1 | contig 14941 bp, 10 predicted proteins | sample MGYA00242103_ERZ508995 | MGnify/ENA primary metagenome ERZ508995 (study PRJEB26280, sample SAMEA2338702) | human gut metagenome | biome: human gut; feature: human-associated habitat; material: faeces...
ATTGTTATCGAGCATAGGCGACTGCCAATAGTCACACAAGTTTTCATAGGCCGTTACGACATAGAAATAGGCACGGGCAAAATCGCCCTTATACTCGTCGGCAGGTTCGAAACAACGGTCGGTATACTCCACTCCCCAACCATTCTTTCCTACTTTCGAGACACCATTGTCAAAGCCAGAAACTCCCGAGACCTGACCCAACGGCAAATTGTTTTTAGCGGAATTGGCCGATCCGTCTGCCGGAAACAAATGATGCAAATCCCTATAAGCATTATTTTCATAAGCACCCCACCAACTTTTCGGGAAAGAATGCTCTATATGCATGCCCCCGACAGCGTTAAAGCCATCGAAATAGCGTATTTCATCGGAATACCTGTCCCATACACAACCATCTTCTTTACGGTCCGTTCGGGAGAAGCCCTCCCACGTGGCATCTTCCCCACTGCCGTAACCGAGTGTATGCATCGAACTTATTATTTCGTATAATGCAGTTTTCAGCTCAGCTCCATTTTTTCCATCGGCCGCATAATAATAGCCCGCAGGAACTGTGGCATCAAGCCGAAATCCCAGAAACGAAATTCCCAATACCCCGAAAATTATCCGGGCACAATTTTTCATAGTACTCATAATACAGATTTTTAATCTCAACGCGAGCTATGCACTCTCACCGTATTTTGTAACGACGGAGATACAACCCTCACGATATAAATTCCTTCGGGCAACTCCCATTCGACCTCCTCGCTATGCAAAATCCGCGAGCCACACAAACGCCCGTCCATCGTATACCACGAGGCAACGGCATTCATCGGGGCATTGAGTATATGCAACACATTCCCAGAGGTAAATATCAAAACACGGTCTGCCTCCATATCATCGACAGCTGCCGACCATGTAGAGACTGAAATCGTATTAGACACCGACTGAGCCACTTCCCCGACATAAGGAGTCACCGTGTAGTGATACTGCACAGCGGGAGTTAAATCGGATACCTTATATTCGTTTACATCTCCTACCCGGCGAGGATATCCATCAAGGGCAACCATCGTGAAACCTCCACCACTCTTCACTTTAACGCTGTGCAAATAAACACGATGACCTTTTTCTGCTCTGAACTTAATCTTCGATGACTTCGACCCTCCTTTGAAAGGAATAGTTTTCGTCACCGTCCCTTCCGGCAACGATATTTCATCGACAGGCTCATCATCTACCAGAATGTACAAAACCGAATTATCGGTTGTTCTGTAAGGCGATGCCTCCACTGTTATAGACACATCGTCTGCCGACAAATCGACTACCGGAGAAATGGCAATACCATCATCTTTACCCGACCCTAATCGTAATTTTCCCGATTCAACAGCAGTATATTCCTCATAAGTCCACGAATCGGGCTTCGACGAAAATGTCACGTCCAATATATCCTTTTCAGGAGCACTCGACGAATAGTCGTCGTACCACACATTCAATTCATAATCGGTTGCTTCTGATTTCGGAGTCCAAGCCGCCACAAAAGAATTTTCCGTAATATCCTTCGCCGGCAAAGCGACAAAATCATCGATAGCCTGCCCTTTCAAATTAACGACAACCGGGGATTTTAATCCACCTCCCGATATTTCCAAAACAGCTTCGTGCGAGCCTACTACCGAAGAACGATAGGCTAACTCGACAGTCGTTCCATTATTAACCTCATCGGCTGTAAGTTCCCGACGATTCACCGAAAAGCACTCGCTATCATTGCCTCCTACTTCAACCGAAACAGCACTCTCGATATTACGTCCTCTAACAGACAGTTGAACCGTTACCGGTGAAGAACTATTCACCGAAGCGATTCCCATATCGACAGTCGATCCGTTTCGAGGAGCCTCGATATACGGAGCATCTCCGCCATCTGGCATAAAGGGGATATTACGACTGTCTCCAAAGATGAGATCGACCAATTCGGGATAATCGATAAACGGGTTTCGATTTCCTTGCCGCGAATCATAGACAGCTTCGTTTCTATCCAATTCTTTCGGACTAACGGGATCTTTCTTGTGCCAACGAAGCAACATATCCAACTGCCAACCGGTTATATAAGGATAGGTAGAGGTGAACACCAGAGCACCTTGCCCGCTCGTTGCCACCCCTTTATACCGAGTAGCAAAATAAAAATAAGTCCGGGCAAAATCGCCTTTATACTCGTCGTTAGGTTCAAACACAGTACCCGAATAACCGGGAGTCACACATTTTCCCCATTTGGAAAATCCATTTTTCGAGCCCGATGCGCCAGAGCCTACCTCTCCAAACGGATTGTTGCTACGCATACCGTTTATTTTTCCATCGATGGGATAGACATGCCATGCATCGGACTTCATAGGAGACCGCTCATTAAACCAACTTTTAGGAACCGAATGCTCCCTGTTATAGCAATCGCCTTCAACCCCATATGTGCCACATTGATCGGTTCCAAAAGTATAGTTCGTTACATCGGAATACATATCCCACACTTTCCCATCGGAACGTCTGTCTGTCGTTTTATAAAGATTCCACAAGCCATTATAACCTACATCGTTTGCATCGTTTAAGATGGTAGACAAACTTTTTTGCAAATCCTCACCGCTTTTTCCAACAGCATCATCATAATATCCGGCAGGAATCTCTGCAAATACAAAGAACGGAAACAAGCAAGTCAAAACGACAAGCAACAAACAGTTACGTGAAATACAGTTCATTATCTATTATTTAAGTTATATTTTTAGAAAAGGGACGTAAAGATAATAATAAAATATCAAAACCGTTTTAAAATCGATGGATTTCACAAAAAACAACAAAGCCGACTATCTATTAAGATGTCGGCTTCTATCTATATAACTAACCTGTTCTTTCAATCTACCCCTGAATCGAGCACTCCCGAAAAGCCTCGTTTTTTATCTTTCCAAATCTGATACCTATAAACCAAGCAAGTCGTCACAAAATAAACTCCTGTCAGAATCCATAACATCATATAGGCATGACGCACATCATAAATACCAGCCCCGGCCGTATTCATACGCACAAAGCCTTCTATTCCCCAAGTAGACGGAATGAGAGCACCCAACCACTTCCAGTACTCCGGCATGGCATAACGAGGCCATGTAATACCCGATATGAACAAAAATATAACCGAAGTAAAGACAAACAACAAGAAAGAACTTTCGCGTTCTCGAACAAATATGGATAGCGTCATTCCAAAAAATATAGAAGATAACAAGAACGGAACGGCAAAAGAATAAATTTCTACCTGACTACCTATCTGCGGATATTTAAAAAGCCACGGAATAAAATGTAGTATGTATGCCGTACATAAAATATACAAGCTAAAATAGCACAATGATTTGCCTATCACCAAATGCAATACATTATTGTGCATGTGTTCTCGTCCACTGTAAAACAGGTGTAATTGTCGACGTTCATAAATTCCCCCAGCCATCATACCAATTCCCAAAATAAGGCTCTGTTGTAAAATCAACACCAATATGGCAGGCAATAAAAACGATGCCAAACCCGACTCTGGATTATACAAATTAATAGAGCTATACGGAATGGGTTGTGTCGCTACATTGATTTGTTCCTGCGTGGCTCCACCCAAAGCCTGAGTCTGTAACTTTCCTCCGAGGTTCATCGTCACATCGGTCAACGCAATTAAAAAACCTTTGTAATTCAAGAGAATACTCATATCCGAATAGAACGAAACGACACTTTGTTCACCTCGTTCTATTTTTCGACTGAAATCTTCCGGAATAAACAATATTCCATAACAATGCTTTTCATACATCATGTGCTTCGCCTCGTCCATATCGGCACAATACGAAACGATATGCGCATTCGGTGTCGCGTCCATCTCACGAGCGAGCTCCCGACTCAAAGGGGTACGGGCATTATCCACGACGACCATAGGCACTTCCCTCACTACCTCAGGGTTATACACTGCGGCATATACAATCGGATAAGCGAATGGTAAAGCAAAGAAAAACAGCACGATTCCCAAATCATGAAAAACAGCACGGTATTCCCGCCGCCAAATGTAATAAATGTCGGACAAACCTATTTTTATAGAATGAAACAATTTCATATCATTTTATTTTTACATCACGGTACATATACTTGACGCATCAAAGCCTTTTTCAACCGGGGTAACAACGGAGTGGATGCCACCGCAAACAAAATCAATGCGACATAATGTACACGCGAATAATAAAGAGGTATTCCATTCAATGCCTGATCTACATAAATCAAAAAATAATGCCGTACAGGCAACACATACGAGATAGCTTGGAACGGCAAATACATAGCCGGCACAGGGAAAGAAAATCCCGCGATAGAAAGAGACAAGACTCCCACCAAACCACCGACACTCAACCCAATTCTTAACGAAGGCGCAAAACACATAATAATTACCGCAAAACTCTGTGAAGCGACAACCAACAAGAACATCGCGAAAATCATGTGCCAAATGCTGTTATGCATCGGGAAATGCAAATAACCGTATAGCAACGACAAGTATAAAAGCCCCATCGAAAAAAATATGATCGTTTGAGGAATGAGTTTACCTGTAATAGCAATAATAATCGAATCGTCGGCAGTCCGCAACCATTCTCTCGACGTGGCTCGTTTCATCTCAGATCCGATACTGAAAACCGTAACCAACAGAATCATCAATTGCAATAACCCGGGAAGAAAAGAATTATTCAGATAAACCGAATAGCTAATCCACGGATTGCCCAACGCATGCATATCCGTCGCTATCGGCTGCAACTTAGCCATAATCTGTGACTCCTCGGCTCCCGCAGAAAGTAACACTTGGCGCACGACTGCACCCGAAGCTAACACCGACATGGTTTTGAAACTTTTATATAGCAACGACGCAGGAATGTAATAGGCATCATTCGTATAAAAAGAAAGCTCGGGTTGACGACCGGCGATAGCCTTCGCTTCAAAATCCTCAGGAATAATCAAAAATCCGAAAATATCACCCGACTGCATCAACTCCCGAGCCTCGGTAAAGCTATTCAACTTATAGGCAACATCGACCGACTCCTGAGCTCCAAGCTGTTGAATAAAATTCCTAGACGTAGAGGTGTGGTCGTGATCGACAATCGCTACCGGAATCTTATGAGGTAACCCTTCGTGCATCAAGGAAAGCAGGAATATGCAACTGAATAGCGGCGCTCCTACCATACAAAGTACATAGATAGGACGCGAAACCAGTTGTTTCAATTCCCGGACAATAGTAGCCCAAAGCCCCGTTTGATATTCCATTCGTTCTGACATATAGACATTCTCGAAGTTACAGAACTTCCTTTTTACTTTTTATCTCTTTTCAACAATACCGACATTCCCGGACGTAGATTATCGACCGGTTCGACCGGACGGGCTTTCACTTGGAAAGTTTTAGCATCGTATTGCCCGGTAACTTTCGTAGCGCGCCATACCGCATAAGATCCCATATCCCGAATATAAAATACTTTCAAAGTCACTTCCTTATTTTCCAATGCCGGAATTATAGCCTGTACTTCGGCTCCCATAGTCAAATTTTCTAACAAGTCTTCCCGAACATTGAACGAAACCCACATATCGTCGAGTTTCAATACATTCATAATCGGAGCACCTAAACTCACCAATTCCCCCACATTCGGAAAAATATCGGAAATTTCACCGTCGGTAGGAGCCGTCAGATAAGAATCCGACAAAATAGACTCGACCTCTGCAACACTACCTTGTGCGGCGGCGACCATAGCGGCAGCGGCAGCCTTATCCTCGGCCTGCGCACCGGCCTTTGCCATTTCATATTGCGATTTAGCCGCACTTTCAGTAGCGACCATTGCTTTATAAGCAGCCTCGGCTTCATCGCGTTTTTGTTCCGAAACTACTCCTTTCTTATACAACGACTGCATACGCTCATACGTCTTCTTGGCGATCGTTAAGCCGGCTTGAGCCTGTTGCCACATATCATAGGCAGAATTCAACAGTTCCACGCGCGTACCACTGTCCACCTTTTTATTCTGAGCCTTAGCTACGGTTTCCATAGCCTCGGCCTGTGAGAGTTTCGCCTCTACCAACGAAGAATGAATATGTACCAATGTATCCCCCGCCAGAACATGCTGTCCCTCCTCTACCATGAATTCGACCACTCGGCCGGGCAACTTTCCTGAAACCCGTACTTGTGTCGCTTCGGCTTGCCCTTGAATAATTTGGGGCTCCGGTTTAAGCAAGAATAATCCGATCAAGGCCAAAACAACTATAATGACAATCAAAGCAATGAGGCCTACGACCAAACTGCGCTCTTTCTTTTCTCTTAGATTTTCCATTGTAAATCTGTTTTGCTATTTTTTATATTTTCTATTTTCAATATTTCATAGTACCCAAAGCCTTAGCCAAATAAACCTCACAAAGTCGGGTATCGATTTCGGCATCTATTTTTTCCGATTGGGCTTCGAGCCATGCTGTTTGAGCTTCAAGAACATTTGTCGTCGTAAGTACTCCCTCTTGAAATCCAAGTTGCGCATTCCTCAAATTTTCATCGGCTTTCTCCAAATTTTTCACAGCCATTTTATAAGTTCTATAAGCCTCCGAAGTTTTAAAAGCCGCTTGACTTACCTGCAATTCTATCTTTTCTTTCACGTCGGCCAATTCCAACTTGGCAACAACCGCTTCACTCTTAGCGGCACGAATCTTATTGTAGTTCTTTCCCCAATGAAGGATTGGAATATTGAGCATTACTCCCACGCTGAACATACCGTCGAACTCGTTTTTAAATCCGTTAAATACATTGGGATTAGTAAAAGAATAAGTCCCCACCAAAGCCAACTTGGGTAACATATCGGAAAGAGCCAAGTTTTTCTTCTTTTCATAGATTTTCGCCGCATAATTAAGACTCAACACTTCGTTCCGATTTTTAAAAACCTCCTCCATATTATACGACAACGGAGTCTCCTGCGGAGCTACACGCTCCAACGATTCATCTTCAAGCGTAAATATAGAATTGACCGGCAACCCGCAGATTTGAGCCAAAGCCATACGCGACAAAGCCAATCCGTTATCGACCTTAGCAAGGGTTATCTGAGCGGCATTCAACTTCACGGCTACGGTCAATCCGTCCGACTGAGTCGCAACTCCTTCGGCTATCATCTCTTGTACATGCCGGTTCAACGTATCGAGTAAAGCCGTATAACTCTCGGCCAGTTTTCTCTTATGAACGAGAGAGACCACTTGCCAATAAGCCTCATCTGTCTGATAAATAATTTCTTTCTCGGCCGTATTCTTCTGCGACACCGCCAACTTCTCGGCATATCCGGCAATATCGTTCAATGCCTTTATCTTACCCCCCATAAAAATAGGTTGCGTCAGTGTCACCAACCCGGCATACACATTATGTACATCGAACTCGAAAGCCTCTTTCGGGATCATGGCGACGGTCGACGGTATAGGCTGCCCGTTGTTCAATATAGGTTGCCCGGTCGCCGGGTTAGTTACCACATTATACTTGTATTCTTGACTGGCTAAATCGAATGTCTTTGTAGGCAAATATTGGTCGGACTCCAAAAGCGATATCGACTTTTGATTATACATATAAGACCCGGTAAAATCTATTCCCGGGAAATAAGCTCCCCTAGCCGATTTTTTTGTATAGCCTGCCCCTTTCACCTTTTCTTCGGCTATACGTAGTTGCTTATTATTCTTTAATGCCATCTGTCGGCAAGAATCGAGCGAAACCGGTTGTTGTGCCGAACCCATCAGAAAAGATAACAAGAAGGCTGCTAACAATGCCCTCCCTGCCCATATGCTTCCATTTATTTTCATACGCTTCTATTTATCTCTTACTTTTCTTTAACGGAACTAATACTTGTTTTGCTTATAGTTGCATAAACAATTTTCTTTCTTAAAAAAATAATGCACCCGGCATTACACCGCAAAAATACGCCGAGTTTAGCATTAAACAAATATTTAAAGATTTTAGTTTTCTATTTTTACTATTTTTTAAGAATCAGCTTTGAATTTTTCCCCGCTGTATTCGAAAGCATGTTTCATGAACGAAAAAAACTCAATGACCAAACAATAGAATGTTACCGAAAATATGCTTCATAAGAGACCTAGAAGAATCATCTCTCTACGCAAAATATCGACTCAGTCGATAAAATCGGGAAAAACTTTACCCACACTTTCACATCGGCCCGATTCTCCAAACAAATACAGAGGCGGAAGCTATTGTTTCAAAGTGAACGAACGAGTCCCTATCATATAGTTATCGGCAAAGATATCCACGCGATACTCCCCGGGATATAAAAATTCTTCCACAGCCCAATACATTGTCACGTCATTCAATTCTTCACCTGTATATTCAATCAATTTTCGGCAAGAATAATTTATTTCACGATCTTCAAAAGGAAATACATCGGCCCTATCCTTCACCAATACATCTCCATCGGGTTTTACAATACGGGCATAAATATATTTCTCACCGACTTCGGCCGTTACATTTTTGGCTATGGAGAATGTTATCTTTATTTTATCGGTTTTTTTAATTTTTTTTGCAGTCTTTCCTCTCGAATCTATCGGAGTCACCACAATACCTACGGCATCGAGTTTTGCCGCTAATGTTACCTTTTCGGTCAATTCCTCTCGTTCTTGTTTCAATTGACTTGCTGTTTGCGCTACCTCTCTATACCGCCGGGTCACTTTCGCATTCTCTTCCCGCAACTGTTTATTGGCGACATTCAACGAATCGATTTGCATCACATAATGACGCATAATTCCCCGCAGCGTAGTCAACTCCCGCTTTAATTCCTCGATACGAGCCGAACTCGTATTTTTCACAGTCCGCAACTCTTCCAACAATCGTTGAACTTTCACCTTCTCGGCATCGAGCTTTTCGATCAACGAGTCGTTATTGAACATCATCTTCTGCCCCTCGAACTGATCGTATTGGGCAGCCAAATCGCTATATTCTTTTTCAAGCTCGCTCCGCTGTTTGTCTATCTCCACTTGCTCCTTGAAATCGGACATTTCTTTATGTTGCATGTATATGAAAATCCCGGTTCCCAACAATGCGACGACCAGAACAGCGATAACAACCCATACCAAATTACTCCTTTTCATAATATACAGAAGCTTATTTTTTCTTGCAAAAGTAAATCATTATCGAATATCAATCAAGAACAGACAGATTATTTAAGTTATAAATGTTAAATTATATTCTTCCTCAAATTTGAAAAAGGAATCATGCAGCGCCTCATTTCACCAAAGAAATATTGGAAGGACAAAATCTTTTTGTCATAAAAATAATTAAGTTAACACCGTTGCAAGCTATTTTCCCTATCTTTGTGAAATCTTAGATAAGTTATGCACCTAAGCGATTATGGGAAAAATAATTGATTTTTTCAAAAAGCACCCGATAATCAAAACGTTAGTATTGATGATTATCGTTTTTTTTCTGCTGATAGCACTCACTCTATACGGGTTAAAGCTATATACACGGCACGGGAAAGCGGTCATTGTCCCCGAGGTCAAAACAATGATTTTACCCGATGCTCTACGCATTCTCGATCGGGAAGGATTTCGGTACGACATAATAGACTCTCTGTTTATCGACGGTGCGGTTCCGGGTAGTGTCATCGAACAGACCCCTGCTGGTGGCAGCAAAGTAAAAGACGGTCGAATTATTTATCTATCGATCAACGCTTACTCCCCCAGAATGATTTCTTGTCCAAAAGTCTCCGATATGTCTCTTCGCCAAGCTCTTTCCACCTTAGAAAGTGTAGGGTTGACAGATATTAAAACACAAAACGTACCATCGGAATACCCCGATCTCGTTATCGGTATACAATACAAAGGCGAAAACCTCGAACAAGGAGATAAAATTCCTGCGGGAAGTTCCTTAACTTTACTTGTGGGAGACGGCGTACCCGAAGAATATCCAGACTCGACGATCGACGAGATTCCACAAAATGCGGAAGAAGCACCTCTCACCGATGAAAGTTGGTTTAACTAAACAATTTCGAATGCAATGAACACTTGCGACGAAGACATAGAAGCCGATGACAAAATCATCGCAGAAGAAGGTGAGCGGGAATTGTATGAACACTTCCGGTTCGTGGCAGACAAAGGACAAAATCTATTACGAGTAGATAAATTTCTCGTAGCACGTCTCGAAAGTTCTTCCCGTAACCGGGTACAACAGGCAGCCGAAGCTGGCTGTATTCTCGTAAACGGGAAAGCGGTCAAATCGAACTATCGCGTAAAGCCGCTCGATGTCGTGTCTGTCGTCATGGATCGACCCAGATACGAATTCGAGATCATACCCCAAGACATACCGCTCGATGTCGTATACGAAGACAAAACCGTCTTGGTTGTCAACAAACCGGCAGGATTGGTCGTACACCCCGGACACGGGAATTATAGCGGGACACTGGTAAACGCATTGGCGTACTATTTCCGGGATACCCCCGACTATGATGTAAGCGACCCCCGTTTGGGGTTGGTACACCGTATCGACAAAGACACTTCCGGATTATTAGTCATAGCCAAGACTCCCGAAGCCAAAACAAACTTGGGATTACAGTTTTTCCATAAAACTACCCAAAGGCAATACGTAGCTTTGGTATGGGGTATTATGGAAAAAGACGAAGGAACGATAACCGGAAATATCGGTCGTAGCCTCAAAGACAGATTACAAATGACCGTATTTCCAGAGGGAGACTTCGGCAAACATGCGGTAACTCATTATAAAACCTTAGAAAGATTGGGATATGTTTCTATCGTCGAGTGTAAGCTCGAAACTGGGCGGACACACCAAATCAGGGTACACATGAAACATATCGGACACACTCTTTTTAACGACGAACGTTACGGGGGAGACCAAATTCTCAAAGGGACGACTTTTACCAAATACAAACAATTTGTACAAAACTGCTTTGAAATTTGCCCTCGGCAAGCCCTACACGCCAAAACTCTCGGATTCAAACACCCTGTAACAGGAGAAGAGATGTTTTTCGATTCCCCCATACCGCAAGATATGACTCTGCTGTTTGACAAATGGCGTAATTATACGGCCAATCGAGATATATAAAAAACATAAGAATAAAAATAATAGACGGTTCTATACCTTAAAAATATTAATGTTATGGAATACCCAAAAGAATTTGACGATATTAGACCATTCTTTGACAGTGAAGTTCACGACAAGATGAAAGACCTGATCAAAGAACCCGGTTTTGAACATGCCGTTCGTTATGTATTGCGCGACATCAACTATGAACAACTCTGTCAAGAATTACTGACCATCGACAAGAAAAAAGACTTCCAATTATTCATTATGAAAGTCTTCCTCGAAGGCCTCACAAAAAAGACGACGAAAGGTGTAACCGGCGAAAATTTCGGAGTACTCGACAAATCAAAAAGCTACACATTCATGTCCAATCATCGAGACATTGTACTCGATGCCTCATTGCTCAACTTATTACTTATTCTCAACGGATTTGACACGAGCGAAATAGCCATCGGCAATAATCTGCTCATATACGATTGGATATCCGATTTAGTTCGGCTCAACAAAAGTTTTATCGTCAAACGAGACGTAGGTATGCGCCAAATGCTCGACGCCGCACGGCAACTATCGGGATATATTCATTTCATCATCACACAGAAGCACGAGTCTGTCTGGATAGCCCAACGGGAAGGCCGTTCGAAAGATTCCGACGACCGCACGCAAGAATCTCTCATTAAAATGTTAGGCATAACCGGAGAGGGAGACCTCATCAATAATTTGAAAGAAATAAACATTGTTCCGGTCTCCATATCCTACGAATATGATCCCTGCGACTATCTCAAAGCACACGAGTTCCTGCTCAAACGAGACAATCCCGATTTCAAAAAATCCCAAAGGGACGATTTGCACAGCATGGAAATAGGTCTACTCGGCTTCAAGGGTCGTGTACATTTTCAAATATCCCCGTGCATCAACGACGAACTTGACAAATTATCGGCAATCGACGAAAAATCGGAATTACTGGCCAATATACTCAAAGTAATAGACAAGGCCATTCATACCAATTATAAAATATATCCCGGTAATTATATCGCTTACGATATTCTCGACGGACAGAAACGTTTCGCCGACCGTTACACAAATAAAGACCAAACCACTTTTGCCAATTACCTGAACTCACAATTGGCAAAAATCCCCGACGTAACGAGTAAAGACAAAGACTTCCTGAAAGAGCGCATTCTCTCCATGTATGCCAATCCGTTGAAAAATCAATTGATAGCATTAGGGCAAGAAGCCTGAATGACAACACAATAAGGAAACGATGAGTGTTGCGTTGAAAACACTCATCGTTTCTTTCTCAACATTCGATAAAATTATATGCGGTTACCCCTTCTTCTCATTTTACTTCCACTGTTGGCTCTATCGGCCGATTTCTATATCTTTCGACGCAACTTTCGTCATAAATCTAAATGGATAAAAATTCTTTGGTGGGGCCTTTCCTTAGTCACTCTCCTTCTCGTGTGTATAGGGGTGACGGGGCTATTCGCTTTTCCGGGGAAGCTCGATATAAATATCTCCATGTGGATATTCTATATTTTCTTCTTGGTCTACATGCCCAAATGGTTTTACTCCATATTTTCTTTATTCGATTACGTCCCCCGTTTATGGAAAAGGAAGAAAGGGAAATGGGGTCACATGATCGGTACGGCATTAGCCCTATATGTCATCGGGTCCATGCTCTACGGCGCATTCTATGCCCGACAACACCCCATATATAATTACAGGACAATCTCTTTTCCCAATTTGCCGGAAGACTTCGACGGATATCGCATCGTCCAATTCTCCGACCTCCACCTCGAAACTTTGGGCTCCGCAGCCAATTACTTGCCCCGATGGATAAACCGCATTAATCAACTACACCCCGACCTTATCGTTTTTACGGGAGACCTCGTCAACCGCCGAGGGAACGAACTGCCTCCTTACATGAACGAACTTTCCCGTCTCTCCGCGCCCGATGGAGTATATTCTATCTTGGGGAATCACGATTACGGCGACTATTTCCATTGGGGAAACCCCGAAGAAAAAGAACAAACGCTCCGTTCGCTCATCGTCGACGAGGGAAAAATGGGTTGGACGATGTTGAACAATCGTTCGGTATTTCTTCACCGGGGAAACGACAGCATCGCCCTTATCGGTGTTGAAAATTGGGGACTTCCACCTTTCCCGCAATACGGGAAATTGGATCAGGCATATTCCTCGTTGAACGATTCGGTTTTCAAAATACTGCTCTCTCACAACCCGCTGCATTGGAAACACGAAGTTATTCCACTCTCGAACATCGACCTCACTTTATCGGGACACACCCACGCCATGCAGCTGAAATTAGGCTGGAAAGGATTTGAATATTCTTTTGCCGAACCCTTGTATCCCGAATGGAGCGGTCTATATACCGCCCCCGATAAACATCAAATGTTATACGTCAATGAAGGTATCGGTTGTGTATTCCTTCCCATGCGAATCGGCGCCCGCCCCGAAATCACGATTATAACATTAAAGAAAGAATCATGAATACATCGATATACAAGCTCCTGTCACAATCACTGGGTTTTGCCGAGAAACAAATCGAAAAAACAATCGAACTGCTCGACAGCGGAGCCACTATTCCTTTCATCAGCCGTTACCGCAAAGAGGCTACCGGTTCCCTCGACGAGGTACAAATAGGTAATATCAAGGAAGCATACGATAAACTATGCGAGACCGAAAAACGAAAAAAATTTATCATTTCGACAATCGAGGAACAAGGAAAGTTGTCGGAAGAGTTGAAACAACGCATAGATTCTTGTTGGGACATTACCGAGCTCGAAGATATATACCTACCCTATAAACCCCGCAGAAGAACCCGTGCAGAGATAGCCCGGGAACACGGATTAGAGCCCCTCGCCAAAATCATCATGGCGCAAAAAAGCGAAAATATAAAAACGAGTGCCGCCCGATTCGTTACTCCCGAAATCCCCGATGAGCAAACAGCGGTCGAAGGAGCTTGCGACATCATCGCCGAATGGGTCTCCGAGAACGAACGAGCCAGAAATACCATTCGGCGTTGCTTCGAGCACAGCGCTGTCGTCCATGCGAAAGTCATTAAAGGGAAAGAAACCGAAGGCGATAAATACCGCGATTACTTCGAATGGAGCGAACCGTTACGACGTTGTGCTTCCCATAAAATCTTAGCGGTGAGACGAGGAGAAAATGAAGGTATTCTCAGAGTTTCTATTACCCCCGACGACGATACAGCGATAGAACGGTTACAACAAATATTTATCAAAGGCTCAGGAGAAACGTCGAACCTTGTCGACAAAGCGATAAAAGATAGTTATAAAAGACTTCTGCGCCCTTCCATAGAAAGTGAATTCGCCGCCGCCTCAAAAGAAAAGGCAGACAACGAAGCTATCCGAATTTTTGCGGAAAACGTACGACAATTACTTTTAGCACCACCATTAGGACAAAAACGAGTATTAGCCATAGACCCGGGATTCCGGACCGGCTGTAAAGTAGTTTGTCTCGACGCTCAGGGAAATCTATTACATAACGAAACCATATACCCTCACCCGCCTCGTCAAGATTCGGCAGGAGCGGCACGCAAACTCACACAGCTGGTAGAAAGCTACAAAATCGAAGCTATCGCCATCGGAAACGGAACTGCCGGACGGGAAACGGAACAATTCGTCACAAACCTCCGTTACGACCGCAAGATACAGGTCTTCGTCGTCAGCGAAAGCGGCGCATCTATTTATTCCGCCTCAAAAGTAGCTCGGGAAGAATTTCCCGAACACGATGTGACGGTGCGTGGTGCTGTATCTATCGGTCGCAGACTCATAGATCCGTTGGCCGAATTAGTCAAAATCGACCCGAAATCTATCGGGGTAGGACAATATCAGCACGATG
>ENA-ORML01002013-ORML01002013.1-human-gut-metagenome-genome-assembly--contig:-NODE-2013-length-14921-cov-3.550854_pt1 | contig 14921 bp, 13 predicted proteins | sample MGYA00242103_ERZ508995 | MGnify/ENA primary metagenome ERZ508995 (study PRJEB26280, sample SAMEA2338702) | human gut metagenome | biome: human gut; feature: human-associated habitat; material: faeces...
CCTTCCCGGCGGGGCTGGAGGACTGTTATGAGGTTACCCGGGAGATTTTTCTGGATGCCGCCCTTTTTGGGACGACAGCGAAGGAGATTGCTTTGATTGGCGACAGCGCCGGAGGAAATCTGGCGGCGGCTGTGTCTCTCATGGCCCGGGACAGGGGAGAGTTTCTGCCCTCGCGACAGATATTGATCTATCCGGCCACGGGCAATGACCATTCAGAAAATTCGCCCTTTCCTTCTGTGCGTGAAAATGGAACCGATTATCTGCTGACTACAAAGCGGGTGCGGGATTATATGGAGCTGTATCGTTCCTCGGAAGCGGATTTGGAAAATCCCTATTTTGCCCCGTTGGTGTCGAAGGACTTCACAAATCAGCCGGATACGTTAATTATTACCGCTGAATATTGTCCGCTCCGGGATGAAGGCGAGGCTTATGGAAAGGCGTTGGAGGCAGCCGGAAATCGAGTGGAGGTTTTTCGGATGTCGAACGCCCTGCACGGATATTTTTCTCTGCCGGTGCGTTTTTCACAGGTAAAGAAAACTTATAAACTGATAAATGATTTTTTGAAAGAGAGTGAAAATCCGCAGACGAATATATAATTTTAAGAATAGAATAGGTTAGGTTATATGGGAAAAAAGGGAATTAAAAGAAATAAAAAGAGACAGAAGGAACGCATGAAAACAATCACTATATTGTTGACCGGATATTCGGACTGGTTTGGCCGGTTTATCCGCGTTACCAGCAGAAGTGGCTATTCGCATGCTTCGCTGTCTATTGACGGTTCGGAAGAGGTGTTTTACAGTTTCAACGGCAAGGGCGTTGCGGTTGAGCAGCCGAAGAAATGGAAATCACGGAGAAGAAAAGAACACAGTGTATGTGTTCGGATACGAGTGCCTGCGAGTATTTGTACGGATATTGAGAGAGAGATTCAGCAGTTTTTAGAAATGCGGGATATTTATACTTATTCACGGTTCGGGGTTATATTGTGCCTTTTGCATATTCCGCATAAATTTAAAAATGCATATTTTTGTTCCCAGTTCGTGGCTGAGGTTTTGGGGCGTTCCGGCGCTGTCCAGTTAAAGAAAAAGGAGTCGCTTTATTTGCCGAAACATCTGCTGGATGGATTTGAGTGCACTTTTTCGCAAAAACAGATTGCCTATAATGTGATTTAGTTTTTCTCTGTAAAGCAAGATGGGAAAATATTGTAAATGCAACCGCCGGGTGCTGAATTTCCAAGCGCACTTGCTGGTTGTCAACTGCAAATTCTGCTAAGATAGGGCCAGAAATAAGATGGAAAGAGGTATAGAGGAATGATTTTGGCAGAAAAAATAGTTTGCCTGAGAAAGAAAAAAGGATGGTCTCAGGAAGAACTGGCGGAGAAGCTGGATATATCAAGGCAGTCGGTTTCAAAATGGGAGTTGGGGGCATCCATTCCCGATTTGGATAAGATTATAAAATTGAGTGAGCTTTTTGAAGTTACCACGGATTATCTGCTGAAGGATGATGCAGAGGATATTTTTGGAGATTTGCCGGAAAGCTTTGGGGAAACGGAGTCATTTTATGCACATCCGGAAGAACTGTCGGCGCGAAAACCATCAGTGCGAAGAGTCTCCCTGGAAGAAGGGGAAACTTTTATGGCTTTGACTGAAAAAATGTCTTCCCGCATTGCCGGGGCAGTTTCTTTATTCATATTATCTCCAATCCCGCTGATATTGTTAGGCGGAGCGGCGGAATATAAGCACAGTCCTTTGACAGAGGATATGGCCGGAGGGTTCGGCGTGGCGCTTCTTTTGATTTTGGTCGCTATCGGTGTTGCTGTATGGATTCTCAACGGAACACAGCTTTCTGATTATGAATATCTGGAAACGGCTGCGATACATACGGACAGCAGACTTATAGAAATAGCGGAGGAAAAGCGGAGAGCGTTTGAACCGACATATCGTGTGATGATAACCATCGGTGTCTTTTTGTGTATTATCGGCGTCATTCCTTTGCTGATGGCAGCAGGATTTACAGAGGATGAATTTATTTTGGTTTGCTGCGTGGGGATTCTTTTGTTTTTAATTTCTGTCGGCGTTCATCTCTTTGTGCGCTTTGGCATGATTCAGGAGAGTTATGATAAGCTGCTCCAGAGAGGCGATTACACGGAAGAAAAGAAAGCCCTTGGGCGCAAAACCTCATTTTTTCCTAAGGTTTATTGGTGCCTGGTGACAGCAATTTATCTGGGAATCAGTTTTTATTTTTCAAATTGGCATATCAGTTGGATTATCTGGCCGGTGGCAGGAGTGCTCTTTGCGGCGCTGTACAGTATTGTTCAGGCGATAATGTCAAAAAGTAAATAACATAAATAAATTGGAATCAATGGCCATGGAATTATTCAATGCAATTCATGGCCATTTTATTGTTTTCTGATAAAGTATATATTATAATAAAATTAATCAGAATAATAGACACTTTTTAACATCTATAGGGAGAAAGAAATGGATTTAACTACGGGAGAAAAAATTGTTGTGATAGCTTTGCCGGTGATGCTTATTGGCATGGTTGCATGTTTAATTATCTGGCGGCTGAAAATGTATTTTGTGAGGGAGGAGATTTCAGGAGAAACGGTTTGGACTCTGCAAAAAGAGCCCAGACAGGTCAACGGGGGCTTGATTTTATGTGCTGCCTGCATTTTTTTCGGAGGCCGGAGAATTTCAGAGGCCGCAAGTCTTATAGATATCATAATTGATATTATCATCATTGCACAGGGTGTTGTTCTGGCATGGCTGTCAACCCTTCCGCAAAAGGTATGCGTCAATGGAATTTTAACACAGCAGGGTTTTATCGAGTGGCCGATGATTCGGAAGGTTAAGGACTGCGAAAAGAAAAACATTGTTTTAATCCGGCTGAACAGGCAGACGGGAAATGAAATTTCCGTATACTGCAGGGAGGATGAGAAGGAGAAACTGGAGGCCTATATACGGAGGAATATTATCGAGGAATAGGACTTAATAATTGAAATTATGGGGATGGAGGTGTGCCAATGGGACTTTTAATATACTTTTTGTTGATGGTTATGATGCCTTTTGGCGGGGAGATTGCCTTTGGTATCTTTTCTTTAATTGCACTATATGATATTATCACCTGGTTAAGACCGCCGAAATCATGGGGAGCGCTTCGGTTTTTCACCAGATATACTTTCAAAGCAAAGGTTGGACTCACTGTTTTAGCGGGAGCGGTAGTACTCAGCTTTATTCAGGAGGCCTATATTGACGGATGGGGAACTGCCATGAGTATAAAAGCAGGCGCATTTCTTCTTTTGATGGTGTCTTCCTATCTTCCTGCCCGGGTATATGAAAATGGTTTCCGATATGGTTGGCAGTTTTTACCTTGGAGTTCGGTTGAAACGATGGAAGCGGATGATAACTATCGAGTGAAAATAACATTAAAAAATCCAAACATACAGAGGAAGGCTTATCTGAATCTGGGAACGGAAGAGGAACTTCGGATGTTATGCGGAAATGCCATTAAAGGATAGCTCATTTAAGGATGGGCTATCCTTATACAATAAAAGGCCGGGACAAAAATTATCCCGGCCTTTGAAATAATTCAAATTACAGTAATCCGCCAATCTGAAGGAAGAGTGGTGCGAATACAAGTGCAACGATAGTCATCAATTTAATCAGGATGTTGATAGATGGACCTGAAGTATCTTTGAATGGGTCGCCGACTGTATCGCCAACAACGGCTGCTTTGTGAGCTTCGCTTCCTTTGCCGCCGTGATGTCCGCCTTCGATATATTTCTTAGCGTTATCCCATGCACCACCGGAGTTGGACATGAAGATGGCCATAAGAACACCGGTAACTAAGGAGCCTACGAGAAGTCCGCCGAGGGCTTCAACACCGAGAAGAATACCAACAATGATTGGCACGAGAACGGCCATGATACCCGGCACATACATTTCTTTCAGAGAAGCCTGAGTAGAAATAGCAACGCAGGTTGTATAATCCGGGCGGTCAGTTCCCTTCAGGATACCTGGTTTTTCGCGGAACTGGCGGCGAACCTCTTCAATCATCTTATAAGCTGCTTTGGAAACGGATTCCATAGTCAGAGCGGAGAAGAGGAATGTTAATGTACCGCCGATAAATACGCCGATAACAACACGGGCATCCAAAACATTGATGGCGCTTAATTTTACAGCTTCAGAGTAGGATACGAACAGTGCCAGCGCTGTTAAAGCAGCGGAACCGATAGCGAAACCTTTACCCATAGCGGCAGTTGTGTTACCAACGGAGTCAAGTTTATCTGTAATCTCACGAACAGATTCATCCAAACCGGACATCTCAGCGATACCGCCGGCATTATCAGCGATAGGGCCGTAAGCATCAATGGCAACGGTGATACCTGTTGTGGACAGCATACCAACGGCTGCTAAAGCGATACCATAAAGACCAACCAGTTCGTAGGAAACAAAGATACCAACGCAGATTAATAAAATCGGAACAACGGTGGACTGCATACCAACAGCGAGACCGCTGATGATTGTTGTTGCAGAACCTGTTTCGGACTGCTGAGCAATCTTTTTAACGGAACGATATTCATCGGAAGTATAAATTTCGGTAACAATGCCAATCAATACTCCGACAAGAAGTCCGGCGATAACAGCCAGAGCCACATTGAAGTTTCCGAACATTGTCTTGCTTAAGATAACAGTAATGATAATAACGATTGCCGTAGCGCCGTATTCACCACGTTTCAGAGCTGCATGCGGGTTGGTTGCATTGCCTGCCTTAACGACAAAAGTGCCGAGAATAGCAGCAACAACACCGCCGGCCGCCAGAAGCAGCGGGAAGATGATACCTGTCTGATCATAATAAGTCAGACCAAGTGTCATAGCGGAGATAATGGAGCCGACATAGGATTCAAAAAGGTCGGCGCCCATACCGGCAACGTCACCAACGTTATCGCCAACGTTATCGGCGATAACAGCAGGGTTTCTAGGGTCATCCTCAGGGATGCCGGCTTCAACTTTACCAACAAGGTCCGCACCAACGTCCGCAGCTTTTGTGTAAATACCGCCGCCGACACGGGCAAACAATGCGATGGAAGAAGCGCCTAAACTGAAACCGAAAAGAATATCAGCATTTCCGGTAAGTACATAGATGATACTGATACCGAAAAGGCCAAGACCTACAACAGCAAGTCCCATAACACTGCCGCCGGAGAATGCAACAGAAAGAGCGGCATTCATACCGGAGTTCATTGCTGCGCTTGTTGTGCGTACATTTGCTTTTGTGGCAGCGCCCATGCCAAGGTAACCGGCAAGTACTGAGAAAATGCTGCCGACAAGGAAGCATACCGCAGTCAGCCAGTTAGACAGGCCGATACCGATGACAACAAACATGACAATAACAAAAACCAGGAGCACTTTGTATTCTGACATAAGGAAGGCTCTTGCGCCTTCAGCGATGGCTCCTGCGATCTCCTTCATGCGGTCATTTCCTGCGTCTTTTTTGCCGATGGATGATGAAGTCGCAATGGCAAAAAGGAGGGCAAGGATTCCGATGATAGGAACGATCATAAGGAAGTTTTCCATAATAATTTCCCCCTTGCTAAAAAAATGAAATGGTTATAATACCCAAAAGGGTATAGTCTAGCTTACCAGAAATTGGCGAAGTTTTCAATAATTGTTAAAAATGTACCAAAAAAAATACATAGAAATACATCATTTTGTCATTTTCGTCCCTTCCCGGTCATAAATTCGATGGATATTTCCACAATATCTGTTTCAGAGGCGGATTTTTCAACGTATTTCCGGCCGGCTTCCATAAAATCCGGCGAATATTTTTCAATCAATTTCATTAATGGTTCCCTTTTTTCGCTTTCCTCTAAAAGGCGGGCTTTGCCGAACACGATGGCGCTTTCATATCTGGTGCTGAATTTGGCTGGGAGAAGTTCGGTCTTTCCGACAACGGTAAAGCATACATCCGCTCTATTCCGGATGTTTTCCAGTTTCAGGCCGGCATTTTTTGCACAGTGAAAATAAATACAATTGTTAAAACAGACATAGCTCACCGGTACACCGTAAGGCATGCCGTCCCCGCAGACTGTGGCGAGGATGCCGTATTCGCCCTGCTCCAGAAGAGTCATCGTATCTTCAGCGTTTAACTGCCGGTCTTTGCGGCGCATTTCTTTCATCATAGCGTGTCTCCTTTTATTTTAGATTGTCATCTGATAAAAATTAATGTAGCCCATGTGATTCGGGTTTTCAAGGCCTTATTTGAAAAAAATTGCAAAGAGGGCGCAAGAAGTAAAATAATAGTAGAAAAAATGGACATTTTATGGTAAATTATTTATGAGGTGTTTAGAATGAAAAACATGAAACGTATTTTATTGAAATTAAGCGGCGAAGCCCTTTCGGGGGAAAAGGGGTTTGGCTTTGATGAAGCTACATGTCTGGAAGTTGGACGCCAGGTAAAAGAAATTACGGATAAGGGTACTCAGGTAGCCATTGTGATTGGCGGCGGCAATTTCTGGAGAGGACGGAACAGCAGTAAGATTATTGAGCGGACCAGGTCGGATCAGATTGGCATGCTTGGAACCGTGATGAACTGCATTTATGTTTCAGAGATTTTCCGTACACTGGGCATGGCGACGGAGGTATTTACGCCTTTTGTCTGCGGAGCTTTCACAGAGTTGTTTTCAAAGGATAAGGCGATGGCCGCTCTTTCCGAAGGAAAGGTTGTTTTCTTTGCCGGAGGTACGGGGCATCCGTATTTTTCAACAGATACGGGGACAACGCTGAGGGCTGTCGAGATTGAGGCGGATGCAATTCTGCTGGCAAAGGCCATTGACGGCGTTTATGATAAGGACCCGAAGGTTCATCCGGATGCGGTGAAATATGACGAAATCAGTATTCAGCAGGTTGTGGACCAGAGACTGCAGGTGGTTGATCTGACGGCAACAATTATGTGCATGGAAAATCATATGCCGATGGTTGTATTCGGGCTGAACGGGAAGGACAGTATTATAGAAACTTTATATGGTGAATTTAACGGCACTTATGTGACCGTGGATGAATGATAAATAATATTTGGGAGGATTATCAGACATGGATGAAAGAATACAAGTTTATGAGACAAAAATGAAAAAAACATTGGAGAGCCTGGAGAGAGAATACATTTCCATCCGTGCCGGACGCGCAAATCCGCATGTTCTGGACAAACTGGTGGTAGACTATTATGGAACGCCGACACCGATTCAGCAGGTGGGCAATATTACAGTTCCGGAAGCACGGATTATTTTGATTCAGCCTTGGGAGTCTAAATTAATTAAAGCGATTGAGAAGGCAATTATGGCTTCCGATATCGGAATCACTCCGAGCAATGACGGCAAAGCGATTCGCCTTGTGTTCCCTGAGCTGACTGAGGAACGGCGTAAAGAACTGGCAAAAGACGTTAAGAAAAAAGGCGAGGGAGCGAAGGTGGCTGTCCGCAATATCCGCCGTGATGCCAATGATGCTTTAAAGAAATGGAGCAAGGCAAAAGAAATTTCCGAAGATGACGCCGATGATTTAGAGAAAGCTGTTCAGAAGATGACAGATAAATTCATCGCTGAAGTGGATAAGGCGGTTGAGTCAAAAACAAAAGAAGTGCTTACTGTATAAGCAGGCGCATCGCGATAAAACAAGAAGAGAGGGAGGTTGTCGGATTTCGGCAGCCTCTTCCTCTTCATTGCAGATTTGAAAATAAAAGGAGTTTTATATGCAGAGAGAAATTGATGGAGAACTTTTGGAAGTCCCGAATCATGTGGCGATTATTCTGGATGGAAATGGCCGTTGGGCAAAAAAACGGATGATGCCGAGAAATTACGGTCACGCCCAGGGCAGTAAAACGGTGGAGCAGATTTGCGAAGATGCCTGGAATCTGGGAATTAAATATCTGACAGTCTATGCTTTTTCGACGGAAAACTGGAAACGGCCCAAGAAGGAAGTGGACGCGCTGATGAAGCTGCTTCGTTCTTATCTAAAGGACTGTATTAAGCGGACGACAAAAAATAATATGCGTGTCCGGGTGATTGGCGATAAAACCGGGCTGAGCCAGGATATCCGGGAGGCTATCGAGGAATTAGAGCGGATTTCCGCAGTGAATACCGGGTTGAATTTTACGATTGCCATCAATTATGGCAGCAGAGATGAAATGCGGAGGGCTATGGTCCGCATGACGAAGGATGTCGAAGAAGGTAAGATTAAATCGGAGGATGTGACGGAGGAATTGTTCAACAGCTATCTGGATACGGGGGATATTCCGGACCCGGATCTGCTCATACGCACCAGCGGTGAACAGCGGCTGTCCAATTTCCTTCTCTGGCAGCTGGCTTATACGGAATTTGTATTTATGGAAGTATTATGGCCGGATTTCAATCGCAATGAATTAGTACGGGCTATCCGTCAATATAATGGAAGAGAACGCCGGTTTGGCGGCATTTAAGGGGGAATACTATGTTCTGGACTCGATTGGCCAGCGGCGTTGTTTTAGTTATTGTGGCTGTTCTTACGATTATGGCCGGGGGAAATATATGGTTTTTACTGGTATCCCTGTTGTCGCTTATTGGCTTATATGAACTTTATAAAACAATAAATATCGAGCGGACGGTTCCCGGATGGATTGGTTATATAACGACGGTTTTATATGCCTTTCTTCTGCATGAAATCGCCGGAGGCCGTTTTTCGGAGAATCCGTTTATGGCGGTAATTGGCGGATTTCTCGTAATCTGCGCCGTTTATGTGTTTACTTTTCCGAAGTACAAAGCAAATCAGATTGCTTTTTCAATCTTTGGCTTGATTTATGTGCCTGTGCTGATGATGCACTTATATCAGGTGCGGGAGCTGCCGGACGGACTGTTTATCATTCCGCTGGTGTTTTTGAGCGCCTGGGGCAATGATACCTGTGCCTATTGCGTGGGAATGTTGATTGGCAAACATAAAATGACGCCGAAGCTCAGTCCTAAAAAGAGCGTCGAAGGGCTGGTTGGCGGCATTGCGGGCGCTGTTCTGCTCGGCATGGCCTATGGGGCTCTGGCGGGAAGCCATCTGCCGTCCCTCGGCAATACGGTGGCAGCCTGCGGCGTTATCTGCGGCGTGGGCGCGGTCATTGCGGTGGTCGGCGATTTGACGGCATCGGCGGTGAAACGGGATACGGGCATCAAGGATTACGGAAAACTGATTCCGGGCCACGGCGGCGTGCTGGACCGGTTTGACAGTATTTTATTTACAGCGCCAATCGTTTATTTTCTGGCGATTTATTTTGGAGCGTAAGAGTGAGGTAGAAACAGATGAAAAATATAGTGCTTTTAGGGTCCACCGGTTCCATTGGAACTCAGACGCTGGATGTGGTTCGCCATTATAAAGAGGATTTTCAGGTGACGGCCCTGGCCGCCGCGTCAAATATAGAACGGCTGGAAGAACAGATTCGGGAATTCCGGCCAAAGATGGCGGTTGTTTACCGTGAGGATAAGGCAAAGGAATTAAAAGAAAAAATCAGTGATATGCCGGTGGAAGTGCTGGCCGGGATGGATGGACTTCTGGCGGCAGCAGCGGAACCGTCGGCGGATATTGTGCTGACGGCGGTGGTCGGCATGATCGGCATACGGCCAACGATTGCGGCCATTGAAGCCGGAAAGGATATCGCCCTTGCCAATAAAGAAACCCTGGTGACGGCGGGCCATCTTATCATGCCTCTGGCAAAGGAAAAGGGCGTCAGAATTCTGCCGGTGGACAGTGAACATTCGGCGATTTTTCAGTCCCTGCAGGGAGAAAACCGGGGACAGATTCATAAAATATTATTGACAGCTTCCGGCGGGCCTTTCCGCGGAAAAAGCCTTGAGGAGTTAGCTTCCGTGCAGGTGGAGGATGCGTTAAAGCATCCAAACTGGGTGATGGGCCGGAAGATTACGATTGATTCGGCAACGATGGTCAATAAAGGACTGGAAGTGATTGAAGCCCGGTGGCTGTTCGATGTGGGACTGGATAAGATTCAGGTGGTCGTTCACCCGGAGAGTGTCGTCCATTCCGCGGTGGAATTCGAGGATTCGGCGGTCATTGCCCAGCTTGGCACGCCGGATATGCGGCTGCCGATTCAGTATGCCCTTTTTTATCCCGACAGAAAGCCTTTGGGCGGCGAATGGCTGGATTTATTTAAACTGGGGAATTTGCATTTTGAAGCTCCGGATCCGGAGGCTTTCCGGGGGCTTAAACTGGCATATAAGGCGCTGGAAATTGGCGGTTCCATGACAACCGTCTTTAATGCGGCCAATGAACGGGCTGTGGCAAAATTTTTAGACAGAAAGATTAAATTTTTAGATATACCGGAAATTATAGGGGAGGCTATGGAAAAACACACTGCAATAAAATCTCCGTCGCTGGAAGAGATTCTGGATACGGAGAAGGCAGCTTATGAATTTATCGAAAGCAGGTGGTAGCTTGGGAATTATTGTAGCTCTGATTGTATTCAGCATTATTATTTTATTTCATGAATTTGGTCATTTTCTTCTGGCTAAGAAAAACGGTATCGGCGTTACCGAATTTGCCCTGGGGATGGGGCCGATTTTATTCAGCTTTAAGCGGGGCGAGACGGTGTATGCGGTCAAGGCTTTGCCCTTGGGAGGTTCCTGCGCCATGGTCGGCGAGGATACGGATGAGACGGGGGAGAATTCCTTCAATTCAAAAAGTGTCTGGCAGCGGTTTTCAGTTGTTGTGGCCGGCCCGGTATTTAACTTTATTCTGGCATTTATTTTTGCCTTGATTCTTGTCGGCATGGTCGGCTATGACACGCCTTCAGTTTATAAAGTTGAGCAGGGCGGCCCGGCCTGGGAAGCGGGAATCCGCGACGGCGATATCATCAAAGAAATCAATGGCCGGAAGGTGCATCTGTACAAGGAATTCTGGACAGAGGTTCTCATGAATGGGAGCGGCGCGCCGATGGAAATGGTGCTGGAGAGGAACGGGAATACTTATCAGACAACAGTGAAGCCGGAATTAAGCTCGGACGGCACTTATAAGGTGATGATTTATGGCGGCCGTTATGAAAAGACGGGCGTGCTGGATACATTAAAATACAGTGTTTTTGAAGTGCGCTATTGGATAACGACGACAGCGCGGAGCCTTGGAAAGCTTGTCACAGGCCAGGTGTCGGCCAATGAATTATCCGGCCCGGTGGGCATTGTGGATATGATTGATGATACCTATCAGGAGGCGCGAAGCTATGGCTGGCTGGATGTCCTTTTAAATATGATGAATATAAGTATTTTGCTGAGCGCCAATCTGGGGGTTATGAATTTACTTCCTATTCCGGCGCTGGATGGCGGACGCATCCTGTTTTTGATTGTGGAAGCAGGGCGGGGCAAGCCTTTGCCGCCGGAAAAAGAAGGCTGGGTACACACTATCGGTTTTGCCTTTTTAATGGCTCTTATGGTATTTATTCTTTATAATGATATACACAAATTACTGCTGTAGTCATGGCAGTGCAGGGAGGCATATTTAATGATTCGAGAAAACACAAAGGTTATTTCAATTGGCGGATGCTGTATTGGCGGAAAGAATCCCATCGCCATTCAGTCCATGTGTAATACAAAAACAGAAGATGTGAAAAGTACGGTGGCCCAGATTCTGGCATTGGAAGAAGCCGGATGTGATATTATCCGGGTGGCTGTGCCGACGATGGAGGCGGCTGAGGCTATAAAAGCTATAAAAAAACAGATTCATATCCCTTTGGTTGGGGATATTCATTTTGATTACCGGTTGGCCATTGCGGCGATGGAAAACGGCGTGGATAAAATTCGTATCAATCCGGGAAATATCGGTTCAGCCGACCGGGTGAAAGCGGTTGTGGACAAAGCAAAGGCCTGTCATGTGCCGATTCGTGTCGGCGTCAACAGCGGTTCCCTCGAGAAACCTCTGATTGAAAAGTACGGCGGCCGGGTAACGGCGGAAGGCATTGTGGAGAGCGCTTTGGATAAAGTGGGGATGATTGAAGATTATGATTACGACCAAATCGTTATCAGCATTAAATCTTCGGATGTCATGATGTGCGTAAAAGCCCATGAATTGATTGCCGAGAGGACGGCCTATCCGCTGCACGTGGGAATTACCGAGTCGGGAACGCTCATTTCCGGCAATATCAAATCGGCTGTGGGCCTTGGCATTATGCTGAATGAGGGCATCGGCAATACGATTCGTGTTTCTCTGACCGGAGATCCGGTGGAGGAAATCAAGTCGGCGAAGCTGATTTTAAGAACTCTCGGGCTGCGCAAAGGCGGCATCGAAGTGGTTTCCTGCCCAACCTGCGGGAGAACTCAGATTGATTTGATCGGACTGGCAAATCAGGTGGAAAACATGGTTCAGGGCTATGATCTGAACCTGAAAGTGGCGGTCATGGGCTGCGTTGTCAACGGCCCGGGCGAAGCGAAAGAAGCAGATTTGGGAATTGCCGGAGGAAAAGGCGAAGGACTTCTCATAAGAAAAGGTGAAATTATTAAAAAGGCGCCGGAGGGCGAATTGCTGGCGGCGCTTAAAGAAACGTTGGATAACTGGAGTGAATAGGGCATGGCGGCTTCTTTTTTTGAAGTATTTCCTGTTTTAAAACTGAATAAAGGGATGGCGGATGTACTGGAAGAGGCTGTTGTTGAAAAGGTGGCGGCCAGCCAGGCGAAAAATCGGATTCGGGTTTATCTGTGCAGTCCGAGACTGATATCTTATGGCGACGTGCGGAAGCTGGAAGAACAGATTCGGAAGCAGCTTTTTGAAAATACCAATGTCCATGTGGACATTATTGACAGATATGAGCTGTCAGAGCAGTATACGCCGGAGCGGCTGATGTCTATTTACTTTGACAGTCTTGAGGCGGAACTGAAGGATTCCAGCGATTTGGAAGCCAACATTTTCCATAAGGCCCAAAAAGAGTTTATCGATGCCCAGAGGATGGTTCTCACCGTAGAAGATAATTTTATTACGGCCTCCAAAATCGAGAGTATTCGGGACAAGTTATTAAAGATTTTCCAGGACAGATTTGGCTATTATGTGGATATCTCGGTGGAATATGTCCGGGAGAGAAAGAGCCGGCAGGCTGAATACGCGGAGGAGACCTTCCTGCGGGAAGTGGATACGATTGTTAAAAACTATGCGGAAGCCGAGGCGGCCGTGAAGCAGAAGGAAGAAAAGCTGGCTGAACAGCAGAAACCGGCCAAAGACTTTAAAAAGGAAAATACTTACGTTAAGAAAAAGATTGTCGACCCGGATATATTTTATGGACGGCCTTTTGAGGGAGATGAGATGCCGATTTCTGAAATCAATGATGAAATCGGTGAAGTGATTGTCCGGGGCAAGGTCATTCAGCTTGAGACGAGAGAAATCCGAAATGAGAAAACGATTATCATTTTTGCTGTGACGGATTTTACGGACAGTATTTCGGCGAAGATTTTCACCAAAAATGAATTCCTTCCCCAGGTTCTTGCAAATCTGAAAGAGGGTACCTTTGTTCGTATGAAGGCCATGGCGGTGATGGATAAATATGACCATGGTATCGCTTTGAATTCGGTGACGGGCATTAAGACCATACCGGATTTTACCGAGAAGCGGATGGATTTGAGCCCGGTGAAGCGGGTGGAACTTCACGCCCACACAACAATGAGTGACATGGACAGTGTGGCGGACTGTAAAACCATGCTTAAAACAGCCATGTCCTGGGGGCACAAGGCGATGGCGATAACGGATCACGGCGTGGTTCAGGCGTTTACGGATGCTAATCACTGTGTGGAAGGGACGGATTTCAAGCCGATTTACGGTGTGGAAGGTTATCTGGTGGACGATTTGAAGCCGATTGTCTTTGATTCAAAAAATCAGAGTCTGGACAGTAAATTTGTTGTCTTTGATATCGAGACAACGGGATTTTCAGCGGTGAATGACCGTATTATCGAAATCGGCGCGGTGAAGGTGGAAAACGGAGAGATTGTTGACCGTTACAGCACCTTTGTCAACCCGGAGCGGCCGATTCCTTTTGAAATTGAAAAATTAACGGGTATTCATGACGGCATGGTGGTGGATGCCGCTGGCATTGAAGATATATTGCCGGAATTTCTGGCTTTCTCCGAGGACTGCATTATGGTGGCCCATAATGCGGAATTCGATATGAGTTTTATTAAGGAAAACTGCCGGAGAATGAATATACACCGGGAGTTTACCGTGGTGGATACGCTGGCGATGGCCCGGAGTATGCTGCCGGATTTGAAAAATTATAAATTGGATACGGTGGTGGAGGCTGTCGGCGGAACGCTGGAAAATCACCATCGGGCTGTGGAGGATGCGGAGTCCACGGCGGATATTTTTGTGAAATTTGTTGCCCGGCTGAAGGGCATGGGCGTGACGGATTTGGATACCTTAAATGGAATGAGCCAGATGTCGGTCAACGCCATAAAGAAATTAAAAACCTATCATATTATTATATTGGCTCAGAATGATATCGGGCGGATTAATTTGTACCGGCTGGTGTCCTGGTCCCATCTGGATTATTATGCGAGACGGCCGAGAATTCCGAAGAGTGTTCTGGCGAAATACCGGGAAGGGCTGATCATCGGTTCTGCCTGCGAGGCGGGTGAACTGTATCAGGCGGTGCTGAATGACCGTCCGGCGGATGAAATTGCCCGGATTGTCAATTTTTATGATTATCTGGAAATTCAGCCCATTGGCAATAACCTCTTTATGATAGACAGTGAGAAGATTCCTCAGATTCAATCCAAAGAGGATTTGATGGAGATGAACCGAAAGATAGTCCGTCTCGGCGAACAGTTCCATAAGCCGGTCTGCGCCACCTGCGATGTGCATTTTATCAACCCGGAAGATGAAGTTTACCGCCGGATTATTATGGCAGGAAAGGGATTTGATGATGCG
>ENA-ORML01002031-ORML01002031.1-human-gut-metagenome-genome-assembly--contig:-NODE-2031-length-14766-cov-2.701652_pt1 | contig 14766 bp, 14 predicted proteins | sample MGYA00242103_ERZ508995 | MGnify/ENA primary metagenome ERZ508995 (study PRJEB26280, sample SAMEA2338702) | human gut metagenome | biome: human gut; feature: human-associated habitat; material: faeces...
TATGCGCTTGCAGAAGGTGCGGCAAATCCCACATCCGGGGTGGGTGCGGCGGTTCTGTACGCCGCCTGCGCGGCCGCGGCGGGAGCGTCGTTGCTTTCATATTCTCCGCCGTCATCGATCTCGTAATCGTCATATCCGTCATCGTCATCGTCGTCAAGATCATAGTCTGCCGAATATGCGTCCTCGCCCTTTCTCTTGGAAAAGGCGCGCTTGATCTTTCTCCAATAGAATCCGAACGCGGCACCCGCGGCGATCACGACCCCGGCGATTATCTGTATGATGTACGTCATCGCCGAGGGATCGATGTATGCAAATGCGGTAACCGAGAAGAGAATCATCGAGAATACAAAGAAAAACAGAAATGACAGAAGATGCTTTAATTTGTTCATTTTAATTATTCGCGCCGCGTGTCCGGGCGCCCTTTCTTGTTTTCGCATTGTTTGAGACCGTTCGCCTGAGCGTTATTTCGCGTCGTAGAACGGGTATTCGATCGGCGTTTTGTCTATGATCTTCCAATTTTCAAAATTCCGTCCGTCGCCGTTGATTTCGTAGGTGATAAGGTTCACGTCGCGTCTTGACTTGGTCGAGTTCGAACCGCTCATCCAGAAATAACGTGTGACGGTTTCGTCTTCGCCGATGTCCTCGAGCGTGCGTCCGTAAGGCGTTGAATCAAGACCGAGGTACGATATGATCGATGCGCGGAGGTTGTCCTGGCATACCTGCTTCGACGATCTCTTGAGCGGCTCGTCGGGATCGGCGCCCGCAGGCTTTACGAATGTTGCGAGAAGCCTCTCGTGATCAAGCTTCTCCATGGTTCCCGTCCAGCCGTGATCCGCGGTGATGATTATCGTCGTGCTGTCGTATAAGCCGAGAGCCTTGAGCTGCCTTATGTATTCAAAGATCATGTTGAGGTTTCCGCGCGTCTGACCTTTGAGCCCCGCACTCCAATCCCATGACGAAACGTCTACGCGGTTGCCGTTTGCGTCCATTACGAACGGATCGTGCGAGCCCTGAAGGTGATAGAAAATGAACTCGCCGGTCAGAGAATCGTTGACGGAGATTCCTTTTTCGCGCACCCCTTTGTAAAATTCCACATCGTCGGTCTTGTGTATGCTCGATTCGGGATTTGATACGGTTGCGATGCTTGCAAGATCGCCGGTGTAGAACCAGAAATACGGCTTCAGCGCTTCGGGCGCGTAACGGTACGCCGAGAGAGTGAGCATATAGCGCACCATTTCCCTGTAATTTACGGTTTGCGTGGATTCGCCGATGTTGTCAACCGAGCCGCGGAGATTGTCTATATCAAAATATACATAATTCGCTTCGGTATATATCTTTGACGCGTATCCGGCGTTCTTTATGTCCTTGAGAAATGTCGTTTCCTCCCACGCTTTCTTTACATATTCGTCGGTGGGAACGGAATAGTCGGTTTTGATTCCGGTGAGAAGATAGTTTACGGAAGGATATGTGCGCGAATAGCTTCCGGTGAAATCCTCATAATAGGTGAATCCGGAAAGATTTTTCTCAACCTCGGGGTCCTCAAGCTGCTTTTTGGCATATGCGGTGTCAAAACGATCCATCAGAAATACAACGACGTTGTTCTTCGGAGCAAGCTCGTATATCCCATCGTCGGAAAGATACCCGTTCCCACTTATTATCGTGAAGTTCGTGGTCGTGAGAAGAGATATCAGCGCGACGGTCTGCGCACCGATGAGCATTACGGAGACGATACCGATGCCGAGAGTCCACGCCTTGCGGCTGAAATACATGACCGCAAGCACGAAAGCGAGAATGCCGAGCCATATGAGAGCATTGAGCACAGCCGGGATCGTATATGCAGTCCAATCTACGGAGGAGCCGTCGAGCGTACCGTGCTTTATGTTTATGAAGTTGCCCTGAACATAACCCGCAATCGTGAGAGCTGCGATAAACGACAGCGCATAATTGAACAGCTTGCCCCTGAGCATAAGAAGTATGAATGAGAGTACTATAAAAACACACAGCCCGCAGATCACCATCGGCATCACAAGGTACCTGAATGAGAAGGTTATGTATTTCATGTTGGAAATATATAACTCATACGGACCGAAAACGAAAAATGTGAATGCAAATGCAAACGACATGAGCAGCGCGGGAATGAGCCGCATTCTGAATTTTCTCTTGTCGGTCAAAAGCGCACGGAACTTATCCGCAAACGAAGGACCGCGCACTGTCGCGCAGGCTTCGGTTCCACTCTTTCCGATACGGGAATTTTTTTGTTTTTTCTTCATATCGATTTCGCTTTCCTCGGGATTTTACATTATTTGCCGCCGATAGGCACAAAGACGCACGGCGGCATACGATACTCTCAATTATATCATAATGTAAATTCCATGTAAACACCAAACGGGCAAAAAAACGTATAAATTTTCTTTTTTTCTTGACTTCTGTTCGTGATGGTGATATAATAAAACTCATATTGAACAAATAAACTGTGGCTATCCGTGCTTTCGGCGGCAAAACGTTTCTGTTTTGGAATACCCGCGCTGAAAAATGAACGGAACGGAATCCGCTTTGGATTAAAATCGCGGCTTTTGCATCGAAAAAACGGATTTTTCCGTAATTTTTTCGGAACGTCGATACGGGCGGTGTGAAATACCCACGCCGAAGCATGATATAAAAACGGATGTGATTTCTCGCTTAAAAAGAATGCAGCCGAAACGATAAAAACTATAAATAAAAACAGAACGGAGATAAAGAATGCTGACAAAAAAACAGTTTGACATTCTTGTCAGAATGGCCGAAAAGGGAGAGCCCGAGACCCAGCGAAGCATTGCCGAAGGCACGGGAATGTCGCTCGGAGTTGTAAATAAAACGCTTGCACAGCTCACGGAAGCGGGATTCGTAAAATCGGGAACGGTAACTCCCGAAGGACTTGATGCGCTTGAGCCGTACCGCGTCAAGCGCGCGGTGATCTTTGCCGCAGGCTTCGGATCGAGAATGGTCCCGATCACGCTCAATACGCCGAAGCCTCTCGTTCGGGTTCACGGGAAGAGAATAATCGACAGCCTTCTCGACGCGGTCTACGCCGCCGGGATCGAAGAGGTGTACATAATACGCGGATATCTTTCCGAGCAGTTCGATCAGCTTCTCTATAAATACCCCAACATCAAATTCATCGAGAATCCCGTATATAATGAAGCAAACAATATCTCCTCGGCAATGTGCGCGAGATATCTCCTTCAGAACGCATATCTCTGCGAGGCGGACCTGCTTCTGTACAATCCCGCACTCATATGCAAATATCAGTATTGCTCTAATTATCTCGGAGTTCCGGTTGACGTTACGGACGATTGGTGCTTCAAAACGAAAAACGGGATTATCACAAAGCTCTGCGTAGGAGGAACAAACTGCCATCATATGTTCGGAATTTCGTATTGGAACGCGCAGGACGGAGCGCGCCTTGCGGGACATATCGAGCAGGTCTACAATTCCCCCGGAGGAAAAGAGCGTTATTGGGATCAGGTCGCGCTTGAATATCATCTCGACGAATACAAAATCGCCGTGCGCGAGTGCTCCTTTGACGACATCGCGGAGATCGACACTTACCGCGAGCTGAAGCAGATCGACGATACATACGTCTGATATGAAGACGCGATAAAATAAAAAGGCTGCGGCCGGACGGAAGAAATGCTTTCGTCCGGCTTGCGGTCTTTTGTTGCTTTTTCGCATCTTTTGTGGTAGAATCAATAGCGAAAGAGAGCCGTGTGCGGAGCGAAAGGAAGAATGAAATGTACAGAATACTTATATGTGAGGACGATCCCGTTATACTGTCTGCAATGTCGTCCTATCTTTCTTCGTGGGGTTACGAGGTTCGATGTGTGAAAAACTTCAAGGACGTTATGACGGAATTCGGTGAGTTCGCACCCGAGCTTGTGCTTCTCGACATTTCGCTCCCGTTCTTTAACGGATACCATTGGTGCACGGAAATACGCAAGGTCTCAAATGTGCCCGTTGTATTCATATCGAGCGTATCGGATAACATGAATATCGTAATGGCTATGAATATGGGCGGCGACGACTTCCTTGCAAAGCCGTTCGATCTCGATGTGCTCAATGCAAAGGTGAGCGCCGTGCTGCGCCGCGCATATAATATGCCGCTCCGGAGCGACGGACCGGAATGCCGCGGGGCGGTACTGAATATGGGGGATGCAACTCTCTCCTGCGGCGGAGAGCGGATCGAGCTTACAAAAAACGAATACCGTATTCTCGAGGTGCTTATGGGAAACGCGGGAAAGATAGTTACTCGCGCTGAGCTTATGGATAAGCTGTGGGAAACAGACAGCTTCGTTGACGACAACACTTTGACGGTAAATATAACACGGCTTCGCAATACCCTTGCCGATCACGGTCTGACCGATTTCATCAAGACAAAGAAGGGCATCGGATATATAATCGAAAACGACGGAGACGCAAAATGAGAATTCTGCCCGAATATCTGAAATACCGAATAAAAATTCTGCTTCTTTTCCTGACGGCGTTTGCATTTCCCGCGCTCACGCTTTCGCTTTACGACCTTCCGACCGAGCCCGTGCTGTACGCCTTTGCGCTTTCGGGTACGGTACTTGGGGTGTCCGCCGTTTTCGATTTCGTACTGTTTGTGCGCCGTCACCGCCGCCTGTCGAGAGTCCTTTTGTCCGTCGATGCGGACATATCGGTGCTTCCGCCGCCGCGGAATTTGCCGGAGGAGGATCTTTACCGCATCATATCCGCGATCTTTGAGAAGAAGTGCGCCGCTGAATCCGAAAAGGAGCGCACGGTCAGCGAGACTGCGGATTATTACACCATGTGGGTGCATCAGATCAAAACGCCGATATCGGCGATGAGACTGCTTCTGCAGTCGGGAAACGCTGACAGAGCGGAGCTTGAAGAACAGCTTTTCCACATCGAGGAATATGTCGGAATGGTGCTTACCTACATGAGATGCGAGGGCCATATGTCGGATTTCGTGATGAAGCGCTTTCCGCTTGACCGCCCGATACGCGAAGCGGTCAGAAAATACCGCCGCCTGTTTATCAAAAAGGGAATTGCGCTTGAGTACGGCGGCACGGAGGCTTTCGCGGTCGGCGACGAAAAATGGGTCGCGTTTGTCATCGAACAGATAGTGTCGAATTCGCTGAAATATACGGAAAAAGGGAAAATATCGGTCTGCTCCGCCTCTCCCGGCATTATCTGCATAGAGGATACGGGAATCGGTATTTCCCCCGAGGATCTTCCCCGCATATCGGAAAAAGGGTATACGGGGTATAACGGTCATGAGGATAAAAAATCCACCGGGATCGGGCTGTATTTGTGCCGTCAGATAATGGACAGGCTCGGTTTCTCGATGCGCATAGAATCCGAGGTCGGCGTCGGAACTCGCGTCTATCTTGACTTCACGGATGCGAACCTTACGGAAATGTAAGAAATACGGTGAAAATGTAAGCCCGAACGATGGCTTGCATTTTTGCTTTGCGGTATAATTGTCAGCGGAAACGGACGAAAGTCCGGAATTATGCTTGTAACGAAAGGCAGATACCTAATATGTCAATGCTTCAGGTCAATAATTTGAAAAAAGTATACACAGGCCGATTCGGAGGAACGAGAGTCCAGGCGCTGACAAACGTAAGCTTTGCAGTCGAAGAGGGAGAGTACGTCGCCATAATGGGTGAATCCGGCTCGGGAAAAACCACGCTTCTTAATATCCTCGCCGCTCTCGATAAGCCGACCTCGGGAGAGGTCATGCTCGACGGAAAGAACATAAGCGAGATAAAGGAAAAGGATATCTCGGCTTTCAGACGGGACAACCTCGGATTCGTCTTTCAGGATTTCAACCTTCTCGATACGTTTTCCCTTGAGGATAATATATACCTGCCGCTCGTGCTTGCGGGGAAGAAGTACGCCGAGATGAGCTCGCGCCTTACCCCGATCGCAAAGAAGCTCGGGATATCCGACATACTGAAGAAGTATCCGTATGAGGTCTCAGGCGGACAGAAACAGCGCGCGGCGATAGCGCGTGCGCTGATCACCGGACCGAAGCTGGTGCTCGCCGACGAGCCGACCGGAGCGCTTGATTCAAAGGCGACCGACGCGCTCTTGAAGCTTTTCGCATCGATAAACGAGGATGGGCAGACGATCGTCATGGTCACCCACTCGACAAAGGCGGCATCGCACGCGAAGCGCGTGCTGTTCCTCCGCGACGGAGAGGTGTTCCATCAGATATACCGTGCGCAGATGAGCACCGAGGATATGTACGCAAAGATATCGGACGCGCTTACGGCGGTTATGAGAGGGAACGGCGATGAATAAGCTTTTCTATTTCCGATTAGCCGCTCAGAATCTCAGAAAAAACGGCAAATTCTATATTCCGTACCTTCTTGCGGGCATCGGAAACGTCATGATGTTTTACATCATGGTGTACCTCAGAACGAATCCGGCAATGGAAAACCACGAATCTCTCGGAATTGTTCTCGGACTCGGAACGGTCGTTATAGCGATATTTTCATCGGTGTTCATTTTTTACACAAACAGCTTTCTCATGAAGCGCCGTAAAAAGGAGATCGGACTTTTCAATATTCTCGGAATGGAGAAAAAGCATATCGCGTGCGTCCTTTCCGCCGAAACTCTGTATACCGCGCTTATAAGTATCGGAGGCGGCATCGGACTCGGAATACTCTTTTCGAAGCTGTTTTTGCTCCTGATGACGAAAATAATGGGCTACGGCGTCGAGTTCGGCTTTTCTGTTTCGGCGATCGGGGTAGCATCGACCGCTGCGGTTTTCTGCGCGATATTCTTTCTCACACTTCTCTATAACCTCGGCAGAATACATTTGTCGAAGCCCGTCGAGCTTCTTTCCTCGTCGTCCGTCGGCGAAAAGGAGCCGAGGGTCAAATGGCCGATCGCATTTTTCGGAGTTGTCACTCTTGCGGCGGGCTATATTCTCGCTTTGAAGATCGAAACTCCCCCTACGGCTTTTCTCATGTTCTTTGCCGCCGTGATATTGGTTATAATCGGAACATACTGCCTCTTCTGCGCCTGCTCGATAGCCGTGCTCAAAATGCTCCGTAAAAATAAGGGCTTTTACTATAAGCTGAAGAATTTCACGACGGTTTCGGGAATGATGTACCGCATGAAGCAGAACGCTGTGGGGCTTGCCAACATATGCATACTGTCTACGATGCTTCTCGTCACCGTGTCAACAACCGTGTCGCTCTATATCGGCGCCGAGGATTCGCTCAGAAATGAATTTCCCCGCGACATAATAGTCCACTGCTCGGCGATCGAGGAAGAGGATTTCGACGGAATATGCGAAGAAATGAGACAGTCCGTTGTCTCCTGCGGAGGTGAAATGCTCGATACGATCGCCTACAGATTTGACGTGTATACGGTCGGACGTTCCGGCGGAGTGTTTGATATGTATGGCGGCGATGAAATGCGGGTGTGCAGGCTCGTGCTCGTCCCGCTTTCGGAGTACATCCGGAACGGCGGCGAGAATATCGGACTTGACGGCGGCGAAGTTATTTACTATTCGCCTAACGTGCCGTGGGCTTACAATGAATGTGAGTTCAGGGGCTACAGCGGCGAAGGCGTAAAGCTTACGGTGAAGAAAACGCTTGACGATCTGGTGTTCGCCGATGAGTATTACTACGACGATCCCGACATTTGCTATTTTATCGTAAAGGACGACAGCGTCCTTCGCTCACTTGCCAAAGTCTTGTTCTGTGATGAAGACCGCGATATCGAAAGGTACTACATCGCTCCCGACGCACTTCTGGAGTTCGACGTTGACGGTCCGGACGGCATGCAGAATCGGATATTGTCCGCATTCATTGACAGACTCGGCGAAACCTCGGATTACGAATATAACTATATCCTTCCGAGATGCGTCGATGACAGCCGTCAGGATTTCATGTCGATATTCGGAGGACTGTTCTTCATCGGAATCTTCCTCGGTTCGCTTTTTGCGGCGGCAGCCGTGCTGATCATCTACTATAAGCAGATATCCGAAGGCTATGAGGATAAAAAGCGCTTTGAAATTATGCAGAAGGTCGGAATGAGCCGCAGGGAAGTAAAGCGCTCGATAAGAGCACAGGTTCTTATGGTGTTCTTCCTTCCGCTTGTGACATCGTTCGTACATCTTGCGTTTTCCTTCAATATGATATCGCGCATGATCTCCATAGTCGGCTTTACAAACGTGCCGCTGTTCGTCTGCTGCACCGCGGCAACGGCTCTCGCATTCGCAATACTTTATGCCGTCGTGTATGCGCGGACCGCAAGGATCTACTATAAAATAGTTGAAAGTCCCGCATGAAAAAGGGAGATATAAAAAACAGGCTCACCGTTCTTCGGTGAGCCTGTTTTTATAAGTGTTATAGCTAAAATTCCGGCTGAGCGGACGGAAACCATGACTGAAAAACGCATCAGTTGATGCCGAGCACGCTTTCAATGTATTCCGCCTGGCGGATAACCTCGTCGGGGCATGTCCCGCCCGCGCTGTTTCTCTTCATGACGCAGGACTCGAGACTTATCTCGCCGTACAAATCGGAATCGAACACGTCCGAATATTCACGGTATGCCTCGAGCGGCAGCGTTTCGAGCACTTCGCCCTCCGCAATGCATTTTGCGACGAGCTGACCGACGATCTTGTAAGCCGTGCGGAACGCAACTCCGCGCTTCGTGAGATAGTCAGCGAGATCTGTCGCGTTTATGAATCCGCGCGCGGCGGCGTTCTTCATGTTGTCGGGCAGCACCCTCATGGTCTCAAGCATCGGCGTCATGACCGAGAGACACATCTTTACCGTGTCCGCCGCATCGAAGATCGCCTCCTTGTCCTCCTGCATATCCTTGTTGTACGCAAGCGGAATACCCTTGAGCATGACGAGGATGGTCGTCAGATCTCCGTATACGCGACCTGTCTTTCCGCGGATAAGCTCCGCCATGTCGGGGTTCTTCTTCTGAGGCATTATGCTTGATCCGGTGGAATAGCTGTCGTCAAGCTCGATGAATTTGAACTCCCATGACGACCACATTACGATCTCCTCGGAGAAGCGTGACAGATGCATCATGAGTATGGAGAGCGCCGCGGCAATTTCCGCGCAGAAATCGCGGTCGGAAACTCCGTCGAGGCTGTTTCTTGTTATCCCGTCGAAATTCAGAGCTTCGGCGACCGCAAAACGGTCGGTCGGATACGTCGTTCCCGCAAGAGCGCAGCATCCGAGAGGGGAATAATTCATCCTTTTCGCGCTGTCAGCAAGCCTTCCGAGATCGCGCTCAAACATCATCGCGTAAGCCATCATGTGATGACCGAAGGTTACGGGCTGAGCGCGCTGAAGGTGAGTGTACCCCGGCATTATTACGGATGCATTGGCACGCGCGATTCGGCAGAGCAGGGACATGAGCGAGCGGAGAAGCTCGGATATTTCGCCGACCTCGCGGCGAAGGTAAAGACGGATGTCAAGCGCGACCTGATCGTTTCGGCTGCGCGCGGTGTGCAGCCGCTTTCCCGCGTCGCCGATACGCTTTGTCAGCTCGGCTTCGACGAACATGTGTATATCCTCGCCGCCGCCCGAGAAATCAAGCTTTCCCGAATCAAGATCGTCGAGAATGTCCCCGAGGGCGGAAATGATTGCGTCTGCGTCCTCCTTTGATATAATGTCCTGCGCGCCGAGCATAGCGGCGTGAGCCATCGAGCCTTCGATATCTTCCCTGTACATGCGGCAGTCAACGCGAAGGGAGGAGTTGAAATCGTCGGCAGTGCTGTCAAGAGCTTTCGAGAATCTGCCTGCCCACATTTTTTCCATGTTTTATAACCGTGCCTTTCCTTTTTATGAGCGGCTTTGAAACCGCCTTAATACCGATATGCGGGGGAACCCCGAAATGGATTCCCCCGTAATGGTGTACGGATTATTTGTCTTTGTTCATGCGAGCCTTCGCAGCGACCTTGATCGGAAGTCCGAACAGATTGATGAATCCCGCACTGTCCTTCTGATCGTAAACGTGATCTTCATCGAAGGTTGCGATCTCTTCGCTGTAGAGCGAATAGGGCGAAACCACACCCGCATTTATCATGTTGCCCTTGTAGAGCTTGAGCGTGACATCTCCGGTTACGTTTTCCTGCGTTTTGTCAACGAATGCGGAGAGCGCCTCGCGCAGGGGAGTGAACCACTGACCAAAGTATACGAGCTCGGCAAACTTTGAAGCTACAAGCTCCTTGTAATGCTGAGTGTCACGGTCAAGCGTGATCGTTTCGAGCACCTGATGCGCACGGTAGAGGATCGTTCCGCCGGGCGTCTCGTAAACGCCGCGGGATTTCATTCCCACAAGGCGGTTTTCCACAAGATCGGCGATGCCGATCCCGTTCTCGCCGCCGAGCTTGTTCAGCGTCTTTACAATGTCAACCGCGCCCATCTTCTTGCCGTCGATTGCAACGGGAACGCCCTTCTCGAACGAGATCTTGACATACGTCGGCTTGTCGGGCGCCATCTCGGGGGATACGCCCATCTCAAGGAATCCGGGCTTGTTGTACTGAGGCTCGTTTGCGGGATCCTCGAGATCAAGTCCCTCGTGAGAGAGATGCCACAGATTCTTATCCTTCGAGTAGTTGGTCTCGCGGTTTATTTTCAGAGGAATGTTGTGCGCTTCCGCGTATTCGATTTCTTCCTCACGGGATTTGATGTTCCACTCACGCCACGGAGCGATGATCGGCATATCGGGCGCAAATGCCTTGATCGTAAGCTCGAAACGAACCTGATCGTTTCCTTTGCCCGTGCAGCCGTGGCAGATTGCGTCGGCACCTTCGGCAAGAGCAATCTCAACGATACGCTTTGCAATGACCGGACGCGCAAACGACGTGCCGAGAAGGTAATCGCCTTCGTATACCGCACCCGCCTTGACGGTGGGGAATATGTAGTCCTCGACGAATTCCTTGTTGAGGTCCTCTATGTAGAGCTTTGAAGCTCCGGTTTTCTTTGCCTTTTCCTCAAGCCCGTCAAGCTCCGTGCCCTGACCGACATCGCCGGAAACCGCGATGACTTCGCAGTTATTGTAGTTCTCCTTGAGCCACGGAATTATTATGGAAGTGTCGAGACCGCCTGAATACGCGAGCACGACTTTTTTGATTTTTGACTTGTCCATTTGTTCGCCCTCCCGAGCATATTCGATTTATGTGTATAATTATACACTTGGCTTGCAAATTTGTCAACCCCCGAAAATTAAATAATTTGCGATTTGTCACTGTTGAACACAAGGCTCGGTGAAGGGCACGTCAAAATATGCACAATGATGAATCACATACATAAATCATGCATATTTATAATATTCCTTCGAGGCTGAGTGTTTCAGAACGCGAAACCTCGTCAAGACGTTGCTTCAGCTTTCCGACAGCCGCGCGATACCCGGAAACATCGCCGGAACGCGCCCTCTGTGCTATTTCGTCGAGTGCGTCGTCGATTTCTCCGGCTTCCGTATGACTGACCGTGATGCACATGACCGGTCTGAGCTCATGCCATTTGCTATTCAACTCTGTGTATATTCTTTCATAATCGTTCGGCGAATCCGGAAGCTTGTCCGCACGCTCGGACAGCTCGACTGCTTTTGACGTGATGTATGCGGAATTAAATAAAACGAGCGCACCGCACAGAATAAAAATACATACTGCGAATATAAATGTTTTCATTCTAAACCTACGCCTTTCTTTTTCCGGAATTCTTTTTCTTCTGTATCCGTACCTTCCCCGTGTCGTCAACCGTCATCAGAATTATATCCTCAGGTGTCGCACGGTGCTCTGCGAGTTCTCTTTCGAGCCATTCGGAATTCTTTTCCGCCTGAGAGAGAGAGCGGCGGCTTATCTTTGAATTAATTATAACGCTGTGTTCGATTCCTTTTTCCTTTACCTTTACGCTGATGTCCTCAGCGTTCGGCGGGGAGGCTGACGCTTTCGGAATGACGGACAGCTTTCCGTTGGCTTCGATTATCGCGTACTTGACCCCGTCGGGACCCGCACATCCGTTCTGCCGCAGCTCCGACATGAGCTCATCGACCCCGATCCTCGCGCGGCGAAGGGCTTTTTCGTCGATTTTACCGTCGCGTATGAGGATTGCCGGAGTGCCGCAGAAGATCCGCTTGGCTGCGGCGAAACGGTGATTATCTGCGATAATATGACCTCCACGGAAAGAAGCACAAGAATCGGCACAATACCGTACAGCACGGGGATGCGCTTGTCCGAAATCGGAAGTACGGCAAGCTCCGATACCATAAGCGTGGTGATGAGCTCCGACAGTTCAAGCTCTCCGAGCTGCCGCTTTCCCATTATGCGCACCGATATGAGAAGTACGGCGTATATGACTATCGTTCGGAAAAATACCGTTATCATTTGTCTGCTCCTTTCGTATTTACCGTCCGCGCTGACATAATGTCGGTTTGCCTCGGCGCATTCCCGCTTTGACAAAGAGAGGTTCATACAACGTAAAACCGTGCAGCTTAACCGATCGAGAGAAATTGCGGAAAACCATACTTTGCGAATTCCGTTTCACCCGACCGCGTGCTTTCGCACGCGCAAAGCATCACTGTCTCAAATATTTTGTCCGCAGCGGCGCTCAATATACCTCATCTCAATTGACACGGCGCAAATTATGCGGTATAATATAATGTATAATGCATTTCTGCAGCAAAAAGCCGGAATCGAACGGAGAGCTTATGAAACTTAAACCGTCTGCAAAACACCTGACAGCGGCTGATATCGTGCTTTGCGTTATCGTCGCCGCGATATCTGTTTCGGTGCCGATTTTCAGAAATGCTTACCTCACGCATGGAGAGAGCGTAAGCGTTTCCTGCGGAGGGGAACGCACGGTATATCCGATTTCGGAAAACCGCGTGATAAACGTAGAGTCAAACGGCGAGAAGCTGAAGATCGTTATAGATTCCCGCGCCGTGTATGTGGAAGAGTCGACCTGCCGCGACGGCATCTGCATGAAGGCGGGCAGAATATCGCGCCCCGGCGACAGCTTGATCTGCGTGCCTGCCGGAGTTTCGATTACCGTGAACGGCGAAACGGAGGCGGATTATGCATTCGGATAAGGCGAGGCGCATCGCGTTTGATGCGCTGTTTGCAGCCCTTGCGCTGATGTTCACCTTTGTTGAGATAAAGCTTCCTGTTTCCGCCGCGATCCCGATACCCGGATTCAGGCTCGGACTTGCCAACATAGCGGTTATGGCGGCGGCGTATTCGTTTTCATTTGCCGATGCCGCATTTACGGCGATTTTGAAGATCATGCTTTCGTCGCTGCTTTTTTCAAATCCGATGTCGTTTCTGTTTTCGGCTGCGGGGACGCTTTTGTCTCTTGCCGTGCTTGCGCTTTTCTGTACGGGCATCGGAAAGCATTTCAGCCTTGTCGGAATATCGGCAGCCTGCGCTGTTTTTCACACCGCGGGCCAACTTGCCTTTTCCTTTGCATTTTTCGGCAGAACGTCGCTTCTCTGCGCCGTATATCTGATTCCCGTTTCGCTTATAAGCGGAATTGCCACGGGTGCCGTAATGGAGCTTATGACGCCGATCTTTGATCGGCTGCATATAGAAAAAAACGAACGGACGTGATTGTTTTATGAAAACGAAACGCACGGCTGCGCTTGTTTGCGCGGCGCTGATATCGCTTTCCGCTCTCACATCGTGCCGAGCCGGCAAAACCGAATACAGCGACAGCGAATATTTTGTCATGAACGCGAACATGAAGCTGCGGCTTGCAAGCTCCGGTGCTTCCGATGATGTGCTGAACAGCGCATCGGCGGCAGCGCAGAAGATCGCCACGGATATCGAGAAGGAGCTTTCGGTGAATATCGCGGGAACACCGGCGGAGCTTTTTAACTCCTCCGACGGCGGAACGGAGGATCCGGACGGCGTATTTTCCGCAGTGCTGAAAACCGCGCTCGATTTTGCCGCCGCGACCGACGGAGCATACGATCCGACGATCGGCGCACTTTCCTCTCTCTGGAACATAAACGGCGGCGGTCCCGTCCCGTCGGAGGACAGCATCGGCGACGCGCTTTCGCATATCGGGTATGACAAAATCAGCCTTGAGAACGGAAAGGTCTATAAGGACGATCCCGCGCTTCGCGTCGATCTCGGCGGAATAGGAAAGGGATATGCGGTTCAAAAGGTTATCGAATATCTTCCGACTTCCGGTGTGAAGTACGGACTTTGCTCGTTCGGAAGCACGGTCGGCGTATTCGGAAGCAAGCCCGACGGAAAGAAATTCAGAATAACCGTGTGCGATCCCGACGACACCTCGAAAAACGTGATATCCCTCGAAATCGAAAGCGGGTTTGTCTCAAGCTCCGGAGATTATGAGAGATATTTCGAAGAGAACGGGAAGCGGTATCACCATATCTTCGATCCGTCCACGGGATATCCGGCGGATTCCGGCGTGCGCAGCGTCACGGTATGCGCCGCGGACGGAGCGCTTTCGGACGCGCTTGCGACCGCGCTTTTCGTTATGGGAGTCGAGCGCTCTCTTGAATTTTATAAAAGCTCGGGCATATCCTTCGAAGCGGTATTCATAACCGACGAAGGCGTGTACACGACCGACGGTCTCAAATCGGGAGATACATTTTCGCTTCTCTCGGAAAAATATAAATTACTTAATTGACGGAGTTAAAATTGGCAGAATCCAAAAGATCAAGAACCGTATCGGAAGCGGAGATGGCATATGAGCTTTCGGTATGCGACGAGGTAAAAAAGCTGAACGGCGGGGGAAA
>ENA-ORML01002041-ORML01002041.1-human-gut-metagenome-genome-assembly--contig:-NODE-2041-length-14727-cov-26.696497_pt1 | contig 14727 bp, 17 predicted proteins | sample MGYA00242103_ERZ508995 | MGnify/ENA primary metagenome ERZ508995 (study PRJEB26280, sample SAMEA2338702) | human gut metagenome | biome: human gut; feature: human-associated habitat; material: faeces...
GAAATGGTGACCATTTCCCGTGCGGAATATAAGCGGTTACAGGAGCAGGCCCAGGTCATTACCAGCCTGACACTGCAAAATGAGTGGCTGCTGGAGCAGCTGAAGCTGTCCAAAAAGAAGCTGTTCGGCCGTTCTTCGGAGCAGGCGGAGCAGATGGTCATGGAGCAGCTGAGTTTTACTTACAACGAAGCGGAAGCCTAACCGGAAAACAAGGGGATTTTGGAAAATCGTGCGGAATTATTCCGGAAATTGCCGCAGCGGCCATTTTATTTCGGCGGGGCCAGCGCCAGCACAGGCTTGCGGGCCACGTCCATGGCGTAGGCCAAGGCGCTGTCCTCCGCGCCGCCTGTGGGCGACGTGTCCTTGTCATAGACCGCCAGCACCACGTCCGCAAGGTCGATGATCTTCCTGTAGGCTTGGAGCTGCGCGTCTGGCGCTCCGACTTCGCACACGGCGGAGATAAGAGTGCATTTTTCCAGCATAGTAAAGTAGCGTTCCCTCAGATACGGCGCCCACTTTGTGGCTTGTTCCTCATGTGGTGTGTAGCAGAAAAGCATCAGGTCTTGGTCGGTGGTTTCCCGCAGACCGTTGACGATCTCGGCTGCGTAAAGACCTACGCCGCAGTCGCAGGCAGTCAGGAACTGAGACACACCGCGCTGACGCAGCACCATGATCTGCTGCGCCAACTCTATTTTCAGTTTTTGGCAGCGGTCGTCTTCCTCGTCAAAGCCCCACGGAAAACGCATGGGATTTTGACCGATGATGGCACAGCGGATAGGGTTGCTCATACACATTATCTCCGATGTATCTCCATCACAATATACATTATATTTAGCTTATGCAAAACAAATTATAAGCCAATTTCAACTTGCTGTCAATAAGTCATATTTGATGTAGGCTATAATTCCTTTACCACAAAATGGAGGATAACCTACATGAAAACTTTCTGCGAGATCATCCGAGAGCTGCGTGAAGATAGAGACTTGAAGCAAACTGATGTGGCAAAGGTGCTGGGTACCTCGCAGCAGTATTACTCCAAGTACGAAACTGGCAAATATGAGATGCCGATCCACTGCGTGACAGCACTTGCAGACTTTTATGGAGTTTCTACTGATTACATCCTTGGCCGTTCGGAGTACAGCGTTTGTCCCAACGATTACAAACGGCCAATTGTTGGAAGCTATACCGCAGACGCAATGCTTGCTGATATACTTTCTCTTGATGTCAACGGGCGCAAAGCGGTGCGAGATTATATCGCGCTTCAGAAAAAGGCAAGTCGAAAATGAATGCTGTTCTTCTACAAGAGACTGTCCTCATTCTTTTCTCTGCACTAACACCTCCGATAGAGTGAGTCCTTCTGGGTGGTTTATCATGAACCCCTCCTCGGTTCAGCAAGCAGGCATAGTCGCCCCTTGGCGGCTGTGCCTGTTTTTTTATCGCACCGTATAGAGATTGGAGGTGCTGCTGCCGTTGGGGCGGTAGCAGGGTAGGCGTTCCAGATAACCGTGCTGTTCCAGTTCCCCCAACGCCCGTTTGACCGTACTGCGGGACAGGTGAAGATCTGCCGCAATGGTCTTGATGCTGGGCCAGCATTTTTGATGGGCATCGCCCCGATCCCGCAGGTACATATAGACCGTCCGCGCCCTGTGGGGCAGCAGGTGGTCAACGTAAATGGTATCAAAATAACTCATTGTTCTCCTCCATCGTCATAGAGTTTCATGGCCGGTTGCGGTGACTTGCGTGCATCAGCCTTTTCCGGCTGTTTCGCTTGTGCGGCCTGAGTGGTCTGCTCCTGCTGTGCTTTCCTGACGCTCCGGAACAGTTCTTCCCGGCTGGCGTAGGCCACCTTTCGCACGGCGTGTTCCGGGGTGGTATATGGCTCACCGAAGGTAATGCCCCAATCAAAGAACAGCTTCAGCTTTGTCTGCATGGGGTGTGTTCCCGTTTTCATTACCACGAAGTTGCCTTTCGGAAGCGACTTCAGCTCGTCCGCCGTCATCAAGGGCCATTCTATCATTTGCAGGCTCTGGCTGGGATCGTTTTTTCCTTTGCTGACAGAGCCGCTCAGTACCGTGCGGTTGCCCAGCGCTTTCGAGAGCTTCTCCGCCGTTTGACTGTTGGGCGCGAAGCCACCGAAGATCGTGTCCTGGCAATTATCAATGATTGACTCCGCACCTTTGTCACCGTAGTTCTTGTCAAGCTGCGCCAGCGATTGGATGATAGGTACCAGTGTGATACCACGGGAGCGGCCCGCACTGAACAGGGCCTCCACATCGAAGGCCGGCATGGTGCCAAACTCATCACAATAAAAAACAACACGGTTGGGCAAGCGCCCGCTGCCTTTTTCCGCCAGTTCAAACAGTTCTTTGGACAGATTCTGTATCATAAGTCCTGCCATAAAATTCTTCGTCCTATCTTCTTCCGGAAGTATAAGGAAGAGGGCGGTCTTTTCTTTTGCAAATTTCTCCGCGTCTATGTTGTTGTCGAAGCAGATCACCTGCTTCAACGCGATATCCATAAATGTATTCATCTGTGCCAGCGTTGTGGACATGGCGGAAGCCGTTGCCTGATCCGATGATTCCAAAGCGGACGAAGCCAGATTTCGCGCCCTGTGGTGAGCAGGCAGCATATCCATCAGTTGCTTGAAATAGCTTTGTCCCCGCATACCAGAGGGCGCCAGCAGTTGTTGGATCAGAATAAACACCGACACCAGATGCCGACGCTCTGTGGGATGTTCACTGTCCAGCGGCAGGAACTCCGCCAGCAGCAGGAGCACCGAGGCCACCACACCCTCGGCGGCTTTATAAAAATATTCATTCTGGCCGCGGCTCTCCTCGTCTTTCGGCGAGATGATGCTGTGTGCCAGAATGTTGATCAGATTCTCCGCCTTGCCATACGCCTCAATGCTGTGCTCACGGAGCGCTTTGTCCATATAGCGGTTGATAAGCGTCATGAGATTGTAGCCATCCGAGCGTGTAGGGTTTCGCAGGTCTACCACAGAGACGCGATAGCCATAGTATTTCTTCGCCACCGCACCGTAGTTGCGGGCGAGATCTCCCTTTGTGTCAGTAGCAAAGAAGCTCATGCCGCAGGCGCAGGCGTACTCCAGATTCGGGTACAGGAAGTAGGCGGTCTTGCCCACGCCGGACGCGCCGATCATAAGACAGTGGATGTCATCGCTGTCCACCAGCGCCGTGATGCCGCCTTTTCTGCTGTCCCGTCTGCCCAGCACCAAGCCTTGGGCTTCCGGCAGGTTCTTGCCCGCCCGCCAGTCGGCTACTTGGAATGGTACCAGCGCGTAGCTGCTGCGAATCTCCTGCTCCGTGGCCCACCGGGCTGTGCCGTGCTGGCCATCGCCTACGGTTCTGGACTTAATGTTGTTGAGATTATAGTTATCCGCCAGCAACGACAGCGCGACGAACACCGCCACCACCGCGCCGCCCGCCGCCAGCAGAATCCAGAGGTTTCCGGTCATGTTGACACCTCCTGTGCCATCAAGTCCTCGTTCCAATCCTTCTGCACCGGCTCCAGTCGCATGGCGGAGATGCCCTCCGCACGGAGATAGCCTTCCATGCGCTGTGAGGCATTGTACCCTGCCTCGTCATTGTCGAGGCAAAGATACACCTGCTGGATCTGCGGGTAGGCACGGAGCATCTGCTCCACCGGCGCGAAGGCCGCGCCGCAACAGGCCACATAGTTCTGCGTCTGCCAGTCATCCATATGCAGGGTAATGTAGGACAGCAGGTCGATGGGCGACTCAAACACATAGAGCGCTTCACCGCCGCCCGCGAAGTGAAAGCTGTACCGTGCGTCGCTTCCCTCTGCGGTTTGGCAAAAGCCTTTTCCTTGGCTGGCTGTACTCCGTAGGTGTGCGTGTCTGGCCGTGCCGTTCTCATCCACACCGACGAATATGCAGTTGTGGTGCGTCTCATCCTCGTAAAGCAGATGGGCGTGGGCAAAAAATGCGACCACCTCACGGTGGATGCGTCGATGCTGTGTCAGGTAAGCAAACACACGGCGCATATTCCCGCTGGCGGTCGGCAGAGCGAATTTTTTAGGTGACGATGGGGCTGGCCTTTCGTAGACCTGCCCATTACACAGCAGCAGCGACACGGCATCGGCATAGCGGGACGTGTCCACACAGTTGTAAAACGGGCTGCTGCCCCAAGAACGGTAGTCATAAGGACTTCTGTACTCACAGATCAAGTCCCAGATAATCGCCTGTGTAGCGGCCCATTTTTCGGCGTTCACGATGTCGCCGCTGTTGCTGTCTCCATAGGCTATGCCATACTCGGCACTGGGGTAGCCGCAGGCCAGAGCCAGCGCGATGCCGCTCTGCACCGAGGCGGGCAGGTTGTACCAGCAGCCGCTGGAGCCCTGCACATAATTGCTGCTGTCGTCCGACCGAACACCCGGCTGGATGCAGTAGGCCACTGTGCCGTTGACATATTTAAGGTGGTACAGCGCACTGCCGCTGCCAAGGCTGCTATCCGCCAGAATGGTCAGATTCCGTGTGCTGGGCGTGGTGCTGGAGCTGTAGTCATACTGTTTGAAAGTCAATTGACTGGTATAGACGTAGACCTTATACTTGACCACGACCGTGGCGGCGTAGGCGGACACCGCCAGCATCGCCGCCATGACCAGCGCCAGTACAAGGGCTGTAAAGTGTTTCATTGTTTTCAATAGGATTCCTCCTTTGTCGGAAAAGATAAAGCCCCTCTGTTACCAGAGAGGCTTCGCGTTTAGGGTATCAAATTTTAGTCGTAGAGGACGTAAATCAGCAGGCTCCCGCCATCCTCCACAATGCAGACATTGCAGTGGAATCCAGCGTCTGCCACGCTGTCCTTGCCCGCCTGCATCATGAGCTGCCGGAAGGTGAAGTCCACCATGTCCCGCGCTTTGGCTTCCAACTTCTCTTGCGAGGCGTCCACCGGCACTGCGGCGGGAAAGCGGTAGGCACTGTTGTCCAGCGTAAGGCTGCTGTCTGTGGTGACGCCGTATTGCGTCACCGCGTAAGCGTTGGCCGCGTCGATGGCCGCCTGCCGGTCTGCCGGAGCCATGGGTTCAGGCGTGGGGGCCGGTTCCGGCGTAGGCTCTGGCTCCACATAGCCCGTCTTGGCGTGGACGGTCTCGGAGGGGATATTCTCTGCGGGTGTGGGCTCCTTGACCGGCTCAGGGGGCTGAGCTGCTTGTGGGACAGTTTCCGTCTGAGAAGCTTTTTGCTCTTGGGTTTGCTCCTGCGCCGTGACCGATACCGCGTCTGACTCTTTTACCGCTGTGGTAGGTTCAGGTGTCACTTGCGGCTGCTGGGCATCCTCCTGTACCATGGTCGTCGGTGGCAGGGTGATCTCCGTTGGGGTGCTCTCCACCTGACCGCAGGCCGTGAGGAGCAGCAGCGCGCTGGCTGCCAGTATGATACTTTTCCTCCTCTGCGGGATATGGGAGATCATGCACCTCGCAGAACGTCTCCAACGTCATTCGGCTGCCAAGAAAGTTGATTTGCCCACGCACACGTCGGTAATCCTTTCCTTTCAGATCCAGTTCTTCCGGCAGGAGTACAGCGCCGGCGTGGTTGACGCCCACCCGCGGTTCCACATAATTCAGCTTGCCAGGATCGCTGTCTGAGCCTCGAAAGTCGTAGCAGTACCAGTTTTCCGGCACGGTAGAACGATCAATGCGGAAGTTGGTAAAAAGCGCTGGTTTTCCGAACAACTCGATGTGATCAAACATTTCTTTTTTTGCATTTAGAGCCATAATAGTTTCTCCTTTGTCTGATAAAGGCAAGCATTCTATGCTTCCCATGATAGCTACTGAAGCATTTGCTGCTCCTGCACTTGCTCCGGAAACGGTGGCTCCAGTCGCCGCAGCCGACCAAACTCCGTTTCTACCACGCCGTCGTGCTCCATGCAGTCCGCGCCGTAGCGTTCAAAATCTATGTAGCCCTCCAGCTCTGCGATGGTCTCGTCATCCAGTCCCAGCCGCTCCTGCAAGCGCTGCTGGCCATAGCCGTAGGTATCTACGATGCGCTGGTAATTATCCATTTCCTGCAAGAGCTCACGCGCCCGGTGCAGCGTTTCGGGTCGTTCAGCATCCAAAATGGCCGCATAGGTCAGCAGCATCCCGCCCTTCTGCCAGATGGCCTCCAGCTTTTCTGCAAAGTCGTTGTAATCCTCTACAGCGGGGCAGTCCGTGTCGCAGATCAGTTCACCGATGTATGGTGCCTTGAAACGAATATCACGAAGCATCGCATCCGTGAAAACGTCGATATCAAGGTAAGCCTTCACAGCATCGAGGTATTTCTCATCAGCGGGGAGGACGAGGGTGTAGTCCGGCTTTCCATCGATGCGCAATGTCATGTGGAGCATTTCATTCCGGCTCTCGTCTCGCCAAGGCTCTGCCGGTGAAAGGTAACTGCGGTCGATTGCCATATCCGGTGTCAGCAAACTGCGGGCGTTCGGAACAAATGCGCTGTACCGGGCGTAGTTATAGCCCTGCGGGTCAACAAGAAAACCATCCGACCCATTCGCATTGAGAATAAGCAAACAGTGACGTGAATCAGTATCATGCCGAATGGCAGTTTTGTTCTCTGCGATGAAATCATAATCCGCCAGCAGAGCACGGCTGAACTGCTGGAACCGCTGGGCGGGCAGTTCGATTACCTTATCTACACTGCATGCTTCGCCTTCGTACTCGGACTGTTTTCGCTTCAGTTCTGCCTGAATGATCATGTGATTCCTCCCATCTCCGTGCGGCTGCTCTGATTGTCGTTCATAACTTCTGCCTCCGTCCTTTTTCCTCCATATCTGTCCGCAAACAAGTCCCGTCCCGATGCCAGCAGACGATGCCGTGGCGCGGGTAAGGACAGCCCTGACACCGCTCGTGTTCATTGCAGAATACCGGCTCCGGTGACCTCTGCTGATAGGGCGCTGGCTGTCGCTCATCGATCCGCCGCGCCAATGGTCTTGTTGGTTTTCGCATATACTGCTCCTCTCCGGGCTTTCGCCCTTAATCTATCCTGAAACGCAAAAAGAGCGCCGGTTCGATGGTTCTACGAAACCAACAAACCGACGCCCCAAACTTTGTGAAACTTTTTTATAAAAAAAGCCCCCTTTTGTGAGGAAATTCCTCATACAAAAGGGATCTGCATCTGATTTTATCGCCAGAAAACAGAAAAAGAGGGGTTCAAATCACGTCGGACGCCTCTCAGACGGCTCTGACATCCATGCTTGAAACCGGTAAAATTGGGGTGTGGAAAACCCCGGAAAGGCTTGATGCCATGCGGTTTTCACCGCATGGCATCTCAACCTGTTTGTTCACTTGCGCCACGCCGCAGTCGTTGTGCCCGATGACCATGACCTCCTCCACGCCCAGCTCCACGATACCCACCAGCAGGCTCCGCACCGCGCTGTCAAAGGGTCCGGTGATCATGCCGCCGGCGTTCTTGATGAGCTTCACATCGCCGTTGCGTATGCCCAACGCCGCCGGCAGCAGCTCCACCAGCCGCGTGTCCATGCAGGTGAGAATGGCGATCTTCTTGTCGGGGTACTTGCTGGTCTGGAACTTTTCATAACCCTTGGAGCGGACAAACTCGCGGTTATATGCCAGCATTTCTTCGATCATGGCGGTTCTCCTTTTCGCGTTTTCTCTATCATACCGGATTTCCCTCCCCCACGCAACCGGAATCTTCCGCCATAGCCTCCCTCCACCCAAAAATCCCGTGTGACGCTCTCCGTCACACGGGATTTTTCTTTCACACCAGCTCCCGCGGCAGCCACCGTTTGCGCCACAGGAAGAATAAAAACAGTGAACCGCGGAAGCACAGCTCGATGCACATGGCGGTCCACGCTCCCCGCAGCCCCCAGTGGGGCACCAACAGCAGCGTCAGCGTGATACGCACGCCCCACATACTGACAAAGTTCAGCACGGAGCTGAGCAGTGAGCTGCCCGCCCCCTGAAAAACACCGGCCGTCACAATAGACGCGCCGAACAGCGGCTCGGAAAACACAACGATCCGCAGCACCTGCGTGCCCAGCAGCACCACCTGCCGGTCGGGACTCAGCATCCCGATGATCCACGGGGCCAGCGCGTACATCAGCGCGGAGGCCACCAGCATCACGCCCATGCCCAGCAGCACCGTCACCCAGCCCAGCCGCGTCACCAAATCCTTCCGCTTGGCACCGACGCTCTGTCCGATCAGCGTAACGGCGGCACTCTGCACGCCGTATCCGGGCATATAGCACAACGCCTCCGCCGTCACCGCAAAGGAGTTGGCGGCGATGGCGACGGTGCCCAGCGGCGCGATGATCCGCGTCGTCACCACCTGCGCGCTGGACATGACCGCCTGCTCAATGGCGACCGGTGCGCCCAGCCGGACGGCACGCCGCAGCTGCACCGGCACGAACCGCAGCCTCTCCCCCTTCCGCAGCCCCAGCATGGGGGAGCGCAGCAGGCAGATGCACAAAATGATCGCCACCACCGTCTCCGACAACGCCGTGCCCAACGCCGCGCCGGTCACGCCCAGATCCGCCCCCGGCAGCGTAAACGCGCCCAGCTGCCGCGTGGGGAAGATCAGCAGGGAGTTGAACACCACGTCCAGCCCGCACATGAGCACCAGCAGTATGCTGGGCGTCCGCATATTTCCGCCCGCCTGCAGCAGACCCACCGCCAGCCGGTTCAGCTGCACAAAGGGCAGCGACAGTGCGAAGATCAGGAAATACGAGGACGCGCCCGGACAGATAGAGCTGTCCGCGTGGAGCCAGTGGGGAAGCCCACTGGCGATGGCACCGCCCACGGCGGCAATAAGCAGCCCGAAGGCGAACCCGGCGCACAGCCCCTGCTTCACCAGATTCCGCGCGTCCTTTTCCTCGCCTGCGCCGATGCGCTGCGCCACCATGACGGAAAATCCCACCACCAACGCTCTGCACAGTCCGCCGAACAGCCACGTGCTGGAGGCCACCAGTCCAATGGCAGCAGAGGCGTCCCGCCCCAGCTGTCCCACCATGGCGGCGTCGATGTACTGCATGACGATCGACGAAACTTGCGCCAAGATCGCGGGGAAGCTCAGCTGTAATGTCAGCGCAGTCTGCTGCCGCAGAGCCAGCGGACGCCCCTCGCGCAATTCAAGAAGAAGATCCTGCTTCGCCATGTGCTTTCTCCCTTTACCATGTGTTTGCTCCCCCTATTATACAGACCCCGCCCCACAGGGTCAAGCGGGATGTTTCCTGGGCTATCCAAAGTTTTGTGTGGGATTTTTATTTTCAAGCCCCATTTCGACCGGTCCCGTCAAGATTTATGCGCAAAATTGTTTGCAGGCTCCGGCAGACCTGAAGTCAGCCGGCAATGGAGGCGTCGTCCAGAGCCGCCTCCAAGTGCTTCATGTTCATGTATTTCTTGCTGCCCCACTGGGGGCGGAGCCGGGCGCAGACCAGCATCAGGGCGGAGTTGCCGTCAGGGAATGTCCCCACCACGCGGGTCCTGTGGCGGATCTCGCGGTTCAGCCGCTCAATCACGTTGTTGGTGCGGATGCGCGTCCAGTGCTCGCCGGGGAAATCGCAGTAGGTCAGCGTCTCCTCGATGCCGTCCTCGACCTTCTTGGCGGCCTCCTTCAGCTTCATGGCGCGCAGCTCAGAAACCACGGCTTTTGCCTTCTCGCGGGACGCCTTTTTGCTCTCCTGTGCGTGGATCGCCTTGAGCATTTTTGCCACAATTTTGACCTTGGATTTGGGCACAACAGAGAAAACGTTGCGGTAGAAATGCACCGTGCGGCGCTGGTATCCATAATGCGCTGACGGCTCACCTTCGGCGCCCAGGAGATGTGCGGCGTGATGATGCAGTTCTTCGCTTTCAGCAGCGGATTATCCGCGCGGATCGGCTCGGTGTAGACCACGTCCAGTCCCGCCGCAGCCATCTTTCCGCAATTGAGCGCGTCGGCAACGTCCTGCTTGTCAATGAGTTGACCGCGGGCGTTATTGATGAGGATGACGCCGTCCTTCATCTTGGCGATGCTGTCCTTGTTGATCATGCCGGTGTTTTCCAGCGTAAGGTTGCAGTGCAGCGTAATGACGTCCGCGCGGGTGTAAAGCTCGTCCAGAGTAACATATTCCACGATCGCGCGACCGGGGTCATTCGGATAGAGATCGTAAGCCAGCACGTTCATGCCGAGCGCCTTGGCGATACGCGCCTCGGCTTGACCGATGCGTCCGAAGCCGATGATGCCGATGGCCTTGCCCTTCAGCTCGATGAGCGGATAGTCCCAATAGCACCAGTCGGCGTTACAAGCCCAGTTACCTGCGTGTACACTATAGACAGCAGCTGCGATTCCTCCAAAGGCTGGGTTTCAAAGCCAGCGCGGTGCAGGCAAGCGCAGACCTCCTCAAGGTAGCGGATATGCTGCTCCGTGTTGCGTTCATTCATGTTGTGGTCCGCCTTGTTTTGTAAATAAAAAAGCTGGCTCGATGGTTCTGCGAAACCAACAAGCCGGTGCCCCAAACTTTGTGAAACTTTTTTATGAAAAAGCCCCCTTTTGCGAGAAAATTCCTCGTACAAAAGGGGCTGCATCCGATCATTTTGCCAGAAAACAGGAAAAGAGGGGTTCAAATCACGTTGAACCCCTCTCAGACGGCTCTGACATCCATGCTCAAAACCTGTAAAATCGGGGCGTGGAAAACCCCGGAAAGGCTTGATGCCACGCGGTTTTTACCGCATGGCATCTAAACCTGTCTGTTAACTTGGTGCCCCGTCGGGGATTCGAACCCCGGACACCCTGCTTAAAAGGCAGGTGCTCTACCGACTGAGCTAACGGAGCGTTTGCTATGAAAACAGGCCCTGCGGCCCGGTCTATATCTGGCAGGGATGGCTGGACTCGAACCAGCGGATGAGGGAGTCAAAGTCCCTTGCCTTACCACTTGGCGACACCCCTGTGCGGAAAAAAGAAATCAGGGATCAGGACATTTCCTGATCCCTGATCTTCTGTGGGGTGGGTAAAGGGACTCGAACCCTCGACACCCGGAACCACAATCCGGTGCTCTAACCAACTGAGCTACACCCACCACATGGACATCCACATGGGATCAACCGACGACAGAGAAAAATGGCACGCCAGAAGGGACTCGAACCCCTGGCCTACTGCTTAGAAGGCAGTTGCTCTATCCAACTGAGCTACTGGCGCATAGTGACAAGTTGGAGCGGGTGACGGGAATCGAACCCGCATCCCCAGCTTGGAAGGCTGGTGCCCTGGCCATTGTGCTACACCCGCATGGGCCCTCCGCAGAAATCGTCAGCTTTGTTATATTAGCACATGAATACCCATTATGTCAAGATAAAATTCAAAATAATCCCTATTTTATCTGCGCCGCCCACCAATAAAAGAGCGGCGCGGCGTCCGCAGCGTCCTCCCGTCGGCGGGAAAAGCTCTGCCGCTCCGGGTGATACTGTACCCCCAGCACCGGCAGCGACGTATGGACTACCGCCTCTATCACGCCGTCCGACCCCCACTGACAATCCGACAGTCCCCGCCCCAGCGCATTTACCGCCTGGTGGTGGTTGCTGGTGACATAGGGCGCATCACCCAGCAGCTCCGCCGGCAGTCCCTCCGCACGGGTAGGGTGCACCATATCCCCCGCCGCCAGCTGGTGGCCTGCGATCTGGTCATGGAGCGTACCGCCGAAATAGACGTTCAGCGCCTGCATACCCCGGCAGATACCCAGAACGGGCCTGCGCCGGGCCACAAAGGCGTTGATGACCGCCGTTTCCCGGCGATCCAGCCCGCCGAAGATATCCCCGCCGCCCGGCAGCAGCAATCCTTTGCACCGTCGGGCCACCGCCGTGTCCGTAGAGACTTCCGTCTCCAGTCCCACCGCCGCCAGCGCCGCGCGATAGTTGTCAAATGTTCCCTGTCCATAGATCATCACCATAAAAAATCCCTCCATCGCGAAAATATGCATTGCGCGACGGAAAAATGTATGGTATAGTAATATGGTTGATATGCAGCGGTATCGAAGTGGTCATAACGGGGCTGACTCGAAATTTTTGGAAGCTCCGGCCGTTTCGTCCGCTGAAAATGTCCGCCGCACAGGGCTTTGCGCGGGTTCGGATTTCACAATTTCATATCGTTCTTGCGTGTTTTTCTTGCATTCTTCCGGAGCAGGGATTACACTTGAGTAATACGGAGAGTTGTCCGAGAGGTCGAAGGTGCGACACTCGAAAACGAATGCCCTTTTTGGAAGCTCACCTCTGAAAAGCCTTGATTTTACGGGGTTTTTCGGCTATCATTGAAAAGTAAATATCCCTTAGTTCTCTCCATCAGTTCTCTCCTTTTTCCGAGATGTTTTTGAGGGCTGATGTGAAGATAAATACACGGAGAGATGTCCGAGTGGTCGAAGGTGCGACTCTCGAAAAGTCGTGTTCCTAACGGAACCGTGGGTTCGAATCCCACTCTCTCCGCCAGAATGTTCAGTCTGCAAGCGGTTTTTACCGTTTGCAGGCTTTTTCTTTTTCTCCACTCTGGAAAGATTTTTCCGTAAGTTCTCTCCGTGATTTGAACTTAGGATATGTAGTTGGCGTATCCTTAGTGAAGCGATACGCCGCAGAAGTTATGAAATAGCCTCTAATGCGCCACTCAGACCGTTTACCATTGCGTCAGCCGATGACAGCTTGGAATTGTAATCCAAATGGGCATATACATTTGCCGTAGTTGAAAAATCGCTGTGTCCGAGCCATTCCTGTATCTGCTTCATAGGTACACCGTTCGCAAGAAGCAGCGAAGCACAACTATGGCGCAGGTCGTGGAAACGAATGTGGCGTAAATTGTTCTTTTCAAGCAGCTTTGGAAATGATGATGTGAGATAGTGCGGAGAAATCAATGTCCCCATCTCATCTACACAGATATACTCCAAATACTTTTTGTTGTAACATCGTCCGCATACTCGCTTGTATTCTTCCTGCTGTTCCTTGAGCTTTAGCAGCTTTTCTTTGAACGCAGGAACAAGGGGCAGCGTTCTCATACTCGACTTGGTTTTGGTTGTATCCTGTGCTATCTGGATATGCTTGCCGTCAAGATTGCAGGAAGTAACGGTGTGTCTAATGGTAATCGTATTGTTTTGAAAATCAATAGCGTCCCATTTTAAGCCGAGGGCTTCACTTCGCCTTAGTCCATAAAACGCACCGAGAAAAATCGGTATTTCAATCAGCGTTCCTTTGGCGGCTTCAAATAGTGCCTGTACCTCGTTGCTGTCATAGAAGCTGCCGATGAACTTATCAGCTTTAGGGCGTTCCACTTTATCCGCAGGATTGACAGAAATAAGGTCAATCTTTACGGCATATTTCAAAGCCCTGTGAATAACAGCGTGATAGTGAATAACCGAATTAGCTTTTACTCGTTTCAACTGCTTCATATAGAAAGCCTGAATGTCTGTTGCCTTCAGTTCGGAAAGTGTGATTTCTCTTTCCTTGAAATACGGAATGATAACGCTCTTTGCCATACCTGAGTATGATGCGTATGTGGTAAGTGCGATAGTCGGCTTTGCGATTTCCAACCATTGAAGCAGAAAATCCGAAAACAGCATATCCTCCTGTATGGGTTTGCATTCAGGAACAAAGGTCTGCCTTGTTTCCATCAACATCTTTTCCGCTTTCTTTTTATTGCCCTTGACAGGCAATCCTGTCGGCAACCACTTCGTTTTTCTTTTTCCCGCAGCATCGGGATAGCTCAAAACCATATAAAAATAGCCTTTTTTCTCTTGCAGATGTCCTGCTACCATAAATATAACCTCCTTTGCGTAGCACCGACTTCTGCTGTTGACCATATACATTGTAGCAATTTAAGTCAAAGAAGTCGAATGTGCAAATTCTTTAATTTTCCGCATTTCGCAGACCTAACCTTAGATAAGAAAGAAGATGGGCTTTCGGTACTTTGTACGCTCTGCCCACCTTCAAGTGTTCTATTTTGTTTTCACGAAGTAATTGATAACCTGTTTTTGTGCTAACACCAAGAGCCTTGCTCATTTCATCAACGGTTAAAATGTCTGGGTATTCTTTTAAGACTAACACATATATATCTCCAAAGTTCATAAGCTCCTCCTTTTTTCAACTCCGATACTGATGAGGAGAGGAAATTCAAGCGATTTCAAATACTGCTCATCAAGGTGTGTGAGATGTTCTTTCAAGCGGCTTTTATCAATCGTGCGTAACTGCTCAAAGAGAATGATTGAATTTGCAGGAAGCCCCTCAATTTGCCCCAAATGTAAGTGTGTAGGTAATTTCTTCTTTTTGCGTACACGACTTGTTATGGCGGCAATAATGACCGTAGGACTGTGCTTGTTTCCTATATCATTGGAGATAACAAGTACAGGTCGTGTCCCACCTTGCTCCGAGCCGACAACAGGGTTTAAGTCTGCGTAGTAGATGTCACCACGCTTAATTGTTTTATCCATTAGTTTGACCTCCTATCTGGATATAAGCAGACAAGTTCTGCCTATGTAATCAGCCAAACACAAGGAAGTTTTTAAGGTCGGGAGAGCATAAACAATTCTCTGTTTCCATAGACCGCCTTGTATTTGGCTTTATGATAGAAGCATCTCTATTTGTCCTCGACACCCCAAGATGCAAATGCGTTTCACGCAGGGAAGTCGCCAAACGGTCAGCAGCGAACTGACACCACGGGAGTTTCACCCCAACTGACGGTCTGCCAGAGCCGCCCTCATTGCCTGCGACGGTTTTATCACGCTCGGA
>ENA-ORML01002052-ORML01002052.1-human-gut-metagenome-genome-assembly--contig:-NODE-2052-length-14686-cov-6.809651_pt1 | contig 14686 bp, 11 predicted proteins | sample MGYA00242103_ERZ508995 | MGnify/ENA primary metagenome ERZ508995 (study PRJEB26280, sample SAMEA2338702) | human gut metagenome | biome: human gut; feature: human-associated habitat; material: faeces...
CCCTGCCATAAAGGAGGCAGGCCGTGGCAGGGCCGTGCGCCACGCAAAGCCGGTTGCCGGCTCCTCCAGGCGGGTGGTAAAAACAGCGGACCATGCTGGGAGGGCTGCGGCCCAGACGGGGCGTGGGGCCACCCGTGCCGCCCAGAGCGCCAAAGCAGCCCATGTGGCACAGCAAACGGCCCGGTTCCGGCAGGCGGCAAAACAGGCGGGGAGTGCGGCGAAAAAGGCCGCTACCAAGGCCGGAAACGCCCTGCGGGCCATCTATGCCGCCGCCAAGAGCCTGATCGCCGCTGCGGCTGCGGGAGGATCTGTCGTCCTTGCCCTGTTGGTCCTGATTTGTGTCGTCGGCCTGTTAATCGCCTCCCCCTTTGGTATCCTGTTCGCCAACGAGCCTGCTGACAGTACCTCTGTGGCGCTCAGTACGGCCATCGCCCAGATCAATGTGGAATACGCTGGTAAGCTGGAGGAACTGCAGGCCGGGGACTACGACCAGATTATCATAGACGGCGCCCCGCCGGACTGGCGGGAGATCGTGGCAGTGTTTGCGGTGAAAACCGCAGGGACCAATGACGGTGTGGATGTAGTCACCCTGGATGCAGACCGGGTAGCACGGCTGAAGGAGGTATTCTGGGAAATGACATCCCTCTCCTCCGCTGTGGAAACCATAGACCACCCGGACAGCGACCCGGACGACGGCGAGGACGACAGCTGGACGGAAACCATCCTGACCATCTCCGTCACGGGAAAGACCGTGGACGAGATGCGGGAGCACTACGCCTTTACCGACGAGCAGAACGACATGCTGGACGACCTGCTGGAAAACCTCGAACTGCTGGGCGGGGCCATTGGGAATCTGGCTGTGACGGAGGCCGACGCCAAGGAACTGCTTGCCTCGCTGCCGGCGGACCTGAGCGCCGAGCGCCGGGAGATCATAGAAACCGCATGCCAACTGGTGGGCAAAGTCAATTACTTCTGGGGCGGCAAGAGCCTCGTCCTCGGCTGGGACTCCCGCTGGGGGACTACCATGCAGGTCACGGCCCCCGGCAGTTCCAGCTCCGGCACCTACCGGCCCTACGGGATGGATTGCTCAGGGTATGTCGACTGGGTATTCTACAACGCCACGGGCGGCGAGTACATCATCGGCCACGGGGGAGGGGCATCGGCACAGCACAGTTACTGTACCGCCATTTCTTGGGATGAGGCGATGCCCGGCGATCTGGTATTTTACCCAGAGGACTCCCACGTGGGCATCGTAGGCGGCAGGGATGAGAGCGGCAATCTGCTCATCATCCACTGCGCCAGCGGATACAACAATGTGGTGATCACCGGCATCGAGGGCTTTACATCCATTGGCAGGCCGGTATACTTTTCGGACTAAAATCAGGAGGACCGCTGCGGGGAATGTATCCCCGCAGCGGCCCTCCTGCTCTATAAAGGTGAGAGGGATCTGCCCAGCGTTTCCTGGGCGGATCCCTCTTGCTTTTATGTATGCAGCCACGCGGCCATATTCTTCATTTTCGCCAGAACCTCCGCAGGCCCTTCGATACGGATGGCGCCGCCGAAGGTGAATACCCATGAGAAGAATGGTGGGGTAGGTGCCACATCCACAGTAGCCCGGAAGTGTTTGGTGTCCACCACCTCCGTGGCCACATCCTCGCCGAAGTGGTCTATGACATTTCGCATGGTGCGGTTCTCACACAGTAGCATCACCCGCCGGGGCGCGTCGTGGTACATCCCAAAGACTTCCCGAAGGTAGGACGCTGGGTCAAAGGACGGGTCTGCTGTGTAGGGGGCGTCGGTTTCTTGGATGGCCGTCATGCGGTCCACCCGGAACTGCGCCAGTTTGCCGTGCTTTTCCGACCAGCCCACGGCGTAGTAGAAGTCCCGGTTCCAGATGAGGGTGTAGGGGCTGAACCCATAGCGGTAGCCCTTATGTTTCAGGACCTTTTCCTTTTTCGGCGTGTACTCGAAATACTGGAAAGAGATGGCCCGCTGTTCGTGGATCGCCGTCTGGATGGCGTCGATGGCGTAATACACAGCCTCATTGTCCGGTTTAGCCGTGCCGTCCATGTAGATAGGACGGTTCAGGATCGCGGCGTTGTGCCGACTGGTGAGATGGCCCAGCTTCTCGATGAGGGCGGCGCTTTTCTTCTCCGTGATGAGGTGGGAAGACTCCACAGCGTCCACCAGCAGTTTCAGTTCCGGCAACTCCAGTAGCCGGGAGCCGATGAAGTAGCGGTTCTGCGTACTTTTGATGCAGATGATGTCCAGTCCGAAGTCCATGAGCAGTTGGATATCGCTGTACACATTTTTCCGGGTGGTCTGGATGCCATGAGTCTCCCAAAAACGGAGAATATCCGCGCCAGTTGCGTAGTGGTGCTCATCTGTCTGCTTCAGGAGAAGTTGTAGCAATAGGAGAATTCGGGAGCGCGGATCGTTTTGCATATTGGTCATCCTCAATTTCGAAGACACTCTTGGTGTAATGAGTTCGATCTCCACAGGTTACATGAGTTGTTTCTTTAATTTTTGGAAACTCTCGTCGCTGATGACGTGCTCAATCCGGCAGGCATCTGCCTCTGCGGTTTTCGGATCCACGCCGGCGGCAATCAGACACTCGGTAAAGAAACGGTGCTTTTCGTAGATCTGTTCCGCCACTTCCCGGCCCACATCGGTCAGGTGCAGGAAATAGTCGCTGTCCATCGTCAGAAAACCTCCATCCCGCAGGGTCGCCACCGCATGGCTCACGCTGGGCTTTGACACCTCCATATGCCGGGCGACATCAACAGAGCGCACTGTTCCTTTCTGCATTTGGAGCACTAAAATTGCCTCTAAATAATCTTCACCCGATGTGGTGGCTTGCTGTTTTCTTTTCATATTTCCCTCTTAGGACGTTCATGTCGGTAAGGAAGACATTTGCTGTTTCTGCTGGAGTGCAACCAAATGCGCATACAACCCGCCTTTTTTAGCCAACTCGCTGGGAGTCCCCACTTCAGTCACTTTTCCTTTGTCCAAAACAACTATCTTGTCTGCATTTGCTATGGTCCTCATTCGATGCGCAATAACTATCACTGTCCTACCTTTTAATAACGCTGACAAGGCAGTTTGTACCATTGTTTCACTTTCTGCATCCATAGATGCAGTTGCTTCATCGAGAAGAATAACAGGAGCATTTTTTAGCAAGGCACGGGCAATAGAAATGCGCTGGCGCTCGCCACCGGATAATTTACTTCCGTTTTCCCCGATATTCGTGTCATAGCCTTGCGGTAAACGATCAATAAACTCATCACATTGGGCGGCCTTTGCTGCGGCTCTAACATCTTCGTCAGAAGCTCCGCTACGGCCAAGCCGTATATTTTCCATTACCGATTCGTCAAAAAGGGTGACATTCTGGAATACAATTGCATAGTTTTTTAACAATACTTCTGGTTCAACAGTTTTGACATCTATGCCTCCAAGTGTTATGAGTCCGGAATCGGCGTCCCAAAAACGCGCTGCTAATTTTGAAACTGTTGATTTTCCACTGCCAGATGGCCCGACTAAAGCAGTTATTTCGCCTTGCTTTGCTACAAAAGATACTCCTGTCAGAACTGGTTCCTCGTTATAAGAAAAGTAAACATCCTTGAACTCAATATCGCAGCCAATGTTATTGCAACAGTCTGAGCCGGTTTGTTCCTGTGTATTGTCTATCTGTTTCATCCGGCCAATGCTTACAAGTGCGGCAAAAACCTCCGCTAATAGCATGAAACAGTTGGTGAATGGATCATAGATTCGACCAGCGAAAAGAAGGAACAGTATGAGCATGGGAATAGAAAGCATACCTTCAATCACCAAGTTTCCCCCTATAAGCAAAACAGCAACTAAACCAAAGCGCAGGATGAACTGAGCAGCTGTTGTAGATGCTCCGGGGGCTAACTCATTTCGGAAGGAACAACGAATAACATTCTCTAACTTTTTATCAAGTTCATCCAAGTATACATCCGTTTTTGAGTATGCTTTTAATTCTTTTATAGTATCAATATATTCTTGTACTGCGTCATAGGCGCACCTTTTTGCCTCCAGATTTTCAAGTTCCGCCTTACTCTGTGCCTTACGAGCAAGAACAACAACAATTGAGGCAACTGGTACCGGGACAATAATACAAAGAGCCATCCTCCAGTCTAAAACTGCCAGCCCCACGGACATAATAACAAACATAAGAATTGTGCCTAACAACTGTGGAATCGCATTAGAAAATGTCCTTTCTAATGCTGTACAATCCCCCATAATAGTAGTTGTCAGATCGGCTAAATTTTTCTTTTCAAAGAATGACAGTGGAAGTTTTCTGAGTTTTTCAGCCAGCACAATTCTTCGGTTTGCACTTTCCTTATATGCAGCAGTGTATGTCAAATTGTATTGTACTAATTGGGCAATCGCGATCATGCCAAAAAGCACCAGGGTAATTCCGACAAAGAACGGAATATTCCGACCTACATTAACTTGAGTCCCCGCCGCTTTTTCTAAAAGCATCATTACTACCATCAACAACAAACTTGCTGGAATGATCTGTATCAAATTGGCGCAGGCAGTTGCTATAATTCCTTTCGCTAAATCTTTTGCGCCTTGATCGCTTAATGCAAACGCACGTTTTAGCATAGACAGCACCTCAACTTTCTATATGCCACTGCACCGTTTTGTTATAATTGTCCCACATTTTAGCATACTCGCCCTGATGCTTTATCAAATCAGAATGTGTTCCGCTTTCCGCTATCGCACCGTTTTTCATCACCAATATTTGGTCTGCATCCTGGACAGTCGAAAGCCGATGTGCAACCATAATAACCGTTTTATTCTTTATAAGTCCATCAAAGGCCTTCTGGATTTGATGCTCATTTTCGGGGTCAGCATATGCTGTCGCCTCATCTAAAACTACAATAGGAGCATCTTTTAAAATAGCGCGGGCAATAGAAATGCGCTGTGTTTCGCCCCCGGACAGGTATATACCTTGACTTCCAATAATTGTATCTATTCCGTTTGGAAGCTTTTTCAGTATGTCGTCGCACTGCGCCAGATGAGCTGCCTTTAGAACTTCCTCACGGGTTGCCGATGGTCTTCCGGCTCTTATGTTTTCTAATAGGCTATCCTTAAACAACTTGGGGTCTTGGAACACAAATGCCACCATTTTCATTAAATCACCCTGTGGGATTTCCCTGATGTCAACGCCGCCAATTTTTACTGCGCCATCCTGCACGTCATAGAACCGAGGGATCAGACTGGCCGCTGTGCTTTTACCTGACCCGGAGTGTCCCACAAGGGCCGTTATTGCTCCTGCTTTTGCCATAAAAGTGAGATGTGAAACTGCGGGGTGATCGGTATTATCATATGCAAATGTCACATCTTCAAAAGCGACCTCATATGTATCAGGATATTGGGGGATCGCTGGTTCTGGTTGCTGTTTAGAAGTTAAAATCATATCGATTCTACGCATAGACTCCTCTGCCTGCATTTTATAACTAGTCATATACATAATTTTATTAAGCATCACTGCGCATGCCGGAGAGAAAATCACGTAAAACAGAAAGCTTTGAATAAAATCTCTGAGTGTCGGGGTCGTAAATCCAACTAGAAAGCCAATCGGAACCAGCACTAAAAAGGATGAGTTTACGATAGCATTAAATGCAACCATGCCTTTCTTGCAAGACATAGTATAAGCAAGTGCGTACTCTTTATAGGTCTCTATCGCATTATGAAATTTGGCGAACGACTTTACAGTTTGTCCGAACACCTTGACAACGGCGATTCCTCTAATATATTCAACAGCCTCATGGTTCATTGTTTCTTGAGCGTCTTGATAAATTCTCATAAACTCAGCACTATTCTTTCCCATGAGAGAGCTTTGCAGATAAAAGGCCATTCCATATAAGATAATAAGTGGAACTCCAATACGCCAGTCAAAAATGATCATAAAGCAAACACCAGCAATCAGGGTTACTTGGGCGCCTGTTAAATCTGGCAACTGATGTGCAATAAAGGTCTCCGTTTGAAAACTGTTTTCATCAATTATTTTACGCAATTTTCCGCTTGGATTGGCATTAAAATAGCCAATTGGCATATGAGCAAGGTGCCTTAATGCTGCCATCTGCAGGTTTTTTTGAATATGGAACGCAACGATATGAGAAGATAGCAAAGCCAAAAAGTAGAGTACTACTCCCACGAGTTCTAATCCTAATGCAAAAAGGCCCCAATTCAATAATGCTTGGCCATTCAATTGATCGCCTAAAAATACAGCGATAAGTTCTCTTGCCGCAAAATATACACAGATAAAAGGGCCTATAATAAACAACGCACTGATGCCGGAAAGGCAACGGGCAAAAGTCAAGAGGCCCCTGTATCTGCCGGCAAAACTGAGAATCCGCTTAATTCCTTTTGATTGATTGCTCACCAATATCTGGACTCCTTTCAACCGGCAGAGCAAATATATGGTTTAACATAACTTCTCTGTAATCTATTTGCAATATGTCGTTTCTCTTTCTACAAACGGCGTGCTATGTTTTGCATAGCACGCCGTTTGCAGAATGGGAAAATGCTCACTTTAATGTGATATTTTGTACAGCAGTAAAGTTTGCATCAGGCGGAAAATCGTAGTTTGCAATCTTATCACTATATACTGCAAGTTGGTGAGGATACACCAGAGGTGTAGTAAGGCACTGATCCGCCATCGTAGTCAAAATAATTCCATAAATCTCTTGGATTCGTTCCTCGTCAGTAGTAGATTCCAATTCTGTAATCAGATCGGCACCGCCCGGCAAGTATGCAGCGACCTGGGAGATAATTGGGTCCATGGCCATGCTGGGATCGATATTACCGATCGTATTGCCCGGATCATAGAAACCGCCTTGTGTTTTAAATAAGGTAAGGCCGTACTCTCCAGTTGTAATCATTGCATACCAGTCCATCATTTGTGCAGACTGCGGTGTAAGTTCGATTCCGATTTTCCCTAACTGGTCGCAGATATAAACAACCAAGTTATCATCAGAAGCGGAGCCTGCTTGGTACTGGAACGGAGAGGATAGTTTCTCACCGTCCTTTTCACGGATGCCATCGCCATCCGTATCAATGTATCCTGCTTCATCAAGCAATTGGTTTGCCCTGTCTATATCATAAGAGTATACGGTTTGCTCTACATCACAATAGGGTAGGGTCTTCGGGAAGAATGTATCTGCTTTTTCATACAGGCCGCCATAAATGCTCTCAGAAATTGCATCTTTGTCTAAGGCCAATGTAATGGCTTGGCGAACAACTTCATCACCGAACATAGAGCTACTTAAATTGTAACCAATATATCCGGTGCGGAAAGATTTGTCGTCAACCTTGGCGCCAAATCCCTCAGTGTTTTGCATTTCCACAAAACTTTCGTTGGAGACGTTCGTGATTCCTGCGACAAAATCAATCTCCCCGTTTTTCAATGCGAGAATTTTAGCATCATTGTCAGGAATGCTCTTGATAGAAAAACTCTCAACATCAGGTCTTTCACCCCAATAGTAGGGATTGCTCTCGAAATTCCAGGTCTGCCCGTCATTATCTCCAGCATACATATAGGGACCTGTACCATAGGTTGCAGTTTCAAAAGTATCCTTTTTCGTTAAATCATCATTAAGTTGTTCACTCGATACGATTCCGAATGGATTCGCCAAACACAGCTCCCGCAGCGCATTATAATAAGGTTGCGTCAGATGCATTTCAACAGTATAGTCATCAACGACCACTGCATCTTCAATAATTGTAGACAGGCGGCCATAGGTTCCATTGTATTGCCCCAAATTGATGGGAACGGCCAAAAGCGATTTGGCAACATCTTCCGCAGTCAGATCGCTACCATCAGAAAATTTCACATCATGCCGTAGATTGAATGTGTAGACCGTTCCATCTTCGCTAATTGTCCAATCCTCGGCCAGACCACCAACGTATTCTCCATCTTGATATTCTACAAGCACATCGTAGAAATTGCTAAGATAATATGTGATACCGAAGTTGCTTGCCGATACATCGGGCGTCATAATTGTATAGAAATTTTCAAATCCCCAACTTTCGGCCAAAGTGATGTGGTTGGTTTCCGTTTCCTCCACAACATCATTGCCCGAAGTAACAGGCGTTTCTGAGTTTTCGCCATTGTCGCCTGTACAGGCAACCAACGAAACCATCATGGCCGCAGCCATAAGAATCGTTGCAAGTCTTTTGAATTTCATCGCAAACTATCCTTTCATTTTATTTCTGCTATGATCAATTCCAACAATGATTATGTATCAGTAATTCCACTCGCATATAAAAGCGTCTTGCTGTATTCGCTTGTAAATACTGATATATCTCCAGAAAATTCAACCTGTTCAATCAAGGTGGAATTTCTCATAACCAAAATTACGTCAGCAATAACGACGGCTAACTCCATATCATGTGTAATAAATATAAGGGTAAATGCGAGTTTCCTCTGCAAGTCAACAATTTCTTCAATGATCTTCTTGCGTAAAGGAAGGTCAAAGCCATTTGTTGCCTCATCAAAAATTAGACACTTAGGTTCTGCTGCCAAGGCCCTTGCAATAGCGACTCGTTTTTGCTCGCCCCCAGATAATTCTGCGGGAAGACGCGAGTAGTATTCAACAGGCAAATTACATAAATCCATCAGATCATGACACCTTTTTTTGCGTTCTCCTTTGTCTAAATGAAAAAAACACAAAAGAGGTTCTTCGATTGATCTACCCACGGACATTTTAGGATCTAATGCAGATGAAGAGTCCTGTTGAATAATTTGGACTTCCTTGAAGTAATTTGTATGAACCTTGTGTTTACCGTAAACAGGCATCCCATCGACATAGATATTCCCCGTCGTAGGACGCTGGAGGCCCGCAATCATTCTGGCGAGTGTTGTCTTACCTGACCCTGACTCACCAACGATGGCATACCGTTCACCATCAATGAATTGGATTGAAACTGGGGAAACCGCCATGAATCCCTCTTTGGAAAACGGATTGCGGGCAAAAGTGCAACTTACATCTTTCGCCTCAATCATAGATAATCACCGCCTTTCCAACGTACAAGCACTAAGCAGATATTTTGTATATTCTTCTTTAGGTTCATTGAATATCTGCTCTGTTGTCCCTGCCTCGACCAACTGGCCATCATTCATTATTAAAATTCGATCCGCCATTGACGCCGCTCTTAAATCATGTGTAACAAATAAGATCGCCATGCCGCCACTGCATAACTGCCTAAGTAATTGCATCAATTCAATTCGGTTACAGGCATCTATTGCTGTAGTCGCTTCATCAGCAACCAATATAGTAGGCTGATTGATTAGTGCTGCTGCAATCATAATCCGCTGCAACATCCCACCTGAAAGGGCATCAGGGTAACTCTTCAGTATCCGTTTCAAATCATCAAGGCCCAACTGTTGTAGTGTGTTGCTCACTAATAGTTGTAATTCCTGCCGCGATATTTGGGGGTTATGTAAGTAACATGTTTTTTCTAATTGCCTTCCAATACGCAGCGATGGATTAAATGCTGTCATGGGGTTTTGCATAATATAGCATATTTCTTTACCGTAGATTGCCTGCAATCGTTTCTTTGAACAGTGCAGCAAGTTTTCCCCCCTATAAAGCACCTCACCTGAAATGGAATAATTAGAACTAAGTAAGCCCATAACGGCCTTGCATACCGTCGTTTTTCCTGCCCCAGAGCTGCCCACAATGGACAACATTTCTCCTCCATCTATTGAAAAAGAAATATCCTTTGCAATTTCTTCACCCGTTTTGAGAGTAATAGTGAGATCTCTGACGTCAAGAAACACTGATCTGGTCCTCCTTGCCAATAAAATCCCGAATACCTTCACCTAATAAATTAAAGCCCGCACAACAGATAATGAGGCATATGCCGGGATAAACAATTAGGGCGGGATTTGTATAAATGCTGTTTCGAGCGTCATTAAGCATGGCTCCCCACTCCGGAGTACCAGCAATAAGGCCCACACCCAAAAATGCAAAACTTGATACCGATAGAATTGCTGATGCTATTCCCGTGGTAAAATAGACAACAAACTGTGGCAATACATTCGGGATAATGTGGTGAAGTACGATCCGCATTGCAGATGCACCAGATACTCTTGCGGATTCTACATACCCCTTTCCACACTCGGTCTTTGCATAAGAACGCGCCATGCGTAAGAACCACGCAGACATAGAAATACCAATTGCAGTGATAATGCTCGCAACAGAATTGTTAATAACTGACACTAATGACATTGCTATTACTAAAAGCGGAAATGCCATAAATATATCGCACAACAATCGGATGACCTCATCTATTAGGCCACTTTTATAAGAAGTGTAGCATCCAATAAACAATGCAATCGCTGCTAGTACTATCAGCACAGGCACCGTAAGGCTTAGTGAATATCGCGCTCCGTAAATTAAGCGCGAAAGTTCACACCGCCCCATTTGATCGCATCCAAGAGGATACTCGGCTGATGGCGGGGCATTTTTTAGTGCAAGGTTTGTTGCATTTGGGTCATTTGGGGCAAGGAGGGGTGCAGTTATCGCAATACAAATAAATAACGCAATAAGCAAAACACCAATGACAATTTGTGGATGTTTCCTCATACACGTTTCCTCCTATACGCAGGGCAAATAATGCCCGAGAAGATGTCTGCTGCAGTATTAAAAAGAACAAATAGGATTGCGCAAATAAGTACCACACCCGATATTCCATATACATCCATACTTTCGCACGCTTCAGTTAAATAGTATCCAAGCCCCTGAATGGAAAAGACAGTTTCTATCAGTGCAGAGGTTCCAAAAACTGATGCGCAATATTGTGCGAAAAGTGTTATGGCCGATGGAAATGCGTTCCTCAGGACCTCGCCGTATACAATTTTAGATGTGGAAAACCCCCTCGCTTTAGCGTAAGTAACATAGTCACTTTTTAATTCGTTTATTACAGCAGCGCGCAAAACTCTGATAGAAATACAAGCAATTGGAATGGCAATAGAAATAGATGGCAATATAAGGGATTTAACACTCCCGTCTGAAATCACACTAAATATCGGAATCTCAACTGCAAAAGCAATTAGCAGAATGAGTGCCAGCCAAAAACTCGGAACACATATACCAATTATGCAGATAACTCTTGTTGCATGGTCAAATGCTTTGTCTTTCCATATGACAGAAAACGCTGATATTAAAACGGTTAAAATAGCAACCCAGAGCATAGACATAATAACTAACATACATGTAACAGGAAGGGCATTTCTAATATTATCAATGACAGGCTTTCGATTGGTAATTGAAATACCCAAGTCCCCGGTAAGTAGTCCTTTTATATAATCTGCATATTGCTCAGAGAGTGTACCATCCAGGCCAAGTTCAACTCTCATTGCTTGGATTTGCTCTTCTGTTGCGAACAATGTAGTCTTTCTTACAAGCATTTCTGCCGGATCTGTACCGGTAAATATCTGCAAGCAAAAACTGAGAGTAACGACTCCCAAAATCACAATTAGCAAGGTTATAATACGTTTTACAATTCGCGCACTGATCCCCATACTGAACAACTGATTTGCCCCCCATTCGCTCGCGGTTAGACATCGCTAACTGACACCCTTAAAAAGAACCGCTGAACGCGGCTCTTTTCACCATTCTCTAATTAACGTCAATTATGATAGCACAAGATCATATATTCGTCTATAACTGTTTAGGTCAAGTCTTAATCCATTTAGGTCACGAGTATTTCAAACGATATGCGATAGGAGTCATTTCGTATACTGATTTGAATGCCCCAGAAAACTTTCCTTGATTTTCATACCCTGCAAGACTGGCAATTTCACCCACACTCAATGTCGGCTCTGACCTAAGTAATTCCGCAGCAGCCTCCATCCGTTTCCTTTTCATAAACGTGCCTAGAGAAGCACCGGAAATTGACTTAAAGCAGCGTTTCATACTTGATTCCGAAACCCCATAAATCTCTGCTATCTCAGAAATATTTTTTTGTGTAAAAGGATTTTCAATAATATACTGATAGACCTGTTGAGTCCGCCGGGATACTTTCTCCGTAAACTGTTGGGGCGGCTCCACATAACTGTTATCCAGTTGGCTTAATAAAAGTAAGATTTCCAGGATTTTCAGCCAGTAATACGGCAATCTTATCTGGTTCTCAACGCTCAAGATCTCTGCAAAAATATGGTCGATTTTTTGTTTGGATTTTATTAAAAGAACACGTCCTTCCGGACATAGAGTTGTGCGGATTTTTTGCAAGTCTATATGCCACTTAGAGAATTCATTGTCGAGAGTCGTCTGGGCTGTTTCTAGCTCCAAGAGAATGGTTATACCTTTATATTTATTGAAAGGGATTCTTGAATTGACAATAACCCGTTTATCATGGTATAGGCCAGATATACTTAAATCCTTTTCACCCAAGAAGGTAATTCCGCCTCCGACCATTTCAACTTCGTGTCCGCCCTCAAGGCAATAATTTATTTCTAAAAAATCTTTTTGGACATTTAGTGGCTGATAGCAAGAACTTAGATTTAGATCATTAAAAGACAGTTGAATACCTGGCGCAATATTATAACAGTGCATTTCCCCAGACCCGCTCTCATCCTCGTATCGCCGGAGGGTATAAAACTGGCGGGGCGTATCATCTGTATAATAAAATGCTCTGAATTCCGGAATATCAACAACATCAGCCATACTTATTTGCCCTTTCTTGGAAATCGTGATTGACTAAAGAAAATGATAACGCAAGTGTATTCTAATTTCAACAAGGATATGTAATTGAAGTATAATTAAAAGCAGGACACATGCCACACGGTGTGTAGCATGTGTCCCAACTTACTGAACCCTGAACGGTTTTAAATGATACCCTTATGCGGCCGGGCCCTTCTGACTGCTCCGTTTTTCTATGGAGAGCGGCGAGTTATTTAACTTCTGCGGTCGTCTGCGCCATGACGGTCAGAGCCTCGAGCACATCGGCCTTCTGGTTCTCCTCGTAATACGTGCCGGTGTAAATGTAGAGGTAAGCGCCGGTCACGGCGTAGAGCGTGATCTGATCCGTGGGCGGGATGGAGAGGATCGCATCGCGGCCTCCGGCGGCGTCAACGTCGTCCTGCGTGATGACGCCCTGCTCGAGAAGACGGTCGAGCATCTCGTCGTTGAAGCGCGTGACCGTTTCGGTGTAGATCACACTCTTGCCGTTGATCGAGCGAAGCTCGGCATTGAGGATCTCAATGTTGGGGAACGATTCGGTAATGCTTTCCGTGAGCTTGTTCATGTACTTTTCCGTGAACTTGCCGCTGTAGGTGCCGGACTGCTGCGCGTTGATGTTGACGGCCTGTCCGGTTCCCTGCGTATCGTTATAATAGATGATGAGCGGGGAAGTGCCATCGCTGCCGGTCCACTTATCGGCGGGATACTGCGTCGAAAACGTGCTGTTGCTGACCGTTCCGAGCGTCATGGAGGAGAGATCGACCTTCTCCAGCGGGGGATAATCCTCCTCGCTCACGGTGCCGCATCCGGCGAGGATCAGGCAGAGCACGAGACAAACGGCGGCGAGCGCCGCAAAAGCTTTTCTTTTCATAGCTATCACTCCTTTGCTGAGTGACAATGATTTTACCATATCGCTGAGAAAAAGACAACCTTTATCCCACCGTCTCGCCGAGCTTCCCGGCGAGCTTTGCGAGCGGCTTTACCTTCCAGCGCAGCACCATGCCGAGCGCCGCGCCGACGAGCGCCTGCAGGATCTGGTAGGGGAGCTTTGCGATCGCCGCGGCGGGCGTCGCGTAGATGAACGCGCGGCCGAGCGAGTAGCCGACGACCATGATGACCGCGCCGAGCAGCACGCCGATGAGGGACGCGATCACGGGCTTCTCCTTCATCATCCGGTGGGCGCAGAGCGAAATGACGACCGCCTGCAATCCGTGCGTGACGAGCGAGACGAACATCGGCGTCGGATAAAAGAAGAAATCGCCGAGGAACGCGCCGACACCGCCGACGCAAAACGCCCCCAGCGGGTCAAGGATCAGCGCGGCAAAGCAGATGATCACGTCGTTCAGATAGAGATGTCCGCCCGGAACGGGAACGCTGAACACGCTCATGCTCATAATGATGTTCATCGCCATCAGCAGCGCCGTCGTGCAGAGCCAGCGCGTGCCGTGTTTCGTTTTCGTTGTCATGGATATATCTCCCCTTGTTTTTTTCTTACCCATAGCTTACAATGTTCTGGATATATTAAAATATCCAGAGAAGGAGAAAATAATAATACCAGATGAAACAGGACAACGAACACCGCCCGGCGTATCTGCGCCTGTATGAGCGCCTGCGCGTCGAGATCGTCCGCGGCGATTATCCCTTCGGCGCGCGGATGCCGTCCAAGCGGCAGCTGGCCGAGGAGGAGGGGCTGAGCGTCGTCACGGTAGAGCACGCTTACGCGCTGCTGACGGACGAAGGGTATCTCGAAGCGCGCCGCCGCAGCGGGCACTATGTGCAGTTCCACGATACGGACGGCTTTGTGCCGAGCGCGCCGGTAAGACCGGCGGCTGTCCCGGCGGGGGAGAGGGCGGACTTTCCGTTTTCGGTGCTCTCGCGGGTGATGCGCCGCGTCATCAGCGAGTACGGCGAGCAGCTTCTGGAAAAAAGCCCGAACAACGGCTGCGATGCGCTGCGGCAGGCGA